>ERZ773042.1051-NODE-1051-length-17071-cov-20.005348_pt1 | contig 17071 bp, 14 predicted proteins | sample MGYA00511664_ERZ773042 | MGnify/ENA primary metagenome ERZ773042 (study PRJEB29015, sample SAMEA2737984) | human oral metagenome | biome: human oral; feature: human-associated habitat; material: dental | place: China | collected 2036 ... | reverse complement strand
CGTACGGGATCGAGCCGAACCGCGAGAAGATTCAGCACAACCTGGACATCAACCTGATGCAGGTCACGGCTCTGAACCGTCACATCGGCTACGACAAGGCCTCGAAGATCGCGAAGAACGCGCACCACAAGGGACTGTCGCTGCGCGAGTCCGCCCTGGAGCTCGGCTTCCTGACCGAGCAGGAGTTCGACGCGTGGGTGGTTCCCGCCGACATGACGCACCCCAGCGCCGCCGACGAGTGATCCACAAGTCACGCTAGCGGCTGACACTTCGGCCCCGGTCTCGTGCGAGGCCGGGGCCGCTTTCTGTGTTCGGGTGCCGGTGGGCGATTGGCGCGCTCACCCGCTGTCGTTGGCACCCGGAATCCCCTCTGTTGTCGCTTGCGGCTGCCCGTCGTGCCTCAGCGCTTAGCTACTGTGCCACTGCGGTTGCCCGCTGTTACGTCCGCCCTCTGCCCCTCTGCTGTTGCTGACCGCCTTCCTGCTGTGCCCATCGCCTGTACTCGCGGATAGGTTACGAAAACACGGATAGGTTACGAGCACGCGGATAGGTTATTAACCTATCCACAAGCGTCTAACCTATCCACATGCGTCTAACCTATCCACATGCGAACAACCTATCCGTGAAGAGCCTACCCCGGCGACTCCGCGGTGGGCTACGCAACGAGGCTCGCGGCGCTACCTGGCCGAGGCCTCGGCCCCTTAGATCTGAGTGCGCGCCTTCTTACGTATGCGCACGATCGTCAAGGCGATGATGGTCAGCAGGAACATGTTGAAGAGGATCGCGCCCACGCTCGGGGACGCGAGCGTCGCGACGAGGCGTCCAACGGGGGCCGTGGCCGCGGCGGATGCGCCGACGATGAGGCCGACGCGCAGGTCGACCATGCGGTGGCGTAGGTTGGTGACGGTGCCGACGATGCCGGTGGGGATCATGACGAGGAGCGACGTGCCGCGCGCGATGAGGTCGCCCGCGCCGACGGCGAGCTCCATGCCGGGCACGATGACGGATCCGCCGCCCACGCCGACCAGGCCGGAGAGAATGCCGGCGCACAGGCCGACCAGGATCATGAGGGCGCACGAGGCCGGGGTCAGCGAGACGGCTCCCTCGCGTGTGGGGACCTGCAGGTATTGGGAGACAATGACGAAGACCGTGAAGCCGATGAGTATCCAGGGCAGGGCGGGTGCGGGGAGGCGGCGCAGGAGCCACACGCCGATCTGGGAGCCCGCGAGCGCGCCGGCGATGAGGAGGGCGGCGCCCGCCCAGGAGACCTCGCCGTGCAGGGCGTAGGTGCCTGAGCCGACGGCGGCGGTAACGATGATGGCGGCGAGAGACGTGGCCGAGGCGCGGCGTTGATCCATGCCGAGGACGGCCATGAGGGCGGGCACGATGACGAGACCGCCGCCCACACCGAAGAGTCCGGAGAGGAAGCCCGCGCCCACGCCGGTGGCGATGACCAGGAGGATGCCGCGCAGGGTGAGGGGCTGGGAGTCGGTGTTGGCCATGCTTCTACCGTAGTACTGCGCCGTTTTCTCTTAGGGGACGGGGCTTCACCCCGCGCAGCATTCGTACGCACTCCGTGTTCACGAAGTTCGTGGGGAACTTGCTGTCATAGCTGTGGGCCCCTTTAGGATGAGGACATGACCGATACGCGTGACCCGCAAGGGATTGTTAACTTCTTCGTCCGGTACCTGGTTCTCCACGTGATCTTCCTGGTCGGACTCCCGCTCTCCTACGCCATGGACCTGGCCCTCATCTACTTCTTTGGCTTCATGGGCTTCTTCACCTTCTTTCAGGTGCTGATAGCCATCACCCGAAAGTTCCTCGAGAAGGCCGGATCGTGGAAGCCTGTCGCGATCGCGGGGGCCGTATTCTCCGACGTGGCGGTCGTGTGGTTCTTGGGAGCTCTGCTGGGCGGTTTTCTCGGCGGCCCCAGCTGGGAGCTCGTGACCGCGTGGCTGCCCTACCACTTCGTCGCTGCTTTCTTCGCGTGGGGTCTCCGTGAGATCTTCTACTGGTTGACCCCGCGAGACGCTGCCACGCCCAGCACCTCAGACAGTCCCGCTGAGCCAGCCGCTTCCGAGAACCCGGACGAATCCAACGATGCAGACGCCCCAACGAGTGCCCCCGCGACCACCGACACCGGCACCGACGCCGACACCGACACCGACACCGACAAGCAGTAGTCCATGTTCTCGGGAGCGGCCTCGACCGCTCCCCTGCCGCTAGAAAGCCCCGATCTCGCCATCACGAGGCCGGGGCCGTGTCGTCACAGTCCCCCGAGTCCGGAGAATCGTTCGACCCAGGTCCGCAGAGCGCCGAGGACACGCGAGCGGATGGCTTCGCGACTGCCACCGCCACCGAAGCGGCGGGCCGGAGGAAGGATAGAGGACAGGCCTGTCCCTTCGTCGGGGACGTAGCCCTCTCGCAGGGAGTCGTACGCAAAGTCGCGCGCGCCCTCGCCGAGGCGTTCGGCGTCGATGATTGCGTTGAGCTCGCTGTCTCGCTTGGCGGCGATGAAGGACTCGAACTCTGTAGGAACGTCCCCATTGAGGGACACCCGGCGGTAGAACTCTTCGATGAGGTCACGCTTGCCGCGCAGGGCGGGTGACGCAGCGAGGGCGCGCGTGATTTCGACAGGGATTTCTCGGTCGTCGCCGTCGCCACGCTCGCCCCGATGATGCTCGACGAGCATGAGGATGTAGTCGACGTTGATGTCGACCTGCTTGACGAGCTCCATTTCGAAGACGAGGTCGTCCGCGATCGGTTCTTTGTCCACCCTCGAGCGCTCGCGCGCCTCGTGATAGAGGTCCAGGTAGACGCTCCGGTAGTCCTCGAGCTCGCGCGGGGCGATCGTGTCGTCACCCTCGAAGTCATCAAAGGACGTGAGGATGTTACGCAGGCGCAGGACCTGCCCCATGAGGTCAATGAAGCGCTTTTGTTCCTTCTCGGAGGCGATCCATCCGATGGGCAGCGGGAAGTCGATGCGAAGCTGCTCGACGATCTCCAGATAGGTGGACAGGTACTCGCCATAGGGGCGCAGGAGGACCTGGCCACGCGCCTCCTTGTTCCCGAAGAGTGCGATCGCGTCTTCGGTGGCCTGCTCAAGGTTCCGGAAGCACACGATGTTGCCGTACGTTTTCACCGAGTTGAGGATTCGGTTCGTGCGGGAGAAGGCCTGGATGAGGCCGTGGGCACGCAGGTTCTTGTCGACCCACAGGGTGTTGAGGGACTTGGAGTCGAAGCCGGTGAGGAACATGTCGACGACGATGACCAGGTCGATGCGTCGTTCAGCGAGAGCCGTTGACAGGCTCGTGTAGTATCCCTCGAATCCCGAGGCATCGGTGCCGAAGCTGGCCCCGAACTGCTGGTTGTAGTCGGCGATCGCCTCATCAAGGAAAGCACGGTCGTCCTGCGAGAGGGCCGAGGGGTCCATGGATTCTTCGGAGAGCAGGCCTGTGCCCGGAGCCTCGGCGTTGGGGGCATAGGAGTAGATGATTCCGACGCTGAGCCTGCGCGCCTCCGGAAGGTCGGCCTGTTGGCGTTTGAATTCCTGGTAGTAGGCACGCGCGGCCTTGATGGAGGAGGTGGCGAACAGGGAGTTAAATCCGTTCACTCGCCGTTTCTTGTACTGGAAGGAGGCGTGCCGCTTCGTCTTTTGGTCGAAGTGTTCGAGGATGTAGGAGACCACTGCCGAGATGCGCTGCGGGTTCATGTATGCGCTGTCGGTATCGATGCCTTCAACGTCGTGGTTGTCGATGCCGTCTCGCACGCGGAACGAGTTGAGGTAGTCGACGCGGAACGGCAGGACGGTCTTGTCGCGGATGGCGTCAACGATCGTGTAGGAGTGCAGCTGGTCCCCGAAGGCCTGCTCGGTGGTGCGCAGGTTTGCTTTGCCGGAGCTAGAGGCGTTTTCCGCGAAGATGGGCGTTCCGGTGAAGCCGAAAAGGTGGTAGTTGCGGAAGGCCCGCGTGATGTCGTTGTGCATGTCGCCGAACTGGCTGCGGTGACATTCGTCGAAGACGAGGACGACGTGCCCGGAGTAGATGGCGTGCCCACGGTGGCTCTTGACGAAGGTCGCGAGCTTTTGGATGGTGGTGACGATGATCCGTGTGGACGGGTCGTTGATTTGCTTGGCGAGCTGGCGTGTGGACTGGTTGGCGGAGACAGTTCCCTCGGCGAAGGCGTTATATTCGCGGATGGTCTGATGGTCGAGGTCCTTACGGTCGACGACGAAGAGGACCTTATCGACCCCTTCCATGCCTGCGGCGAGTTTCGCGGTCTTGAAGGAGGTGAGGGTCTTTCCGGAGCCGGTGGTATGCCAGATGTATCCGCCGGCGGCGACGGTGCCGGTCTGCTTGTTCATGCTGGAGGTTTTGATGCGTTGGAGGATCGCTTCGGTTGCGGCGATCTGGTAGGGGCGCATCACGAGGAGGTCACCGAGGGTGTTGAGCACGCAGTAGCGCGTGAGGATGGCGAGGATCGTGCGCTTGGCCAGGAATGTGGCGGCGAAGTCGGTGAGGTCGGGGATCTGGTTGTTGGCGGCGTCGGTCCACCACATGGTGAATTCGTAGGATCGCGCGTTCGCGGCGGCCACCTGCCGGCGCGCGCCCTGGTTTTCGGTGATGTGCTGGAGGCGCACGGTGTTGGAGTAGTACTTGGTGTGGGCGCCGTTGGAGATGACGAAGATCTGCACGTAGCCGAAGAGCCCATCGCCGGCGCCGGCGTGGAAGGAGTCGCGCTGGTAGCGGTCGATCTGGTTGAAAGCTCGGCGCAGTTTTTCACCGCGCCGCTTGAGTTCGATGTGGACCAGGGGCAGGCCGTTGACGAGGATGGTGACGTCGTAGCGGTTGGAGCGCGCGCCCGTGTCGATGGCGTACTGGCGGATCACCTGCACCTTGTTGCGGTGAATGTTGGTCTTGTCGATGAGGCTGATGTTCTTGGTGGTGCCGTCGTCGCGGGTGAGGACCTGCACGTGGTCCTCCTGGATGCGGCGGGCTTTGGCGACGACGGGATTCCCGTCGGAAGAGGGGACGTCGACGATCGAGTGACGGTAGAAGTCTTTCCATTCCCGGTCACTGAAGCGGTAGTCGTTGAGGGCCTCGAGCTGGACGCGCAGGTTCGCTTCGAGGCCGTCGCGGTCGTGGATGTCCGCGTATTCGTAGGCTTGGGCGCACAGCTGTTTGATGAGGTCGTCCTCGAGGGCGGCTTCGCTCTGGTAGTCCTGCTTCTGGTCGCGGGTCGGGTGGTAGAGTCCGACGACCGTGTATTCGTCGGAGACGATGACAGGTTCGATGCGGGGGCGAGGTGCGTCGGTGGACACTCGCGTTCCTTTCTCTACGGGTCTCATTCACGAGGCCGGGGCTGGCATCCGGGAGGCTTGCCTCCCGTTTCGGTGGCGTTGATCCGATGCTAACGTCACCCACCGTCATCTGCGTCCAGGCCGCCTCGTTTCTGCCCGTAACTGTGTCCCGGAAGCAGCCCTTCGATCCTATCGATGAACTGGCTGACTCCAAGGCTGTAGTTCAAGTATGACTGCCGAATCAATTGTGCACTCCCAGCCTTCACCAGAACGACGTTGTCGAACTTCGGTTCTGCAACAAGCAGCTGTTCCTGATCGCCTGCCGTAAGTGCTTCTCTCTCGAGACGTTGATATTCCTCATTCGCTTCTGAAAAGCCCGGAAAGCCAACGATATCGAAAAACTGGATTTCACGGCTGAGGCAGAGGAGAAAATACTCGTCTTTTTCATCTGAATCTGTCTGTACGAGGATGCCGCTGCGGGCTGCGCGAAGATCGTCGAGCAGATGGGTTGACTCACAGATCGCACCAACTTCACGTCTCACTTCAGCCAGGTCCTCTGCAACGTCGGGCACACCAGGCCGTCCCTCTTCACACGCAAACAGATGGGAACTGAGCATGAGGAATCGGTCTCGCTTTTGTGCTTCTCCTTCTAGCGAAGCACGCACGTCCGGACTCTTGTATTCAAGTCCGTACACTTCCCCAACTGCTTCCACTCCTGTTGCCCATAGATGTTGGAGGCGCGTACGAATCTGCACCTCAATGCGGTACGTAATTCCACCAACGGGCACCTTGTAGATCGCATGGTAGCTTCGGTAGCCGCTTGATTGGGGGCTACTGATGTAGTCTTTAGCTTTCGGTTCACCCAGCTCCTCATCGAGAACCGCCACCGCACGGTACACCTCATCAACACTACTCACAATGAGTCTGCACCCCCCGATATCATCCAGCGTACCGAGTTTGAAGTTGCTGTTGAGCCGCAGGAGCTTCCTCAGGATCGAGGTCATACGCTTGAGCCGATAGGACACAACCGCGCCCTCAAACTGCTCAGCACACCTTGCAAGCGCCTCGAAGCAACGCGCTGTCGGCTCCAGGTGTTGTACACGCCACGCCTGAGCTGTAGCGAGAGCTTGTTCATCGTGCCCTTTACTAGTCTTGAGGCATTTTCCAGCTTTGGAAGCCGCCTCGCGACTCACGCGTTCCCTCTGATTTTCCTTCATATTCAGAGTATAGTGATGCGGAAGCTCATCTGAGGAAGGGGGACATCATGGCACGTTCAGTCGTTGATGTCGCAACCTACATCCTGGAGCGCACGGATACGATCACGACCATGAAGCTCCAGAAGCTGGCGTTCTACGCCCAGGTCCAACACCTTGTCACCACGGGAACGCCGCTGTTCCCCGAGGACTTTCAGGCGTGGCGCGGTGGACCCGTTGCTCCCGAGCTCTACGCTCTGCATCGCGGCAAGTTTCTGATTCGTCCAGGCGAGCTATCGTCCGGTGACTCATCTGCTCTCACTGATGTTGAACGTAGGCTCATCGATGGCGTATGTTCCGCGCTAGGTGGCATGACAGGTGCTGAGTTGAGTGAACGAACGCACGTGGAAGACCCCTGGATGCACGCACGCGAGGGCCTGGTGCCGTCCGCTCCCTCGGATGCAGTTATCACCCAGGAAGCAATGCGCAGGTACTACCGGGAGCATCCCATCCTCGGTTGATTGCCTAACGACGCCCCGTTGCTCTGGTGCCACTATGGGCACTAGGATGATTGCAGGGCAAGGGCTGAAACGGGTACGAAGCAGTTCACCTGCAGACGACGACCGCGAAACCCGACAAAACAGGGCCTCGTAATAGTCCACTCGTGGACGGCAAGCTGAAGTCACGCCCTCGTGTTCCCCTCGCGTACGCGCGAGGGGAACACTTCTCTACGACGCGTCGCTTCCGGAGACAGCTTTCTCGGGGAAGGACAGCAGGCGGTCGCGATAGTGCTCGTACTGGGCACGGCGGGCTGCAATCTCGGCGGGCAGGCCCGACGAGATGTCGTTGACGAGGGCGTCGAAACGATCCAACAAATCGGCGATACGACGTTGCTCCGACACGTCCGGAAGAGGTAACTTCACTGCAGCTAACCCTTTAGCAGAGAGACGCTTTACCTTTCCCTGCGAGACAAAACTTCGCTTCTGTCGGTGGTATTCGTCTGAACGCAACCAATAGGATAGATAGCGTGAGTCTTGGTCATGGTGCAACGCAAACGAATCATCATGGTACGCAACCGCATCAGTACCGAGCCATGCAACACCAATACCAACATCTTCTACCGTTTCACCAACACCAGCAACAATGACATCTCCCGGGAGCGCAAACCTCAGAGAAGAAGAGAATGACTCTTCAACGTAGCTCAACACGCTCGTTGCACTCACACCATAATGTGTATAGATCTGTCCATAATGAATTGCCGGACACCCAGCGGCACCCAGCTGATCTAGGGTGAAACGACGCCCACGTCGAATGGAAGCAATGTCCCCAAGCTCAACCATTTCAACCGGACCGTGGGATGCCAGCGATTCATACGAGAGCAAGCGGTTGCGGTAGTGCTCGTACTGGGTCCGCCTTGCTTCCAGCTCCGCTTCCAGCTCCGCTTCCAGCGTCGTGAACTGATCCAATATTCTCACAATTTCCCGCTGCACTTCTAGCGGAGGAACAGGAATTTGAATACGACCGAGTTTCCTTTGATTCATACTCGGCACACCTGCCGCCTCGTTCATCTGAGACAAGCGCATTGTCTTCATCTTGTAATAAAAGAACTTCGGATCAAGGTCTGAAGCAATTTCCGTATAGAAAATCGTATCGACAGTCCAAAATTCTCCTTCTACAAAGAAGATGTTATCGAGAGAGCCCTTTCGAGGAATAAGAACCGTCGGCCCTTCACCAAGAGCCTCCGACACGTGTGTCATAACACCGCCCGAACCGTACACGGGAACGTTTCCCGGCGACAGCGTCTTGTAGTCACATCCGTTTCGGATACCTACGAGCTCACTCAAGGGCCGATACTCCACCCCGTCCGGGCACAGCTCCTCGATCAGCTCTGCGAGGCGGCTCATCGGTCGGCCTCCAGTTCTGCGACGATCGCGTCGATGGAGGCACGCAGCTCGCGCTGGCGCTCCACGATGCCTGCGATCCGAGTGTTCAGCTCGACAATGTCCACCTGCCCACGGGTATCCTCGGGCTCGACGTAGGAGGACACCGACAGGTTCCAGTCGTTGGCCTTAATGTCGTCGATGGACACCAGCGCGGCCACGTGATCCACGGCCTGGCGCTGCGACACCAGGGAGAGGATTCGCTGCTGATTCTCCGCCGTCAGGCGATTCTTGTTACCTTCACGCACGAACTCGGCGGACGCATCCACGAATAGAACGCTGTGATCGGGGCGTGCCTTCTTGAGCACGATGATGCAGGTCGCGATCGTCGTCCCGAAGAACAGGTCCGGCGGCAGCTGGATGACCGCGTGCACGAAGTTGTTTTCCACCAGGTATTTGCGGATCTTCCCCTCGGCGGCGCCTCGGTACAGGACGCCCGGAAACTCGACGATCGCAGCCGTTCCATCCTCGGCCAGCCAGTGCAGCATGTGCATGGTGAAGGCCAGGTCAGCCTTGGACTTGGGGGCCAGCACACCCGCCGGCGCGAAGCGCGGATCGTTGATGAGAGCGATGTCGTCCTTGCCCACCCACTTCGTCGAATACGGAGGGTTCGAGACGATCGCGTCGAACGGCTGATCGTCCCAGTGGGCCGGTTCCGTCAGGGTGTCCCCCAGCGCGATGTCAAAGTTCGAGAAGTTGACGTCGTGCAGGAACATGTTGATACGGCACAGGTTGTACGTCGTCAGGTTGATCTCCTGGCCGAAATACTGGCGGCTACTCGACGGCCCGAGAAGCTTTGCGAACTTCAGGAGCAGGGACCCCGAGCCTGCGCACGGGTCGTACACGCGCGTGACGTCGGAGCGCCCATCCAGGGCGAGGGTCGCGAGGACCTCGGCGACCTCCTGGGGCGTGTAGAACTCGCCGCCCGACTTGCCCGCGCTCGAGGCATACATGGTCATGAGGTACTCGTAGGCATCACCGAAGGCATCGATCTGCGCAGCACCGTGCTCCAGAGGCAGATCGCCGACAGCATCCATGATCTTGACGAGCTTCGCGTTGCGCTGGGCGACCGTATTCCCGAGCTTCGTGGAGTTCACATCCACATCGTCGAAGAGGCCACGCAGATCCGACTCGGAGCCACTGCCCCGCGCCGAGTTTTCGATGAAGCGGAAGGCGTAGGAGAGGGTCTCATTCAGATTCTCGTCACCGGCAGCCCGAGCGCGCACGTTTCCAAACAGGTCGGAGGGGCGAATAAAGAAGCCCTTTTCCATGACGATGCCTTCACTCGCCGCCTCCGCGTCCTCGTTGCTGAGGGTCGCGTAATCGAAGGCCGCGGCCTCTTCAGGGGTACCGCCTTCAGCGAGGATCGCCTCGCGCTCGGAGGCGTTCACGTAGTCCGTCAGGTTCTCCGAGATGAAGCGGTAGAACAGGAAGCCCAGGACGTAACTCTTGAAGTCCCACCCGTCCACACTGCCGCGCAGGTCGTTGGCGATGCGCCAGATTGTCTTATGCAGCTCGGCTCGCTCGATCACTACCGCCACTGTGCCCTCTTTCCTGAGGCGAGGAGCTACAGCACCCCTCGCCGATCTCTCTTACTCATTACTCAACGTTTGCGCGCCGATCGATTCGGACGGCGCATGTGGCCTAGCTTACTGCACAAGCGACCAGATAGGGGCAATAGCGCACCCTATTTCCACCCACTCAGGCCCCGGCCTCGTCAATGAGCGCAGGGCAAGCAAACAGACTCACACAACCGAACTTTTCAGAATACTCCCCCACAGCCATTCCGTTAGACACTTTCAGATAATAACAGCTCACTCCATCCCCACATAACGACCATTGCAGCAGCTCACAAGCGCGCAACACCTGGCAAATACTCAGAAATTCAACCTGTCCACGATTTTACTTATCCATACTGCGGGACACTTTCACTCAGCATGACCATATTGTCGGTTAATTTATTAAAAAAGTCGCTCTACCGTTGAATGGGCGCATTTTCACGCGCACAACTCCCCCACCGGGCAGTCCCGTCAACGATTCCGAGGACACACACGTCATGGAGACACGACATCCCCTGACCATCCCCGCCGCCATCGTGCTGGGCACCGCGGTCGTCGCCACCGCTGTGCCCCTGCCGACCAGCACACCGCCCACCGCCACGGGCACGGCACACGTCACCCGCGCCTACACGGACAAGTCCACCCACGAACCGGGCACACAGGCGACGATCTTGGCCGAGGCCTCGACCGAGGGAACCGTCCACTTCTCCGTCAGCCACCTCGGCGTCGAGGTGGCCTCGGGCGACGCCACCGTGACGAACGGAAAGGCCACCTGGACCTACACGACACCGAGCGAGAACAACCAGGGATACCTCGTGACCGCGACCGGCGGGGACGGCACGCACGCGGAGACCGCCATCGACGCCTCCACCAGCTGGACGTGCTTCCCGCGCATGGGTTTCCTCTCCCACTTCAAGCCCACCGCCCTCGAGGGCACGGACGGACACACCACCTACGAGGCGTTCCTCTTCCAGAAGCCGCAGGACTACATCGACAAGCTCAGCCGGGACTACCACATCAACGCGCTGCAATACTACGACTGGCAGTACCGCCACGAGCAGCCCGTCGCCACCGGCGACCTCGAGAAAGAGTGGCCGCTGTGGTACCGGGACACCTACGCGTCAAAGAAGACAATCACCGACTACATCATCGATGCGAAGAACGCCAACATGGGCTCACTCGCCTACTCGATGGCGTACGCGGCTAACGACAACTACGACACGAACACCATCAAGGACGACTGGCGCCTGCGTGAGGACAACGGCTCCTATTCGGTTCACGACCTCGCGGGCGGCTCCGCCGTCACCTTCACCATCGACGCCGGCCAGGGTGGCACGTTTACGTTTACGACGCGCTACGCCAGGCAGAACGACGACCCTGCCTACCACCAGATGATCCTCGACATGGGTAAGACCGGGCAGCAGAAGCTCATCAAGTACGTTCACTTCGACGCGACGGGCAGCGACTACACGTGGAAGGACATGACGGAGACCGTTGAGCTCACGCCCGGCACCCACACGATCTCCTACTGGGTGCCCACCGACAAGAATTACGCCCGTCAACATCGACTGCATTACGTTCCGCGAGTTCAACGCGGATTCCGTCAAGCTCGCGGACGCGGCGTTCGCGGCGAACGGCGCGCACCACCTGGAGCTCGGCGACTATGGTCGCATGCTCGACAACGAGTTCTTCGTGAGCTCCGGCCGTTCCATGTCCGCGGACCTGAAGGCGTGGCTGAAGAACTACTACAACATTTCCACCGCCTACGAGAACCTGCTCTTCGGCGACAACCTGACGCGCAAGGAACGCCAGGTCGAGGTCTCGACGAACGGCGTAAGCCTCCCGACCTCAACGGACGGAGCCTCGAACACGATCTGGGCGAACACAATGACGTCCAACGCGGGCACGGCCCTGCACCTGATCAACCTGCGCACCAACGACAACGAGGGCAACGACGAGTACTGGCGTAACGCCGCCAAGCAGATCCTGCCCTTCGACAACACGTCCGTCACCTACCACCTGGAGGTCGGCGAGCAGGTCCCCGGTTCGATCTTCGCCGTCAGCCCTGACGACGACGGCGGCCGCCCGACGCCCCTCGACTTCACGACGGGCACGGATGAGCAGGGTCGCACGACCCTCACGTTCAACGTGGGTCGCCTGTCCTCGTGGGACATGGTGGTCTTCTCCCCCGCCACCTACGCGGATCGCGCGGCCCTCGCGCCTGCCGCAGTGGACACGTCCGACAATGCAGCTGCGCCCGACGCGGACGACGCGGCCCTGGTACCCGCGACGATGGTCGGCCAGCTCGAAAACCGCGCGTCCGGCCTGTGCCTGACGATCCCGGGCGACACGACACGCGATGCCACGCAGGTGGTCATCTCGCAGTGCTCCGACTCCTCCAAGTCGCAGCGCTGGACGCTCACGGACACCTCCGGGCAGTAACCACCCTTCCTCTCCTCCCCGGCGCGGGCACAGCCGGGGAGGAGGCAGTGCCCGCGCGCTGCGCACAAGACTCGGCCCCGGCCTCGTCGATTCATGAACGAGGCCGTGGCCAAGTCGCATCCACGACGCTCAGTTGGTCTTCGTGTTCGTCAGGTGACGCCCGATATAGCCGATGTAGACCTTCTTCGTCTTTTTCGTATCCGCGTAGTAATACATGCGCGGCGCCCTCTGATTACAATGCGTCGGCGCAAAGTGCGCCCACATCTCGATATAGCCGCGCGAATCAACCGCCGTAGGAACCGGCAGCATACGTTCAAGCCGCATCTTTCGCTTTGTCTTAACGGTGTGCCCCTCATTGCGCTTGTGCCGCTTGAGGCCACACGTAAAATACCCCTCTGGCTGCGCTAGCAAATACTCCTCGACATCCCCAGCAGCGAAGTCACCTGTCTCGCGAGCGCGCATATAATCGCGCAGCACGAGGATGTAGTTCCAAAACTCAGCCGCGTAGTGGCTTTCCGCCAGCTCATCGAGGGCGAGAATGTCATCCATCATCTTGTTGGGGGCGCTCAGTTCAACGTAGCGCGTGACCATCTCGTAGCCGCCCTGAGTCATCCGATCGAAGAGCTCCGACATGCTCTTGGGCGAATCAGTCAACCACGAATCGTCAACCTCCTCGCTTTGGTCGCCCGCGTCGGGATGTCTCACCTTCCACTCGAGGCGGCGATTCTTCTTACTGAGGTTCTCCCTCTCTTGCTGAACCACTAGAAGCTCTTCTGCGAGCGTCTTCCGCTCCTGTTTAAGTTCTTCGATGTGCTGGCTCTGGCGCGATGCTTCTTCCAGCAGTTCTTCCGCGGCCTGCAGCTCGTTTTCAAGCTCATCACGGCGCGCGGCGAGTTGCGCATGCTCGTCATTCATCGCATCCAAGCCGCTCGAGAGGGCGGCGACACCGCTCTCCAGCTCGGTGTGCGAACGCGGATCAAAAGACGGCAAGAAGCGGCGAATCAGGCGGCGTAGCGGCGCGTACCACGCCAGCTGTCGGGACTCGCTACGCTGCGGCGCGGGTTCGGCCACCACGGCCCTACCGCTCGCCTCGGATACATGCGCCCCGGGTGCCGCACCCTCCGGCTTCACCGGTTCAGGCTTACTCGACTCCTCGACCGTCAGCCCCGTCTCGTGAGAGAGTGCGGACAGAGACTCGGCGACCCGCTGGCGCACCCTCTCGTCGAGCAGCTCCACCGTCCTTGTCACCTCGCGCAGCGGATAGAACGTGGGCACCGTGAGGCGTTTCTTGTCCAGGGGCGCTTGCGCGCGGCGCAGTTCGTTGTCCAGGCCGTTTTCCCACAGGTATTCGCAGGGGGTGCGCGCGATAATCGCCGACAGTTCAGGGCGAAAACGCTTTCTCTTCTCGTCATAGCCGCGCAGGAGCGTAGGAGCGGTGAGAACCCGGTGGCGAAGCCTGTCCGCAGGCTCCTCGGGATTAAATCCGGGCAGGTAGGTGCGCAGGCTCCCCTTGGGCATGCCACACCCCTGCCCGATCCCGGCGCGGAACTCACGGTAGGCGTCGGGCGTGAGGAGGAAGTAGGACGCACAGCCGAGCGAGTCCCGAGTCAGCGAACCAAGAATGTCCTTCCATCGGCATTCCGCCACGAGGTCCCCTTCTCCGCTCCCGTCCGTGAGCGGCGCGGCCACGACGACGGAGGCACGCCTGCGTTCGTCACGGATCCAGCCAATCAGCTCCTCGACCTGGCGGTCGTCGGAGACGGATTGAAGAGATTCCGACAGCGGCATCCCACGGTCATAGCAGTGACCCTCGCTGATGAGATCGCGCACCAGCCGCGGGGGCTTCGCGTCCCATTCACTGTCGTGCAGTGGGGTGACCTCGATCCAGACCACATCCCGATAGTGTGACTCTTTGGTCGCGTGCATGGCGAAGATTCGCGTCGTCCACTGCTGGTGGCCGTCGCCTGTGCGTTCGACCATTTCGAGGAGTTGACGTTCGTAGTGCTTGTCCTCGGAGGTCTCCGTTAGTTTCGTCACGACGACATCCGCGATGCCCCCCCATCCGGGATGTCAGCTCACCGAATCGGTAGATACCCTCCTCGTCGCACTCAATGCGCGCACTCCTCCCCTCCAGTGGGTACTTGTTGTGCGCCCACTCGTGAAAGAGGCGGTCGGAGGTGAGCAGAGCGCCTTCCTTGCCGTACAGTTCCACAATTGCCCTGTAGCCACGCGCCATCGCATTACTCCCAGTTCGACGTTGTTAGAAGCAATATGTGGACCAGCTTACACCTACCGAATAACCATGACAGCAACATGAAGAAACGAACCTCGTTCGTTACCCGCACGCAAAACCCCGGCCTCATTGAGGCCCGAGCCGCCACCGCTAGCGGCATGGTTCTCGCGGCTGCGGCGCACCCCCTGTTGTTCTCGCGCGCGAGGAGTTAGGCTCGTTGGTATCAGAGAGAGGAAACCATCGTGGCAAACATCCTGATCGTGTCGGCGCACCCGCGCCTTGAAGTGGACTCGGTGGCGAACAAGACCATCGTGGAGGAGCTGTCAAAGCTGCTGCCGAACGCCGAGGTTGATCGTCTCGACGAGCTCTACCCCGACTACGTGATCGACGTTGAGGCGGAGCAGGCCAAACTGAGGAACGCGGACGTCATCGTGTTGCAATATCCGCTGTGGTGGTACGGCTGGCCGGCTCTCCTTCAGAAGTGGGTGGAGGACGTGTTCGTCCGCGGCTTCAGCCACGGGTCGACGGGGAACGCGCTGCGCGGCAAGAAGCTCGTGGTCTCCGTCACGACCGGGGCCCCCGAGGCCTACTACGGCGCGGACTCCGTCGACATCAACGCGCTCCTGACCCCCGTGACGGCCACATGCTCGCTCACCGGGATGGAGTACGTGGGCGCCCTGTGCCTCTACGGCGTCTCGTATGCAAACCGCTCGGACGAGGCGTTGCTCGCCGACATGGTGTCCCGCTCGCGTGACCACGCCGGGCGCGTCGCGGAGCTGGTCGCACATCTCTAAGAGTCCGCGCGCCGGTGCCGGGGGGCGGGGCGGGCCTCGTCCGTCCCGAGGCCGGGGTGCCGCGCCCGAGAGCGTGTTCGCGCGCGGTGAGCGTTCCTACTTCTTGGCTCGCTTCTTGACGGCGGGCAGCTCCTCCCACATCGAGCTGACCACGTCGCGCAGCGCCTCGCGGTCCTCGGTCTCGACAAGGAGCATGTCCTTGGCACCGTGGTAGGGGGTTGCGCGGGGCGCGCCCGCAAGGAGTCGCTCGGAGGTGGGGGTGATCTTCAGGAGGAAGCGATCGTCGTAGATGCCTCCCACGACCTTGCCCCGGTAGTAGATGACGTACTCGCCCATCATCTTGCGGTGGGCCACGTCGTCCAGCTCGCCGAGTAGGTCAAGCACGTGCTCCAGGTATTCGTCGGTGGACGCCATGTTTCCCCCTTGTCCTTCCGTGTCGGCGCGCTTGACGGGCTGACTCGAGGCCGCGCGTGCGAGAGCGCCCCGGGCGGGCGTCGGGCGGGCACGCCCACGCCCCGTTGAGTCACAGCGTAGCCGACATGATCTGCGCCCGCGGCCGCTTGACGACTTGCCGAAGCGGCCGCGTGGCCTCGTCCGTGACGCCTGGCCGCGCCCACAATGACCCCTGCGTAGCGCTTTTGTCTCGCCGCGTGTTTCGCCATATGCTTGCACCATCCATCTTTCTCTCGCGATGCCCCTTCGCGAGATTCACAGGCACAGGAGGCGCGCGTGAGCGACGTGGGTTTCGACTCCCAGAAACATGAGCAAACCAGGCAGGATGTCCAGCAGGGGGGCAGGCCTAGAGTCAGCTTCCACGGCCCTTCAGTCCCTTGCTGATGCCCAGTCCGAGGACGTGTGGGGCAACGAGGTCGGCGTCGCTGCGGCGCGCGAGCAGCTCATTTCCTTCCTCACGCTCGCCCGGAAGGGCTTTGTCAAGGAGAAGGGCGGCTACGAGGACTTTGGTTCCAAGGTGAATCGGGCCGAGGAGGATTTCACGCGGACCGAGGAGGCGGCGGCTGGGCAGTTGGCGTCGACGAGCGCCGCCATGAACTCCAACACGGCGATCGCTAACGCCGCTGCGGGGGCGGGCTCCGCTGGCTCTGCCAGTACTGCCCCCTCCGGCGTCCCCAGTGCCGTCGGCGATCAGCCCGAGATCTGAGGCGAGGAGTAACGACCATGGCACACAGCCCGATGTACCACCGCCTCATGATGTTCGTGAAGGCGGCCGAGAGAAACCTGCAGCTGGAGCAATACGACGACCTGCACAGCCAGGTCATCACTGGCCTGGACGAGGCCTCGGAAAGCTACCGCCACTACCGCGCAAACCAGGGTTTCGAGGGCGAGACCGGCACGGCGATCGATGGTTGGCTGGAGCAGGGAGACCAGCGTCTGGACAGTCGGCGCGACGCCTACCTGCACGGCGCCCAGATGTACACCGAGATGCGTCGCGTGATGATGCATGCGCGTGAGGAGGCTGAGCGTCTGTCCCCGGTGTTGGTGGACAAGGGCTTGGATTCGCTGCGGGACGTGGCCCAGGTGACGATTCCGGTGATGAAGCACTACGGGATCTCCGGGAAGGTGGTCAGCGCCGTGGTCTCCACGGGCGCCGCC
>ERZ773042.1049-NODE-1049-length-17105-cov-6.105396_pt1 | contig 17105 bp, 18 predicted proteins | sample MGYA00511664_ERZ773042 | MGnify/ENA primary metagenome ERZ773042 (study PRJEB29015, sample SAMEA2737984) | human oral metagenome | biome: human oral; feature: human-associated habitat; material: dental | place: China | collected 2036 ... | reverse complement strand
ACACCGCCCTCTCACGGCGGGTTCATGGGTTCGAATCCCATAGGCGTCACCATCGTATATAGATAGGGGCTGCTATGCAGCTCCTTTTGTGTTTATGGGGGAGGGGCGCAGCAATTCATGCGCCCGTTGGAGAGTGTTATGCTTTTTTTATCCATGCTTCTCATGGGGGGAATCATTGGTTTTGTCGGGGCGGGCGGGAGCGGCGTCATCATCACGCTGCTCGTGGTGGGGTTTGGCGTTCCCATTCATCAGGCGCTCGCCGTCGCGCTCGGTTCGATGGCGTTCACCACGCTCTCGGGCGCGGTCAGCCACTACCGTGAGCGTGAAGTCGTGCCGCAGACGGGTGCGGTGCTCGGTACAGGCGGACTCATCGGGGCACTCATCGGTGCCGTTCTCTCGAACCACATCGAGGCGCCAAATCTCAGCCTGTTTACAGGGCTTATGCTGCTCTCGAGCGCATTCCTCCTCTATCTGCGCATCTATCAGGCGGAATGGCTCGGACGGCAGATCAACGTGCGTGAGGAACTCCTGACGGGGCGGCGGCTCTATCTCTATGGGCTGCCCGTCGGTTTCGTCTGTGGCGTGCTCTCGGGTGCGTTCGGGATTGGCTCTGCGGCGTACATCCAGATCGCGCTCATGGTGGTCTTTGGTGTGCCGCTTTTGCAGGCGATTGGAACGACGATGATGATCATTGTTCCGATCTCGATCAGCGGCGGCATCGGCTATATCCTCTACGGACAGCTCGATCCGTGGCTCTTCATCCAGACCCTCGCTGCACTCTCCGTCGGCTCGTTCTTCGGGGCAAAGCTGACGCACCTTGCGCCTCTGCCCGTGCTGCGGTTCTGGATTGTCGCGCTGCCGACGATCGGCGGTACGATCATGGTATTCTTTCGATAGATTGCCGCTGTGCGGCAGAGAGTTTGGGGGGAAATCTATGGGAAAGATCTTGGCAATGCTGCTGCTCATTGTGATTGGCTTAACCATCGCAGGCTGTGGCGGGGACACGGCAGAGGAGCGGAAGGATCAGGCAAAGTATCGGCGCATCACCGCCGATGAGGCGCAGGTTCTCATGCAGCAGACGCAGGACTATCTGATTCTTGATGTGCGCTCACCGGAGGAGTTCGCAGAGGGGCATATCCCGCATGCGATCAATATCCCTATGGAGCGGTTCGGCGAGGCGCCGCCGCAGGAGCTGCCCGACCGGAATCAGACGATCTTCGTCTACTGCGTCAAGGGAATCCGCAGTATGAACGTCGCGAATCGGCTCGCGCATATGGGGTACAAGAATATTGTCGAGATGGGCGGCATTCAGGATTGGCACGGCGCGATTGAGAAATAATTGATTGTGAGGTATTGTATATGAGTAAATTAGTTATGATTCTTTGTCTGAGTGTACTGACGCTTGGACTCTGTGGCTGCGGCAGTGCGCAGTCTTCCGAAACGAACGGAGGAAAGGAGCAAAGCATGGCAGCATTTCAGCGCGTGAGTTCGGATGAGGCGGCGAAGATGATGGCGGAAGAGTCGGGGTACCTGATTGTGGATGTGCGGACGGCGAAGGAATTCGCGGACGGACATATCCCGAAGGCGATCAACATCCCGAATGAATCCATTGGAGGAGCACCGCCGAAGGAACTGCCGGACAAGAATCAGAGGATCTTCGTCTACTGCCGCAGCGGCTCGCGCAGCGTGCAGGCATCGGAGAAACTCGCGGGGCTTGGCTATACGAACATTGTCGAAATGGGCGGTATTAACAACTGGCACGGAGATGTCGTGAAGTAAGCCTAAGTGAGGGACAAAACGAATCGCCCGAGAGCACAAATGCCTCGGGCGATTCGTTTTATGTTTAAGTGTGATAATGTCTTTTATTTTTCCTGTTCAAGCTTTGGCTTCGTAAAGAAGAGAATCAAAACAATGATGCCTGCACCGAGGAGCATATCCAGAACGTACCAGAGTTTTCCCTCCACAACGCCCGTGATGGCGACAACACCGCCGAAGGCGACGATGGAGGTGATGCCGTGCAGCATACCGACGGCCCCCGCAACGGCAGTTCCGATCGCACAGGCGATCCATGTGCGGCGGAAGTCTTTGCCTGCGAAGGGGATTGCACCCTCCGTGATGCCCGCAGACGAGAGAAAGAGAGCGGAGATGCCGAGCTGACGATCTGCAGCGTCATAGCGGCTGCGCAGTACAAATGAGGCAAGTCCCATGCCGAGCGGCGGGATGGCACAGCACATACGGAACACGCCGTTTGGTCCGAGAATGCCCTCTGCCATGAGCGCCAGCGTAAATGCTGTGGCGGCCTTGCTGCATGCACCGCCGAAGTCTGCTGCCGCCAAGATGCCGATGCCGATGCCGAGGGCTACCGCGCCTGCTCCGTTCAGCTGGTACATGACCTGGATCATGTACTGTACAAAGGCGTTCAGTGGAACGGTAAGGATGTAGATATAGAACAGCCCTAAGACGAATGTTGCTGCCAGAGGAATGATGAAGGTCGGCATCATGGGCTGCAGTACTTCGGGTACGGGTAACTTCTTCATCCAGCGGACGAAGTAACCGACGAGGAAGCCGAGGAAGAGTGCACCGAGAAAGCCCGTTGAAATATGGGATTCACCGATTGGTGTATTGGCGGCGTGGCCAAGGATGAATCCGGGTGCGATTGCCGCCTTGCTGCCGATTGCATAGGCAATGTAAGCACAGAGCACGGGAACCATCATGGCGAAACCTGCCATGCCGAGGTCGTAGACGTTCTGCCAGAACTGATTGCTTGGGATGATGCGGCCGTCTTCTACGGTTCCTGTGATCAGCGTAAAGGAGAACATCATACCACCGGCGATGATGACCGGCAGGAAGTAGGAGATACCGGTGTTGAAGTAGCGGAACAGCTCTGCGCCGAGACTTGTCTTTTCTCCCGAGGAAGGTGTCTTTGAGGGGCTGACCGACTTGCTTCCTGTACGTGTCTCAGGCGCGCTCGATGCCGCGAGGCTTTCCGCACGGTCGATCAGTGCAGCAGTCTGCTTGATTGCCTCGGTTGGGCTGATCTCGATCACCCGTCCCGCTGCACGCTTGGCATCGAAGCGCTCTGCCATCTCGACACTGACGGCGACAGCGAGAATGACAATATCAGCGGCATCGACCTCTTCCTGGGACAGCTCGTTGTCAATGCCCATACCGCCCTGCGTCTCGATCTTGCAGTCAATGCCGCGCTTTTTGCATTCCTGCTCGAGCGCTTCCTGCGCCATGTAGGTATGTGCAATGCCTGCGGTGCAGGCGGAAATACCGACGATCTTCATTTGAAATCCCCCTCAAGTTCCTGCAGCAGCTGATAGACTTCCTTCACACTCTGTGCGTTCGAAAGGCTTTGGCGGAACGTGTCGTGAATCAATTTTTTGCTGAGCGTCGCCAGAATCTTCAAGTGAAGATTATTGTCCTGTGCACTGCCGCTCTGCGGCACGCCGATGAGAAATACAACACGCGCATCCTCACCCTCCGCCGCGCCCCAGCGGACAGGCTGCTTGAGGCGGGCAAATGCGACAAATGCCTCGCCGATGGCGTCCGACTTTGCGTGAGGTATTGCGACACCGTCGATTGTGTAGGTAGGGAACGAATCCTCTCGCTCCAATACCGCCTGCTCATATCGATCGGCATTCAAGACGCAGTCATTCGGAAGATGTGTCAGGTGATGGATGACCTCCTGCTTTGTCGAAAAGGGCTCCTCCAAGAATACGATCTGCTTTTCATGGAACATAGGTGTGTCCTCCTGCTCTGCTTGTTGCTGTCAGCCTTACATAAAATATTATAGCAGTGCAGGCAGAAACCTCCAGTTCCTAAAATGCCGCATAGTATGCGGCAGCCGTATCCCCGCAAACGAAGAAAAATGGGCGCTGTACTTTCGACGGGGATGGATATGCGCTATAATGAGGAGACATACAGAGAGTTCGATGGACACAGAGGAGGTTCTCATGGATCGTTGGCTGCAGTTGATGCTGCTCATGCCCGAGAATGAATTCATTACATATAAGGCTCTTTCGGAAGAGCTTGGCATCTCTGTCCGAACGGTGTATGATGACATCACGCGGCTGAATCAGATGATGCAGGCACACGGGGCGCAGCTCGTTGCAAAGCCGTATCATGGGGTAACGCTCGATGTGAGTGACCGTGGGCGCTTTCTCAGCTTTTTGGACTCTCTCGGAAGCGGCAGTGCTATGGTCGGCGACACGGCAGAGGCGCGTATCGGCAAAATCATCCGTATACTCCTCCGCCGTGACGCAGCATGTAAGAGCGATGACCTTTGCGAGGAACTCCATATCAGCCGTTCTACCCTGAAGAAAGATCTGAAGGGCGTCCGTGCATTCCTCGGTGCGTATGACTTGGAGCTTGTACATCAGCCATATACAGGACTTCACGTTACAGGGACGGAGAAGGATATCCGCCGCTGCCTCGTGAAGCTGAATCAGAACATGATCGTGGGAGATGGTGATTTCCTGCAGGAGGATGTTCAAAAGACGGCTACAGTTTTGCAGGAAATATTCAAGCAATATGAGTACCGTATTGCGGCATACGCCTTTCAAAATTTCGTGCTGCACGTATATGTGTCTGCTGCGCGTATTCGGCAGGGAAACGAGGTGGCTGCGGGGACGCTTCCTCAGCTGCCGGCCGCACCGCAGGTCGCAGCGCTGTCGAAGGCCGTGATCGTTGCGTTGGAGGCGCTGTATGATATACGGTTCTCCGAAGCTGAATGCCAGTACATCCTGCTCCATTTGGAATGCAAAAAGGTGATCTCGTGGAAGCAGGCATCGTCTGCCACGGCAGATGTCTATGCACTCGTCACACAGATGATCGCGGCGGTGCGGGATGTGTTCTGCTATGACTTCGCCCATGATTTTGAGCTGATTGCCAGCCTGTCTACGCATTTGATTCCGCTGCGAACACGTTTGGTGTGCGGTATGCCGCAGGAAAATCCCATGCTCAGAGAGATCCGTGAGGGCGGCCCGCTCGCGTATGAAATGGCGAATGTGGCATGCGGCATCCTGCAAAAGGAATACGGGAGGGAAGTTTCTTCCGATGAGACAGGGTACATCGCCCTGTACTTTCACGTTGCACTCGAACGTCTGCGCGCACAGCGCAGGAAAAATGTCCTCATTGTCTGCGGTGCGGGGAAGGGCGCGGCAGTGCTTCTCGCACATGATATTGAGCAGAACTATGGGAAGTATCTCAATGTCATTGGGACATATGAGTCAGCTGATTTTTCGGATGCTGACCTGCAGACGGCGGACTATATCCTCTCAACCATTTCCATCAAGGAGGAGCTGCCCGTTCCCGTTATTGAGCTTGGTCATTCCTTTACGTGGAAAGCGGGGACGGATATCCGCGAGCACCTGAAGCGTGACCGTCAAAAGACGATGATGGAATACTTCTCGGAGACGCTCTTTCTGCCGCATATGAGGGTGCAGACCAAGGATGAAGCATTGAAGCATCTGTGTGCAGTTGCTGCGGACGGAGCGCAGGTTCCGGATGACTTCTATGAATATGTGCTGGAACGGGAGCGCATTGGGGGAACGGCGCTCGGAAATCTCGTGGCAACGCCGCATCCTGCGCGTCCGTTGGGGACGCGCAGCTTCGTCGTGATCGGCATTCTGGAACAGCCTGTTTCGTGGGAGCAGGAAGAGGTGCAGATCATCTTCCTCCTCTCTATGAAAGCGGGCGGTGATCGCAATCTTCCGCTTTTCTATAAGATGATCAGCCGCTTCCTTACCAATAAGACTCTCGTGCGCCGCTTGATTAAGAATCAGACATTTGACGAGATGTTTTCCATCTTCTCGGTACTGTCGGACGAGGCATGTCAGCTTGACTGAACAGAAAATCCCCCGCAGCAGAGCAACATCTCTGCTGCGGGGGATACCTTTTGCCTCTCGGCCTTGCTGAATTTAGCAGCAAGGCTTACTTCCAGACGGACTCCGTGATCTCTTTGATGAAGCGCAGCTTGTTCCACTGTTCTTCTTCCGTCAGGATGTTGCCCTCCTCGGTCGAGGAGAAGCCGCACTGCGGGCTGAGGCAGAGCTGATCGAGCGGGACGTGCTTTGCCGCCTCGTGGATGCGTGCGACAATATCCTCCTTCTTTTCGAGTGTGCCCGATTTCGAGGTGACCAGTCCGAGTACGACGCGCTGATTCTTGATGTGATCGAGTGGGGCAAATCCGCCCGCACGGTCGGAGTCGTATTCGAGAAAGAAGCCGTCGACCCTGCAGCCGCCGAAGAGAACCTCCGCGACGGGCTCGTAGCCGCCCGAGGAGAACCATGTCGAGCGGAAATTGCCGCGGCAGATGTGCATGGTGATCGTCATGTCCGCAGGCTTTGCCTCCAATGCACGGTTGATCATCGCGACGTAGGCGCGCTCGATGCGGTCGAGGTCGAAGCCGCGCGCCTCGTACGCTGCACGCTTCTCCGGATCGCAGAACTCGCCCCAGGAGGTGTCGTCGAGCTGCAGATAGCGGCAGCCCGCCTCGTAGAATGCACGGATTGCCTTCTGATAGGCGAGTGCGATATCCTCAAAGAGCACATCCTCGTTCTCGTAGCACGGAATCGGCGTGTAGTCCGTCGCGCGCACGCAGCAGATGAGGTGCAGCATGCTGGGGGAGGGGATCGTCATCTTGGCGACGGCATCGCCTGCGAGATCGTTTAGGAAACGGAAGTGACCGAGAAACGGATGTGCGCCGAAGTCCACCTTGTCCACAATTTTTACCGTTGCCGCCTTTGGCTGTGCGCCCTTGAATGCGACCGACCAATGCGCGGCGCCAATCTCCTCCACGCCGCCGAGTGCCGCGAGACAGTCGAGGTGCCAGTAGCGGCGGCGGAACTCACCGTCCGTGACGGCACAGAGCCCGACTTCCTTCTCCTTTGTGACGAGATCACGGATCGCCGCATCCTCCGCCTGCCGCAGATCGTCTGCCGATGCGTTTCCTGCGGCGTATGCCTCACGCATCTTCATGAGAGCGGCGGGGCGCAGGAAGCTCCCCACGATGTCATAGCGGAATGGTGCCTTTGTATTGTTCATTGAAATTCCCCCTGTTGTATTATTGTGTTTGCGTTATTATAACATAGAATCTCACTTTGGAAATGTTTCTCAAGTCACAAATACCACAGAAAAAGCAGCTTGTCCGAAAACAAGCTGCTTTTTGGTGAAACGTAAATATCAGAACTTAGCAACCGGATCGAGCGCTGTGACTTCGCCCGTGGCGGTCATCTCGATGCTCGTGCCCTCGGGCAGTCCTGTGAAGATCACAAGGCAGGCATCGGATTTCGCATTCTCACGAATGTAGTCGATGTCGAACTCCATGAGCTTGTCGCCCTTCTTCACCTGCTGTCCCGACTCAACAAAGACATTGAAGCCCTTGCCGCCAAGCGCGACCGTGTCCACGCCAATGTGGAGCAGATACTCTGTGCCGTCCGCGCTCTTCATGCCGATGGCGTGCTTCGTGTCAAAGACAAAGACCACCTCGCCGTCGTCGGGCGCAAGTACCTCTCCTTTGCTCGGATAGATGAAGAAGCCGTCGCCCATCATCTTGCTTGCAAACGCCTCGTCGGGCGCCTCCGTGATCGGATGCACCGTGCCCGTGACGGGGCTGCAAAGTGTGCGTCCCTCGCCTGCGGGAGCCGTTGCCCTTGCCTCCGCTGCCGGTTTTTCCTCGGCGGCCGCTGCGGCAGGCACATCGTCCTCCGGCTCGACATCGGGGGCTGTCTCAAGATAGGTCTCGAGGTTCGACTTGATGACGGCGACCTGCGGTCCGTAGATGACCTGCACGCCCGTGCCCTTGACGATGACGCCGACCGCGCCCGTCGCCTTGAGCAGCTTCTCGTTTACAAGTGAGGAGTCTTCCACGGAGCAGCGCAGACGCGTTGCGCAGCAGTCGACGGACGTGATGTTGCGCTTGCTGCCGAGCCCGCGCGCGATCGCAGCGCTCTTTGCGTCGCCCGAAGCTCCGTCGGCGGCAGAACCGCCCGCACCCTCGCGTGCCTGATAGTCCGCCTTTGTGAAGAGCTTCGTCTCCTCGTCGTCGTCCTCGCGGCCCGGCGTCTTGAAGTTGAAGTGCTGAATCATCCAGCGAAAGATGAAATAGTAGAGGAAGAAGTAGATCACGCCGACGGGGATGACGTACATCCAGCTCGTCTTTGCCTCACCCTGCAAAATACCGAAGATGAAGAAGTCGAGCAGACCGCCCGAGAACGTAAGTCCCACGGCGATGTTCAGCATATGCGCAATCATGTATGCTGCGCCCGCGAGTGCAACTTGCACGGCGAAAAGTGCGGGAGCCACGAAGAGGAACGAGAACTCGATCGGCTCCGTGATGCCCGTGAGCATACAGGTGAGCGCCGCCGAGAGCAGAAGTCCGCGCGCGACCGCCTTTTTCTCAGGACGTGCGCAGTGGTACATTGCGAGTGCCGCACCCGGCAGACCAAAGATCATAAAGATGAACTCGCCCGAGAAATACCGCGTCGCGTCCGCACTGAAATGTGCGACGTTCGGGGAGGCGAGCTGTGCAAAGAAGATGTTCTGACCGCCCTGGATGAGCTGCCCGTCGATCATCATTGAGCCGCCGACGCCCGTCTGCCAGAACGGCAGGTAGAAGACGTGGTGCAGACCGAACGGGATGAGTGCACGCTTGACGATGCCGAAGATCAGCGTGCCGATGTAGCCCGTACCTGTGACAAGACTGCCGAGGGCGAAGATGCCCTGCTGGGCGAGCGGCCAGAGGAAGTACATCGCGATGCCGACAAAGAGGAAGACAATCGTCGAGATGATGGGGACGAAGCGTGAACCGCCGAAGAAGGAGAGTGCATTCGGCAGAACGATCTTGTGATACTTGTTGTGCAGCCACGCCACGCCGATTCCGACGATGATGCCGCCGAACACGCCCATCTGGAATGACATGATACCACAGGAGGAGGCAATCGTGCCTTCGAGGACCGTCGGTGCAATCGAACCGTCCGGCAGGATCTGTCCGCCGATTTTCAGCATCGCGTTGCAGGCGGTGTGCATGACGAAGAAGGCGATCATCGCCGAGAGTGCCGCGACCTCCTTCTCCGCCTTTGCCATGCCGATGGCGACACCGACCGCGAAGATGATCGGCAGATTGCCGAAGATCGTGCTGCCTGCACTCGCCATGATCGAGAGCAGTGAATGCAGCGCCGTGCCCGCACCGAGGACATCGACGAGCCCGTACGTCTCAATCGTCGTCGGGTTCGTGAACGACGCGCCGATGCCGAGCAGGATACCTGCAATCGGCAGGATTGCGACCGGCAGCATGAAGCTGCGCCCGACGCGTTGGAGCACACTAAAGATTTCATCCTTCATAACGTAACCCCTTTCCCCCTCCGCCTTCATCTCCCTGTACACCCTCCCCTTTGGGCGGTAGAGAAAAAGACATTCGAAAGTGCTTTTGAACCTCTTGTCGATGTCTCTATCTCGATGAAGTGCGGAATCTATAAAATTATACACAATAATTATACCGCAGACAGAGAAGAAGTGTAAAGAAGAGATTTCGTGGGCGCGGGAAATATTATTGCAATAGTTGTATCACATATGCTATAATATTCTTATCATTGTATCGTAGATTAGAGGTGCGTGTATGAGAGGTGCGGAGGCTGTTTTGGCGTGTCTGCGCGAGCAGGGCGTGGACACGGTATTCGGCTATCCCGGCGGGATGATCCTGCCGCTTTATGATGCCCTCTACGCACAGGACGAAGTGCGCCAGATCCTTGTGACGCATGAGCAGAACGCCGCACATGCGGCAGACGGCTATGCTCGTGCAACAGGGCGCGTCGGTGTCTGCATCGCAACCTCGGGCCCCGGCGCAACGAATCTTGTGACGGGACTCGCGACGGCGTACATGGACTCGATCCCGATGGTCGCGATCACGGGGCAGGTGGACATCGCCATGCTCGGACGCGATGCCTTTCAGGAGACAGATATTCTCGATGTGACAATGCCTGTCACAAAGCACAACTATAAAATTAAAAATGCGGCGGATCTCGTGCCGACGATCCGTCAGGCGTTCGAACTTGCACGCAGCGGACGGCCGGGGCCCGTGCTCCTCGATGTGCCGCGCAACCTCTTCTTTGAAGAGGTTGCCTATGTTGCGGAGGAGCCGCGCGTACGCACGCCGGGCAAACCGGATGCAGACTTTATGATCTGTGCGGCAGAGGCGGCGGCAGAGATTGTCGCCGCAGAGCATCCGCTGGTCATCGTGGGCGGCGGCGTGATCTCGGCGGGAACCTCGGCGGAAGTTACGGCATTCATCGAGAAATACCATCTGCCCGTGGTGCACACGCTGATGGGCATGGGGGCCGTACCGAGCACGCATCCGCAGATGCTTGGCTTTGCGGGAATGCACGGGGAAAAGGCAGCGAACTACGCAATCGGAGCTGCCGATCTCGTCATTGCGATCGGCAGCCGCTTTGCCGACCGTCAGACGGGCAATCTCAGCAAGTATACGGCAAACCGCAAGTTCATCCACATCGACATCGATCCCGCCGAGATCGACAAGAACATCGAAAACAGTCTCGGCCTCGCGGGCGATATGCGTACGATCCTCGGACTTCTCATGCGCCAGTCGCCGAAGAGCGATCTCACTGCATGGTGGGAGCAGATCCGTACATGGCAGGAGGAGTATGACTACGACTATCACGTCGGGCGTCTGACTGTGCCGTGGGCTCTGCATCAGGTGGCGCAGAGCACGACGGGCAAGGCGTATGCCTATGTGACGGACGTGGGACAGCATCAGATGTGGGCGGCACTCCACCTGCGCGTGGAAAAACCGCGGACATGGCTGACGTCGGGCGGACTCGGCACGATGGGCTATGGTCTCCCTGCCGCAATGGGCGCACAGCTCGCATGGGGCGATCGGCGCCGCGTGGTTCACATTGCGGGTGACGGCGGAATCAAGATGACGGGCAATGAGTTCTACACGATTGCGCGCCTCAACTTGCCCATTCTCTCGATCCTTGTGAACAACCGCAGTCTTGGCATGATCCGGCAGCTGCAGAAGGTGCTCTACGAGGAGCGGTACATCGCCTGTGAGCTCGATCACGAGATGGACTATGTAAAATACGTGGAGAGTTTCGGTATCAGGGCGGTCGCAGTTTCGACGCAGGAGGAGTTCGCTGCGGCACTCCGCACCGCTCTCGAGGACGCTGTGCATCCGCGCGTAATTGTAATGGATGTGTGGCGCAGTTTCGTGGAGCCGATGGCGAAGGGCGGTGCACGCATTGATGAGTTTGTCGACTTTAAGTAAACGTGCAGCCGCGCCGCACCATGAGAGAGGATTCTCGCTTCTGTCGACGCTGCTGGCTGTCATGATCCTGGCGGTGATTCTATCCATCGCCGTGCCGCGCTTTTCGACTGCCATGGTGACGGCGAATACGGTGAAGGTGCAGGCGGATCTCACAGCGCTCGATACGGCGGTGGTGCTCTATCAGACAACGAAGGGGCAGCCGCCGAAGAGCATCGATGATCTCACAGAATATATGACCGACATCAAGAATCTCAAGCCGCCCTCGGGCAATGTGCACGTTGGCGCGCAGGAACTCTCGATGGAAGGTCAGACCTATAAAATCGAGAAGAAGGACAATGTCTGGCGCGCAACCTGTGCGGGACATACGGCGGAGGAGTTTCACGCGAAGAAGTAAAGGAGGCGTATGGAATGCAGGAAGAGGCGCAGACGCTTTTTCCCGCACCCCATGAACGCCTGCGGCTTGTTGTACTCTGGCTGATCTCCGTGGTCGGCATTCTGCTCCTCGTTGGTCTGCATCCGCGCAGTCTGTGCGGCGCGGCCTTTTCTGCGGTGCTCATTTGGCTCTCCTATCTCGACATCAGGGATGGTATGCTCTACGACTGCATCACCATTCCGTTTGCCGTGTTTGGGCTTGTTCCGGCACTCGCAGAGATGATTCCTCTGTGGGAGGCACTGATTGGTGGGACGCTTTGCGGCGTCTTATTTTATTGCCTGTATATCGTGGCTCATGGCGGACTCGGCGGCGGCGACATCAAACTTGCCGCTGCGCTCGGAGTCTGGCTCGGATGGGAGGCAGCGGTGATCGCCGTATGGATTGCATTTATGCTGGGCGGCATCGCAGCCGCGTTTCTCCTGATCACTGGACGAAAAGGGCGGCGCGACGGGATTCCATTCGGGCCGTTTCTCGCGGTCGGCGGTTATATCGCCTTTGTCGCAGGGGCGCAGCTCTGGCAGTTCTACTGGGGGGCGCTGTAATGCGGCGCGTTGATATGCGCGGCACGGTGCTGCTGAACGTGCTCATCGCGCTCGCCGTGCTCGGCATACTGCTCTCGGCGGCGCTTCCCGCCGCGTTCACCCTCTATGCACGTGCGGCTGTGGAGTATGAGGCAGTGCACCTCATCGGCGAACTGCGCCGCATACAGGCGATCAGCCGGACGACAGCGATGCCGCTCTATATGCTGGAAGGGAGGCTCTCATGGGAACGCGCACCGCGTCTCAACATCCGCGCTGACGGCTATACGCTGCATCGTCCCTTCGGTGAGGATGTGCGTTCCTATACGTTGCTGCCGCTCGTACGATTCAAGCAGGATACGGCGACGGAGACGCCTGTCATATTCGATCGGAATGGAAATATTGCGGACGGGAGCCATAACATGACAATTCGCGTCTATGCTGCGGGACATGAGGAGGCGGCGCTGCGCGTTGTGATTGATCGTGCGGCACGGATTCGCCTGCACCGAGGAGAGGACAATGCGGTGGATGAGGGCTGATGAGGAGCGCGGATGGATTCTTCTCGAGACCGCTGTGCTCGGACTCCTTGTTCTCGCGACTGCGGCGGCACTGAGTATTTTTGCACGGACGGCGTTCCTTGCGGATCTCGCCTCTGCGCGTACAGAGGCAGCGCTTGCTGCACGGGCGCAATTTTCGCTGATGGAGGCGGAACTGGATCAGGGAATACTGCCGCTGAGTGAGGCTGCGGAGATCCAATCGCATGAGCACCGCTATCACGTCGAGAAGATCGTCACGCGTACAGAGGAGTTTTACGATGTATCTCTGCGCCTTTCGTGGCAGACTTTGGGGCGTGAGGAGCAGGCAGAGTTTGTGCGGAGGCTGACGCGTCATGTGCAGATGCAAAGCAGTCCCTAACAGGGACGCGAAGGATGAGCGGGGCGTTCTGCTCATGGAGCTTGCTGTCAGTCTGCCGATTTTCGCGCTGCTGCTGACCTTTCTCGCCTTTGCCCTCGTGTGGAGCTGGCGCAGTTATCAGCGCGAGATTGCCGATGCCGAGCTGCGGCAGGAGATGCAGATCGCCGCTGCGCGGATTGTGGAGTCCGCCCTGCTGTCCGATCATATCGGAGAGCGTCAGCGAGGCGTGTATGAAATGCGGCAGGCAACGAAGGACGGTGCACCGCTGGATTACTACTGGCTCAGTGATGAGGGACGGTTGGTGTTCAATGCGGTGACGGCACCCATCACGGGCTCGTTCGTGGGCGCACGGGTGCGCATCACGGCGTTCTCTGTGCAGGAGGATCGGCACTATCCGCGCCTCTATCATATTGAGATGACGGGGCGGAGCGTTGAGACAGGGCGCACGTACAGCATTGCGACTTCTGTCTATCTGCGGGAGGATATGGGTGAGAAATAGGAACGAACGCGGCGCGATCTCCGCGATCGGGCTTTGCATACTGATGACGGTGCTCCTGCTTGGTCTCGCCGCGACGCAGTTCATGCGCAGCGGCAGCAGTGTCGCTGCTGAATATGAGCGTGAGATGCAGCTGCGCCTCGCCGCCGAGAGCGGTGTAGAGACGGCTGCTGCGCAGATTGAGCGGTATGCTGTGCCGAACGTGGGGGAGCGAACGCGTGTCGATGTGGACGGCGTTCCAATGGCGGCGGGGATTGAGCTTCACGTATATATTGAACGGTCGAAAGAGCGCAGCGGCAGGGAGTTCCTCGATGTGATCGCAGCAGCTGTCGATCGTGCGGGGACGCGGATCCCCGATAGAGAGGACTGGACGCGGGCAAAGACGGTTCGCGGGCGCATGGAAAAGAAGGGAGATCGCTATGTCTGGCGCCGCTGGTATTAGGCTGCCGTGGGTGACGAGCGAGGCAGTCGGCATCTATCCCTCTGAACGCGGACTGCTGCTTGCCCGTCTGTGCTCCACGGAGGAGCGCGGGGGAGCATGGACACTGACAGAATCGCGCGTGTCAGAGGGGCCTTGTCCCGCACCTGCGGATGCAGCGGCGCTCTCCCTGTCGGTACGGGAGGAGATCCTGCGTGCGGGATGGGCGAAGCTGCCGCTCTCTCTTGCACTCCCCTCGTCTGAAGCCCACACGGAGGAGCGCACCCTGCCCGTGCAGCTCACGGGCACGGAACTGAGGGAGGCGCTCCTCTGGTCGCTGCGCGCTGAGACGGATGAGGCGGGGACACCACTGCCCGATGAGATGCGGCTTTGCTGTATGGAGCTGCCGGACACTGCGCCGCCGTGCTATTGGACTGCACGTATGGAGGAGCGACGTATACGGGGATACTTCTCTGCGTTTGCCGCTGCGGGGCTCGATCTGCGGCGGCTCACCGTCTGCCCGCCGACAAACGACGTGCTGGCGGCACAGATTGAGGGCGTGTGTGCCCCGCGTATGCCGTGGGAGACAACGGAAGAGGATATGCTTGCTCCTGCCGTCTATGCGGGACTCCTTGTGCGTAGGGGAATGCCGGAGCATCTGTATTGGTCTGCGCCGCCGCGCCTCATTGGAGCGCTGCGGCCACAGCTGTCTGTCCTGACCGCCGTTCTTGCCGCCGCGCTCTTTCTTGTGCAGGTGACGGCAGATCTTGCCGCCTGCGTGACGGCGCGTACGGCGTGCGCGCACGCGGAGGAGGAGCTTGCACTTCGGCAGTCCGAGCGTCTGCGCATGGAGGAGTTCTTCGCGCTGCACAGCGCTGTCATGGAGCGGGAGCAGCTTCTGGCAGAGTTTACGGCGGCATCTCTGCCGGCCCGCGCTCTGCTTGTGCATCTTGGTGCCGTGACGCTGGAGGGAGTGCGGCTTACGGGGATCTACGCGGAGGAGCACGGAGTTCGGATCGAGGGGGACGCGGCAGACTATGCGGTACTCGCCGCGTGGATGGGGACGATGGAGGAGGACGCCTTTTTCCCTGCGGATATCATGCTCGAACAGGCGGTGCAGGAGCAGTCTGCTGATGCACCGGAGCACATTCACTTTGTTCTGTACAGCAGTTGGTAGGGAGGCGCAATGGGACAGTTATCCGAGCGGCAGCGTATCGAGATCGCATTGATATGGGCGCTTGCCCTTCTCCTCCTCTATCTTTTCGTGCTCGCACCGTTTTTTACGGCGCAGCGTGATGCGGCATACGCCGAGCGTGCAGCGGCTGAGGCAATGCTCACGCGCATCGATGTATACCAGCAGATGCTGCGCGCGGATGAACAGGCAGAGGCAAAGCTGCGTGTGCGGCAGGCGCGCCTGACAGACGCTCTGCCCGAGGAGGGCGGGCAGGGGGAGTTCATTCGCACCGTGGAGGTGCTTGCACGGCGCAGCGGTGTGACGATTGAGGGGATTGCGCCGCAGCCTGTCAAGACTGCGGGAGAGATTGTACTTCAACCGATTGAACTCAAGTTCCGTGGGAATTATTTCGCAGTGCTTTCCTTTCTGCGTGCCGTGCAGGAGGGAGAACGCTGTGCCAAAGCTGCCTCCTTTGCACTCACGGCAGAGGGGGCGGAACTGCACGGCGTTCTTCTTCTTCACATTGCTGCATACGCAGGAGGTGTGCAGCAGTAGTGTCTGCGGGGGCTTCCTGCAGCATAACAAAGACGGATGTATTTGCAGGAAAAGACCGTCTTTTATCGAATTTAGTTTACGTATAGACAAAAATACTTACAGATTGTATAGGGGGACTGTGCATGGGGCATCTGCGGTTTGTCACGGGTGGTGAGTCACACGGCGCAGCGCTGACGGCGATTCTCGACGGAATGCCGGCGGGGCTGCGTGTTTTGCGCGAGGCGATCGACGAACAGCTTGCGCGCCGCCAACGTGGGTATGGGCGCGGCGACCGCATGAAGATTGAGACGGATCGCGTCGAGGTTCTTTCGGGACTGCGCTTTGGCGAGACGCTTGGCTCGCCCATCACGCTGCAGGTTGTGAATCATGACTTTGCAAATTGGACGGAGCGCATGGATCCCTTTGGGGAACCGACGGGCGCAAAGGTAACTGCCGTTCGTCCGGGGCACGCCGATCTTACGGGTGTGCTGAAATACGACCGTGCGGACGCGCGCGATATCCTCGAACGCTCCAGTGCCCGCGAGACGACGATGCGCGTCGCCGTCGGTGCGGTTTGCCGTCAGCTGCTTGCGGCTGTGGGCGTGACCGTCGCCTCCCATGTGACGGAGATCGGCGGTGTGACGGTGGATCGCACGGCGATTCGGGATGAGGATGTCGGTGTGACGAACAGCAGCGATTTGAACTGCTGCGACCCCGCGGCTGAGACGCGTATCAAGGCGCGCATTGACGAGGCGAAGGCAGCGGGCGATACGCTCGGCGGCGTATTTGAGGTTGTTGTGCACGGCCTGCCCGTCGGGCTCGGTTCCCATACGCAGTGGGATCGGCGTCTTGACGGGCAGCTTGCCGGTGCCGTGATGTCCATTCAGGCGATCAAGGGCGTGGAGATCGGCGCGGGCTTTGCGTGTGCGCATCTGCCGGGCAGCGAGGTCCACGATGAGATCCACCGGGGAGCGGACGGCCGCCCCTGCCGCAAGACGAATCGCGCAGGCGGACTCGAGGGCGGCATGACGAATGGAGAGACGCTTGTCGTGCGTGCGGCGATGAAGCCCATTCCGACGCTGATGACACCGCTGCAGACGGTCGATCTTGCCACGGGGGCAGCGGTCTCGGCGAGCAAGGAGCGCAGCGATGCCTGTGCGGTTCCTGCCGCCTCCGTGGTCGGTGAGGCGATGGTCTCCTTTGTCCTCGCAGACGCGATCTGCACGCAGTTCCACGCGGACTCCATGACCGATCTCACAGCTTCGCTCGCCGCCTACCGCGAGCGGCTGGAAAGTCGATGGATGAACCGATGAAGAACGTTGTTTTGATC
>ERZ773042.1047-NODE-1047-length-17110-cov-11.427382_pt1 | contig 17110 bp, 13 predicted proteins | sample MGYA00511664_ERZ773042 | MGnify/ENA primary metagenome ERZ773042 (study PRJEB29015, sample SAMEA2737984) | human oral metagenome | biome: human oral; feature: human-associated habitat; material: dental | place: China | collected 2036 ... | reverse complement strand
TCATGTGGGGCAACAAATTTGTCTAAAACTTTTGAATAATCAAATTTAATATGTGACATGATAATCCTCCAATATTTCTTCTTTTCTATCATAACGCTTACCTTCGATTTTTTCAAGCTTTTTTATTGAATTTGCCCAATTTTTATCAGAATTCAAACGTTTGCGTAAAAACGCTAAAATATAAAAAATCTGAAAGGACGAATAAAAACGGCTAGATATTCTAACCGTTACAATTCATTTAATAAATACTCAAATAGTTCTAAATTGCCATCTTCTTCATTGACCAGGAACTCTGGATGCCACTGCAAACCAATGATACGATGCTCGTCGATAGACTCAATCGCTTCCACTGTCTGATCTCGAGGATCTACAGCTGTCACACGGAAATTAGGTGCTAGGTCTTTGATACTTTGTCGATGGACTGAGTTGACTTGACTTTCTTTGCCGAACAACTTAGCCACCACGCTTCCTTCTACTGTCTCAATAGAATGAGATGTCCCAAAGGGCAAGCCTTGCCAGTGACCTTCAATTTCTTGGTGGAGAGTGCCGCCAAAAGCAACATTGACCAGCTGGACACCACGACAGATTGCCATAATTGGTTTATTCTGACGGAGCGCTTCTTTCAAGAGGGCTAGTTCAAACTCATCGCGTACAAGGTTGTAATCATCGCTCTCAATGGTCTTTTTCTCTCCATAAAACTGGGGATGGACATTTTGCCCACCTGTCAAGATGAGTTTGTCAATCATTTCCACATAATCACGCACAACGGACTCATCACCAACAGGAATAACCAAGGGGAGACCGCCGACTTGACGAATGCTATCTGCAAATTTACAAGATACAGATGAATGAATGTTTTTCCCTTCTGCATCTACAGGACATAGATTTGCAGCAACTCCTACAACCGTTCTAGCCATGATGTGTCTCCTTTCGATTTTCTTGCGACAGTCTTATCTTATCACTCCAACCCTTTCCTGTCTAATATGTTTTTTTAAAGACCGTGATAAGTATTTTTTATGGGCAAAAAAAGCTGCCCAATGAGGACAACTTCTTTTTTATTCGAAGACAAATTGATTGTGATACAGTTCTGAGTAGAAACCGCCGAGTTTGAGCAACTCGTGATGATTTCCACGTTCAATGACCTCTCCATCTTTGAGGACAATAATCTGATCGGCATTGAGGATGGTCTTTAAACGATGGGCAATGACAAAACTGGTTCGACCTGCTACAACTGCCTCCATGGCATGTTGAATCTTGCTTTCTGTTACGGTATCCACATTTGAAGTCGCTTCATCCAAGATTAGGACTTGAGGATCTGTCATCAAGGTCCGGGCGATGGAAATCAATTGTTTCTGCCCAGTCGAGAAGATATTTTGCTCATCATCAATAAGGGTATCATACTTATCAGGCAAGCTTTCGATATAGTCATGAATATGAGTCGCCTTGGCAGCTGCTTCGACCATTTTCTGACTGGCATCTGGCACACCAAAACGGATATTGTCTCGGATCGTTCCACTAAACAAGACCGAATCCTGCAAGACAATCCCGACCTTGCTCCGCAGGCTGTCCAAGTCGTAGTCACGGATGTCTTTGCCATCAAAGCAAATGCTACCTGCATCCACATCGTAGAAGCGATTGATAAGGTTCATGATGGTCGTTTTCCCCGAACCAGTCGGACCGACAACTGCTATCATCTGCCCCTTAGGAGCTGAAATGCTAACATCTTTTAAAATCGGCTTGTCTGGTACATAAGAGAAATCAATGTGACTGATTTCAACACCTTCTCGCAATTCCGAAAAGGCTGGTGCATTTTGCGGACGAATCTCTTCTTCTGCATCAAACATTTCTTGGATACGATCCGCTCCAGTAAAGGCCAACTGGAGGCTCCCCCAACTCGCAGCCACCTGGATAATTGGCTGGTAGTACTGCTGAGAAAATTGGGTAAACATGACAATCAAACCTAGGGCTGTCGTTGTTTCGATACTTGGATCGTTCAGCAGGACCGCAGAACCAGCAAAAATGACGATGGCCGTATTGACCAAGCTCATCCCATTCATAACTGGAAAGAGGATACCTGAGAACATTCTCCCTTTAAAAGTTGCCTTGCGCACGCGCTCATTTTGCTCCACAAAGCCTGCTACGATGTCGTCTTGAATCCCTTGTACGATAACAGCTTTCTGTCCAGAAATACTCTCGTCCATGTAGGCGTTTAGTTTCCCAACCTCTTTTTGCTGGAGATTAGTGTACTTGCGGGCCATTTTCACGATGAAGACCAACATGAGAAAGGCCACTGGAGTACTGGCTACTGTTATCAGGGCTAGCGTCACATTTCTTGAAAACATGACAAAAATCAAACCGATGTAAAGAGCAATATTGCTCATGACCTGAACTAGGCTTTCATTGAAGGCTTGAAGGATGTTATCTAAGTCACTCGTGAAGCGAGAAAGGATGTCGCCATCCTGATGGCGGTCAAAGAAAGAAACCGTCAAACGGGAAAGTTTACCAAAAAGGCCCTTACGCATCTCATTTGTCGACTCTGCAATCACACGGGTCATCAAGGTCATGTAAATCAAGCTAGACACCACCAAGACAAGGACAACCAGAGCTAGATTCAGCATCAGAGCTGATAAACTCTGCCAGGCTAGTTCGGAAGTCCCATTTTGATAAGCCAAAACCAGATTAGCGAGCTCCGTAACTGCTTGGCCTGAAAAAACAGGAAAGAGGGCTTGGGCAATTGTCGCCACCGCAACCATCAGAATCACAATGACAAAGGAGAGCTTGTAAACTTTAAAATAATTCCAGAAAAATCGAACTGTTTTCATTTTATTCCTCCTTTCCCTTTTGTGTTTCGTAGATTTCGCGGTAGACGGCATTGCTAGCTACCAAGTCCGCATGCCTTCCTTCTCCAATCAAACGCCCTTGGTCCAAGACTAAAATCTTGTCTGCATGGACGACTGAACTGATTTTTTGAGCGATGATAATGGTTGTCGTTCCTTTCAGGTCTTTGTTCAAAGCTTCCTGTACGAGTCTCTCTGACTTGGCATCTAGTGCCGAAGTCGAATCGTCAAAAATCAGGATACGGGGATTGCTGACAATCCCACGGGCAATGGACATCCGCTGCTTTTGTCCACCAGAAAAGTTAGTGCCACGTTCTTCGACCTGACTCTCAAATTTGTTTTCCATACGCCCGATAAATTCGCTGGCTTGGGCAATCCGTGCTGCACGTTCCATTTCTGACACGCTGGCATTGCCTTTTCCTTGACGAAGATTATCAGCAATGGTCCCGCTAAAGAGAATAGCACGTTGCAAGACGATGGAAACTGTTTTACGCAAGGTTCCCTCGCTGACGTCTCGAATATCCTTGCCACCAATCTTGATAGATCCCTCCTGTGGGTCAAAAAGTCGTGGAATCAACTGAGCTAGAGTGGACTTCCCTGCCCCAGTCGCCCCAACCACACCGACCATCTGACCAGGCGCAATATCAAAGGTTACATTCTTCAGCATAGGCTCATCGTCATTAGGATAGGTGAAGGTCACATTTTCAAAAGAGAGACTTCCTTCTAACTCTTCATCTGGGAGATCTTTAAAGGTCATCGCTGGCTCGGTATCTAGAATCTCGCGGATACGACGCAAGGAAATCATGGCACGACTGACAGAATTTCCTAAAAATCCAACCATGATAATGGTAAAGATAATCTGGCTGAGATAGTTGATAAAGGAAGCAATCGAGCCCACTACAGATGGATCTGACTGAGCCATGCCTGCCACCAACCAGATAGAGAGGAAGACAGCCCCATAGCCGACTAGCATCATAACGGGTTCTATAACTGAGAAGGCATAACCAATATAAAGATTTTGTCCGAGAAGTTCATCTGAAACCTCAGTAAATTTGTCAAATTGTGCTTTTTCTTGTACAAAGGATTTGACTACGCGCACACCACGTAGATTTTCCTTGGCGATAGCATTGATCCGTTCAAGAAGGGTTTGAAATTTGGCAAATCGTGGCCCCATCATCCCCATCATGATGGCAGTTAGTGCAAAGATTAGGAGCACCATGAGGACAATCACCCACCAAAGTGACGGAAGAGTGTGAACCGCCAAGATAAAGGAACCGATAAAGAGAAGAGGGAGACGGAAAAGAATTTGAAAAGCCATCATCACCACGTTCTGAATTTGGTTGATATCATTGGTCATACGGACGACAAGATTACCCGCATTAAACTGCTCGATATTGGCATAAGAAAAAGTCTGAATCTTGCGAAAAGCGTCTTCCCGAAGGTCCGAAGACACTCCTTGAGCAATGTAGGCTGCAAGCGTTACATTGACCCCACCTGCAACCAGACCGACTAGAGCTACTCCTATCAACCAGACACCAATACTATAAATAGCCTCATTTTGACCGGCCAACAAAGCCTCTAACACCTCTTGCAAATAGCGCGGTTGCAAGAGTGAACTCGCAACCATCAAGCCTGTCATCACCAGGGATGCCAAAGCCTGCCATTTATAGGTTTTTATTTTTTTAATGAGCATAATTCCTCCTAATAAAATAGATAAAGGGAGCGACATCCTGCGTCAGCTCCTTCTCATTCGTTCATATTGATGCTATTCTAGCAAAAAAGAGGCATCTTGTCAAAGAAGTCTCCTTATTATAAATTAGTGCGCTTTCATCTACAGGTGATGCATGAAAAGGCTTTTTATGGTAAAATGAAAGGAAGAACTCTTACAAGGAGGAAAAGATGAAGAAACAAACCATCGCTGTCTTGGGTCCTGGTTCTTGGGGAACTGCCCTTTCGCAGGTCCTAAACGACAATGGACACGAGGTCCGAATTTGGGGAAATATTTCTGACCAAATTAATGAAATCAATAACCAACATACAAACAAACGCTATTTCAAAGATATCCTACTCGACGAAAAAATCAAAGCCTATCATGACTTGGAAGAAACACTAAAGGATGTGGATGCTGTTTTATTTGTGGTCCCAACAAAAGTAACGAGACTGGTTGCCCAACAAGTAGCAAAGGTGCTCGATCACAAGGTTGTCATCATGCATGCCTCCAAAGGATTGGAACCAGATAGCCACAAACGCCTCTCAACCATTCTTGAAGAGGAAATTCCAGCTGACCTTCGTAGTGAAGTCGTTGTTGTTTCAGGACCTAGCCACGCTGAGGAAACTATTGTACGGGATATTACCTTGATTACAGCAGCCTCTAAAGACCTCGAAACTGCTCAGTACGTCCAAAATCTCTTTAGCAATCACTACTTCCGTCTCTATACTAATACGGATGTTATCGGGGTTGAAACCGCTGGTGCTCTTAAAAACATCATTGCAGTTGGTGCAGGTGCATTACATGGACTAGGGTTTGGCGACAATGCCAAGGCAGCCATCATTGCCCGTGGCTTAGCTGAAATCACCCGTCTAGGGGTCGCTCTTGGAGCTAATCCTCTGACTTATAGTGGTCTTTCTGGAGTTGGGGATTTGATCGTAACTGGGACATCTGTCCACTCTCGTAACTGGAGGGCAGGTGATGCTCTCGGTCGTGGAGAATCCCTCGCAGACATCGAAGCCAACATGGGCATGGTCATCGAAGGCATTTCAACAACTCGAGCAGCTTACGAACTGGCTCAGGAATTGGGTGTCTACATGCCAATCACACAGGCTATTTACCGAGTTATCTACGAAGGTGTCAATATCAAAGAAGCAATCACTGACATCATGAGCAATGAATTTAAAGCAGAAAACGAATGGTCATAGACCTTCATAGAAAGGAACATCATGAAACAAAAAGTCAGAAAAGCAGTCATCCCTGCCGCTGGATTGGGAACCCGTTTCCTCCCAGCAACTAAGGCCTTGGCCAAGGAAATGTTGCCAATCGTAGACAAGCCCACTATCCAGTTTATCGTTGAAGAAGCCCTCAAGTCTGGCATCGAAGATATCTTGGTTGTTACGGGTAAGTCAAAACGTTCTATCGAGGACCACTTCGATTCAAACTTCGAATTGGAATACAACCTCAAAGAAAAAGGGAAAACAGATCTTTTGAAGCTGGTTGATGAGACAACTGGCATGCGCCTGCATTTTATCCGCCAAACGCATCCACGTGGTCTCGGCGATGCTGTCTTGCAAGCCAAGGCTTTCGTCGGAAATGAACCTTTTGTCGTTATGCTTGGGGATGATTTGATGGATATCACAGACGAAAAGGCTGTTCCACTTACCAAACAACTTATGGATGACTACGAGCGTACTCACGCGTCTACTATCGCGGTTATGCCAGTCCCTCATGACGAAGTATCTGCCTATGGAGTTATTGCTCCGCAAGGCGAAGGAAAAGACGGCCTTTACAGCGTTGAAACCTTCGTTGAAAAACCAGCGCCAGAGGATGCTCCTAGCGACCTTGCTATTATCGGACGCTACCTCCTCACGCCTGAAATTTTCCAAATCCTCGAAAACCAAGCTCCAGGCGCAGGAAACGAAATTCAGCTGACAGATGCAATCGATACCCTCAATAAAACACAACGTGTGTTTGCTCGTGAGTTCAAGGGGGCTCGTTACGATGTCGGAGACAAGTTTGGCTTTATGAAAACCTCCATCGACTACGCTCTCAAACACCCACAAGTCAAAGACGATTTGAAAGACTACCTCATCCAACTCGGAAAAGAGTTAGCTAAGGGAGAATAGAAGAAAAACAAGGCTCTTAAAGAAGGGCTTTGTTTTTTGTTGAAGTTTGCAATAAAAAAAGCCATCTTTGCAGATGACTTATTAGCAACCGAGTCGGTGCTTGCATTTAACTATTCCATCCCTACACATAGCTCATTCCCTTATAGCAAAGGAAAACGGCTAGTGCAATAAAAAGTACGGTTGCTCCGATTCGCTGCCCAGGGCTATACATCCTTTTTTCCCATTTGACTGGGAAGATGACTGCTAGAAAGGCACCGCCTACTGCACCTCCGATATGCCCAGCTAGGCTGATTTCTGGAATCAGAACACTTCCAATGATATTTATCACGAAAAGTGTCAGATAGGATTGCCCCAACTGCTGGATATAGGGGTTGCGAGTTGCGTAGCGCAAGACGATAATCGCAGCAAATAGTCCGTAAAGAGAAGTGGATGCTCCTGCTGCTACAACTTTCGGTGTGAAAGCAAACACAAAGAGGTTCCCCATCATTCCTGATAAGAGATAGAGAAGGAAGAACTGCTTGGAGCCGAAAATCTCCTCCACCTGTCGTCCAAGAAAGTAGAGCGAAATCATATTGACAATGAAATGCTCCCATCCAATATGCACAAATATAGCCGAAAAAAGGCGCCATATCTGCTCAGGGAACAGGCGAATGATCGGTCCATACATGGCTCCAAACTGAAGCAGGGTATCTGCTCGTTCAAAATTTAAACCTGTAAGAACCAACATCAAAAGAAATACCAATGCCGTTACTAGGAGGAAGAAACTAGTCACAGGATAGCGTTTATCAAAGATTTCCTTCATAGATTAGCACCTCCTGGACGGGAATATCATGGTCTTCCAAGTTAAACTCCTGAACCTGACAAGGATAGATTGTACTCAGGCTCTGCCCAACAAAATGTTCCAGATAGCGGTCGTAGTAGCCTCCACCATATCCAATCCGATAGCCCTCTGTTGTAAAAGCCAAGCCCGGAACATGAATTAAATCAATCTGAGAGGCATCCACCACTTCCATGTTCCCTTGTGGTTCCAGTAAACCAAAGGAGGTTTTTTTCAACTGCTGCGGATCGTAGACCACAAACTCCATGCGCCCCTTGGGATAGGTTTTGGGTATCAGAACCTTTTTGCCATCCTTCAGTGCCTGCTCGATCAATTCTTGCGTTTGAAATTCATGTGGAAAGGAGAGATAGGTTGCGATGGTCTTAGCTTCTTGGTAAAAGGGGTGACGTAAGAAACGCTCGGTTAAAGCTCGATCCATAGCCTGTTTTTGTTCCTGAGATAGAGCCTTCATTTCTTGCAAAATTTTCTTGCGTAGTTCTGCTTTCATAGACAATTCCTCTACTCTGCTGCCTTCTTTTTCAGGAAACTAGAGACCGCATCTACCCCAATGGCTAAGGCTTCTTCCTTGGGGCTCATCTGAGGATGGTGAAGGGCGTAGGGACTATCGATACCTAACCAAAACATAACCCCATCAACCTTCGAAAGGAGATAACCAAAATCTTCACCTGTCATAGCAGGCTCGATATCAATCAACTCAATCCCGTCTTTTTCTTCAAAGAATGTCATCAGTTCACGCGCCAAGGCTGGATTGTTCTCAACAGGTAGGTAGCCTCCTTGCTTGAGTTCCACTTCAACTTCCATATCAAAGGCTGCTGCAACACCTTCTGCTACTGTCTTGACTCTTTTTTGTACTAATAGGCTCATGTCCTGAGTCAAGGCGCGAATGGTTCCGTGTAAAAATGCTGTGTCTGTAATGACATTGTTGGTTGTTCCAGCTTGGAAAAGACCAAATGTCACCACTGCTCCCTCGATTGGATTGACATTACGGCTGACAACTGACTGTACTTGAGTTACAAAGTAACTAGCAGCCACCAAGGCGTCATTAGCTTCATGCGGAAAGGCTGCGTGGCCACCTTTGCCTTTGAAACGGATCTTCACCTCGCAAGTCCCAGCAAAGAGTGTATGGGTATTGGTCGCAATCTGGCCAACTTTCAAATCCGGACGAACATGGAGTCCATAAAACTGGTCTGGTAGCCAGTCCTCAAAAGCGCCATCCTCATACATAAGCATGCCACCAGCTTCATTTTCTTCAGCAGGTTGAAACAGAAAAAGCAGATTATTCTTGGGTTGCTCCTCAAGGGCGCGCTCGAGACAGCCCAAGGCAATGGTCATATGAAAATCATGGCCACAGGCATGCATGCGACCTTGGTGTTGAGAAGCAAAAGGTAGACCTGTTTGTTCGACGATAGGCAGACCATCAATGTCTGTTCGCCAACCAATGGTTCGTTCCGGCTGACTTCCCTGCAGGTAGACCAAAATACCTGTCCGCCAAGTACGAATTTGAACAAAATCCTTGCCCGTAATCAATTTTTCAATCACATCCAGCAAATAAGCCTGAGTCTTGAACTCTTCCAAGCCAATCTCTGGAATCTGGTGTAAATCTCGTCTAGTCTGAATCAAATCTAACATCTATCGATCCTCCTTTTGATAGAAGAAAGAGGCTGGAAAAAGGGTTCCGCCTCTTTTTTACTTTTACAATTACAAGGTACGAAGCGCATCCTCAAGCGCTGTTTTTTGTTGGGTTTGGGCATCAATTTCTTTGATGATACGAGCCGGAACACCTGCTACAACCACATTTTCTGGAACATCTTGGGTGACGATAGCTCCTGCTGCGACAACTGAACCACTACCGATTTGGACCCCTTCGATCACCACTGCATTGGCACCGATAAGAACATTGTCTCCGACACGGACTGGTTCAGCACTAGCTGGCTCAATCACACCTGCCAAAACTGCACCTGCACCAACGTGGCTGTTCTTCCCAACGATGGCACGACCACCAAGGATAGCACCCATATCAATCATGGTTCCTGCACCGATTTCTGCTCCGATATTGATAACCGCTCCCATCATGATAACAGCATTGTCACCAATTTCCACTTGGTCACGGATAATAGCACCTGGTTCGATACGAGCGTTGATATTACGCTTGTCTAGCAAGGGAACTGCCGAATTACGAGCATCTTGCTCAACAACATAATCTTGATTTTCTACCAAGCCTTCGAGAAGCGGAGCGATATCCTTCCAATCTCCAAAAAGAACATTGCCTAGTTTGACAACAGAGCTTGGTACAGCAGTTGCGAGTTCTCCCTCAAAGGTTACTTTGACACTGGTTTTCTTTTCAGCATTGGCGATAAATTGGATAATTTCTTGAGCGTTCATTTTTGTAGCAGTCATAGGCGCCTCCTGGTTCGTTATAATGATACCTATTCTACCAAAAAAGGCTTCAAATTTGAAGCCTCAACTATCAAATAAGCATCTTTACTTGGCTTGTTTTGCTTCTTCTACAGATAAGAAAATCATCGGAACGATAATCAACACCATAGCTAAGGCCAAAAAAACATCCATGACCAATCCCAGAAAAAGAACACTTAATAGAGCTGAAGAGAGAGGCTCGCTAGCGCTCACTACAGAGACAACGAGAGGGGAAACGAGAGAGACAGCCTTCATAGACAGGAAAAAGGCAAAAGCGGTGCCAAACACGGCAATCATCAGACAAATCAGCACGCTTACCAGATCCATTTGAAAGCTTATCTGATAGATAGGGTAAAGGAAATTACTAAAGAGCCCTGCCAGAATCATCCCCCAACCAACAGTAGGGACAAATCCATAGTGGCGGGCAAATCGTTGGGGAAGGATGACATTAAACATGACCCCTACCGCACTGAGCAAACCAGTCACTAGAGCCAAAGGTGTCATGGACAACTGGGACAAATCCCCTTTCGTAGCCATCAAAAAAACACCTAGCATGGCAATCAAAATATAGAACACAGCTGTAATCGAAGCCTTCTTCTGGTAAATGATTCGATTGTAAAACAGGATAAAAACAGGGCTGATAAATTGCAAAATGGTCGCCGTCGTCGCATTTGAATACTCAACGCAGAGATAGAAGAAAAACTGCACAGAAAAAATACCTAGAATAGCATAGGCTAAAAAAGGTAGATAATTTTTCTTATCACGCCAGATGTCCAACAAGCGGCTACGCAACTGAAAAGCAGATAAACCTAAAACCAAACTCCCTGCCACTAGTAAACGCATAGAAGTAATCCATCCAGAAGACACTGGATAATGAGTGAAAAAATACTCTCCTAAAATCCCACAAATCCCCCAGATTAGGCCTGAGAGTAGCGAGTATACTGTCCCCTTAACAATCTTTTTCTGATAATGATTCATATTATTATTGTAACACGAAACCAACAAAGAAAAAAGTAGCAACAAGGAGAAATTACTAACCTTGCTACTACTCTTTCTTAACGATTAAATAGACGTGAACGTCCTGAAGAACCACTTTGAGTATTTCCACTCGAACTTGAACTTCCAGAGCTACTGCTACTGCTTGAACTTGAGCTTGGAGGAGTCACTGCTGGAATGCTTCCTAGAATATTCTTCCATGCGTTCAGATAATCTGCATCGCTTCCTCCAATAGCAAAGCGATAGGTGGTCACTGGGGCGCCTTCTTTAGTCGCCCAGTAGCTCGTTACTGTTGATCCAGAAACTTCTATTTCTTTCCCATTGATGGAAACCTTGCCTGGTTTTTGTCCTGTAGATCGGAGAACTTGTGACTTGGTCACACTTGGATCCAGGTTAAAACGCTCATTCCCCCATATTCCAGGTTCAGCTTGTTGGATAGCATTGACCAAGTGGGCCATATAGTTGGCATTACGGTAGTGGCCTGCTCCTTTGGCAAGTGGTCGGTTGTCATCGTGACCTAACCAGCCACCCAAAGTCAAGCGAGGTGTAGAAAGCATGAGCCACATATTTTCATCTTCATTGGTCGTACCAGTTTTTCCAATCCAGTCAGCACGAGCTAGGGATGGATTGATAGTCGTCAAATCCGTTTGGAAACTTGAGGTAATTCGAGATGAGATAACATCCCGAAGGAGACTTTGCATAATGGTTGCTGTCGCTTTTGAATAAACTTGGACAGGCTCATCCTTGTGCTCGTACACCAATCGGCCATCCGTTGACTCGATCTTCGCGATCATATGTTTCTTATGGTAAACTCCATTGTTGGCCAGAGTTTGATACCCGTTGGTATGCTGGGCAACTGTAACGTCAATCCCCCCACCCATCGGTAAACTTTCAATACCATATTCTGGGATTTCGTAACCCATTTTTTCCATATAGCCTTTGACATCCACACCCTTCTCTCGAAGCGTACGATACGTCCAGTAGGCTGGGATATTCCATGAGTAGTTAAGGGCTTCTCCCAATGTCATCATGCCTGTACCAGGACTATTAACATACATGATAGGATTTCCATTTGAAAAGTTGGTAGGATAGTTTGACAAGATACTTGCACTTCCCATCAAACCTTGGTCAATAGCGATACCATAGGCCAATATAGGTTTTGTGGTTGAAGCTGGAGAACGCTTGGTATCGATAGCGTGATTGTTCTGATTTTCTTGATAATTACGACCACCAACAAAACCAAGGATAGCTCCCGTTTGGTTGTCCATGAGGACATTCCCCACCTCAGGCTGGCCTGTCGAATCATCTAGCAGATAACCGTAGGTCGCAACCGCATTTTGCATCGCAGCATGAACATTTTTATTGATAGTTGTCGTAATCTTATATCCACCATTTTCAATTTCCTTAGTGGCTAAATCACGATAGGATTTCTGAATGGACTCATTCTTTAATTCTTGCGCAGAGACATTATCTCGTTGGACGAGGTAGTCGTACATGCGGTCAGTAGCTTCTGCCAAGGTTGCATAGTAGAGATAGTCACGCGAAGTCCCACTGACACTACCGGATGGTAGGAAGTCTTTCTTAAAGTCATAATCTTTGTACTTATCGTAGTCTTCCTGACTTAGAGCCCCTGTCCGGTACATGTTGTAGAGGACATCCTTGGCACGCTTGATTCCCAAAGCCATGTCCTCATCACTCTTCATACTACCATCAGATTCATAAGGAGAATAACTGATTGGACTCTGTGGCAACCCTGCGATAAAGGCAGCTTGAGGGACCGTTAAATCCGAAGCATTGACCCCAAAGATTCCTTCTGCAGCCTGCTGGGCACCTGCAATATTTTGACCTTTATGATTGCGACCAAAAGGAGCTATGTTAAGGTAGGTTGTCAAAATCTCATCCTTACCCATGGCCCTTTCTAAAGCTAGAGCATCAATAATCTCTTTAGCCTTACGAGCTAGAGTTGGAGCATCCCCCACCACTTGTTGCTTGATGACCTGCTGGGTCAAGGTCGAACCACCACTAGACGAGCCTAGACCGACAAAGGTTCCCAAGGTCGCACGAATAACGGCCTTAGGCACAACTCCCTTGTGTTCATTGAAATGCTCGTCCTCTGTCGCAACAATAGCTTTCTTAAGGTTATCTGAGATAGCATCTGAAGCGACTGAAGTGCGCAACAAATCGCCCTCGATCGAGGCAATGGTACTGCCGTCAGAATAAGTGATTTCTGAGATAGAGGCAATATCCTTCACTTGCTTGACCAACTCTTCTGCTTGAGGCACCTGGGCCTTGTCAAATAGAGCGACTCCATAACCCATAGCCACACCAGCGCCAAACAGTCCACCGATAAAACCTAAGATAAAGAGAGTGTTAAAGACTATTTTAAACCCACTCAAAACCTTAGCAAAAATAGACCCTGCCTTTCTAACTTTGTCAGAAGAGGTCCCCTTTTTACCTGTTTTCTTATCAGCTAGTTTTTCTGCTAGTCTTTTCTTCCATTTTGCAATTCGTTGCATTAGCTGCTGGAAAAAATGCAGCATTTTTGTTTTTAATTCATTAATTCTTTCTTTCATGAATGTCCTCGCTTTCTCTATTATACCATAAAAGGGAAACTTTCAATAAAATAGCCACTTTCTTCCCTATTCTACTAGGCTATTGCCCAAGTTTGTGATACAATAGGTAGAAACAATATTTTAAAAAGGAGAAAAGACACATGCACATTTTTGATGAGCTAAAAGAGCGTGGTTTGATTTTTCAAACGACTGATGAAGAAGCTTTGCGTAAAGCCCTAGAAGAAGGTCAAGTTTCTTATTATACTGGCTACGATCCAACTGCTGACAGCCTTCACTTAGGTCACCTTGTCGCTATCTTGACAAGTCGTCGTTTGCAATTAGCAGGTCACAAACCTTATGCGCTCGTTGGCGGTGCTACAGGTCTCATCGGAGATCCGTCCTTCAAAGATGCTGAGCGTAGTCTCCAAACAAAAGACACAGTAGATGGCTGGGTCAAGTCTATCCAAGGACAACTTTCTCGCTTTCTTGACTTTGAAAATGGTGAAAATAAAGCTGTCATGGTCAACAACTACGACTGGTTTGGCAGCATCAGCTTCATTGATTTCCTCCGTGATATCGGAAAATACTTCACTGTCAACTACATGATGAGCAAGGAGTCTGTGAAAAAACGGATCGAGACAGGGATTTCTTATACTGAGTTTGCCTACCAAATCATGCAAGGTTACGACTTCTACGTCCTTAATCAAGAGCACAATGTAACCCTTCAAATCGGTGGTTCTGACCAGTGGGGAAATATGACAGCTGGTACCGAATTGCTTCGTCGTAAGGCTGACAAGACTGGTCACGTTATCACTGTGCCACTCATCACAGACGCAACTGGTAAGAAATTTGGTAAATCAGAAGGAAACGCAGTCTGGCTCAACCCTGAAAAGACTTCTCCATACGAAATGTACCAATTCTGGATGAACGTCATGGACGCTGACGCTGTTCGCTTCTTGAAGATCTTTACTTTCTTGACACTTGATGAGATTGAAGACATCCGCAAACAGTTTGAAGCAGCTCCACACGAACGCTTGGCACAAAAAGTCCTGGCTCGTGAAGTCGTGACTCTTGTTCACGGCGAAGAAGCCTACAAAGAAGCACTTAACATCACTGAGCAACTCTTTGCAGGAAACATCAAAAACCTTTCTGTTAAAGAACTCAAACAAGGACTTCGTGGTGTGCCAAACTACCAAGTACAGGCAGACGAAAACCACAATATCGTGGAACTTCTCGTGTCATCTGGTGTGGTGAATTCCAAACGCCAAGCCCGTGAAGATGTTCAAAATGGAGCTATTTACGTCAACGGCGACCGTATCCAAGACCTTGACTATGTCTTGAGTGACGCAGATAAGTTAGAAAACGAACTAACTGTTATTCGCCGCGGTAAGAAAAAATACTTCGTTCTTACATACTAAAAAAGCAGACTGGAGGCATTTGCCATCCAGTCCTTTTTTTGCTAGACTAAAACTATGAATACAAACCTCAAACCCAAACTCCAGCGCTTTGCTACTGCTAGCTCCTTTGCCTGCTCTATCTGCCAAGAAAATCTGACCTTGGTCGAAACTAGTCTCAAGTGTAGCAAGCGTCATTCTTTTGACTTGGCAAAATTCGGCTATGTCAATCTGGCTCCTCAAATCAAGCAATCTGCCAACTACGACAAGGAAAACTTTCAAAACCGCCAAGAAATCCTAGAGGCTGGCTTTTATCAGGCTATCTTAGAAGGCATTTCTGACCTACTAGCGACTAAATCATCTGCAAAAACTATCTTGGATATCGGCTGTGGTGAAGGTTTCTACTCTCGCAAACTCCAAGAAAGTCATCCTGACAAAACTTTCTACGCCTTTGATATTTCCAAAGATTCCGTTCAAATCGCTGCCAAGAGTGAACCCAACTGGGCGGTCAACTGGTTTGTTGGAGACCTGGCTCGCCTCCCTATAAAAGACGCCAGCATGGATATCTTGCTTGATATCTTTTCCCCTGCCAACTATGGGGAATTTCGCCGCGTTTTATCCAAAGATGGGATCTTGATCAAGGTCATCCCAACTGAAAATCACCTCAAAGAAATCCGTCAAATGGTGCAGGACCAGCTGACAAAGAAGGACTATTCTAATCAAGATATCAAAGAACATTTCCAGGAACACTTCAGCATCCAATCTCGTCAGATTGCTTCCTTAACAAAACCTATCACAGCAGAGCAACGCCAAGCTCTGCTTGCCATGACACCTCTCCTCTTTCACGTTGATCAAACCAAGATTGACTGGAGCCAGTTGACTGAGATTACCATCGAAGCAGAGATTTTAGTTGGGAAAGCAGTGTAAGCCTGCATTTAATAAGATATAAACCCCATACCTCTTTTGAGGTATGGGGTTTTAAAAGTGCAGCTCTACTCTTGATGACTCTACTTAGATTAATTCAGTAAATAGCTACCGAATCCCTTTAGTATTTTATTTACAAGTCTACTGTAGCTAGCTATTCTTTCATTTCAGCAAATGTTACTATAAGTGATGCTATTAAACCTAGCCCCATAATAATTAAAACAATAGTACCATTAAATGGCTGGATACCAAGTGCTGTATGATTTAAAATAAATGTATCATATACATCATATACAATAAACCAAAAAATTGCAAACAAAATTGACAATTTAATCCAATTAAATAATACGGACATAAACAAGACCGGTGTTGCAATTAAAAACAGCAGTGCAATTTTAATAATTGAAAATAGAATTCTAACTGCTGAAAATAGGAAGCCAAAAATTGCCTTTATACTAGAAAAGATAAATGAATAGTTTTTCTTTTTAGTTGAATATTCTTCTCCTACTGCAGTCGCTTGTTCTGTAACTTTAAAATGATCTCCCTCACGGTTTAAACGATATTTTTTCTCTACCATATCATCCCTCCTAAAACTAAATTATATTATATTTTAGTGTTTTTAGCTATTGTTTAAAGTCTGTAAGTTGTAATATGGGAGCCAAACATTTATCTACTTGCCCTACAGTAGGCTAACAACCAAATATCTTCATGATTAAGAGATACTACAAAAGTCATGAATGAAAATATTTGTCGATTTTCTATTAAACTTATAACCTAGTAAAAAACAATGAAAGACATTCTCATCTTTCATTGTTTTTGTAAAAGAATCTTAGTTCAAGTGCCAGATATCTTCGTTGTACTGAGCGATTGTACGGTCAGATGAGAAGAATCCTGCTTTAGCAATGTTAACGATAACTTTATCCAACCATGCATCACGGTCTTCGTAGTCAGCCAACATTTGCTCTTTCACCTTGATGTAGTCTTCCAAATCAAGGAGAGTCATGAACCAGTCTTTGTTGATCAACTCGTTGTAAAGACGTTCCAAGCGTTCTTTCTTACCTACTGCAAGAACAGCGTCGCTGACGATGAAGTCAACCAATGGTTTGATAGCTTCACGAGCGTAGAATTCGCTTGATTTGTAAGCTGCTTTTGCGTAAAGGTCGATAACAGTTTCAGAATCTTCACCAAAGATGTAGATGTTTTCGTCGCCAACCAACTCAGCGATTTCCACGTTAGCACCGTCCATAGTACCAAGAGTCAAAGCTCCGTTCAACATGAATTTCATGTTACCAGTACCTGAAGCTTCTTTAGAAGCAA
>ERZ773042.1046-NODE-1046-length-17114-cov-48.506888_pt1 | contig 17114 bp, 13 predicted proteins | sample MGYA00511664_ERZ773042 | MGnify/ENA primary metagenome ERZ773042 (study PRJEB29015, sample SAMEA2737984) | human oral metagenome | biome: human oral; feature: human-associated habitat; material: dental | place: China | collected 2036 ... | reverse complement strand
CGACGGCGCTACCGCAACTCGGCGGAGCGGGCCCTGGGTCGGCAGTGAAGGCAGCAGGGGTCTGGTAGAGTACGGGTTCGTTGGGATTCCAAGGATCCGCAAGCGTAAACCCCGCGCGAGCGGGGATGATCCTACGGCTCCCGAGTCCGTGTGAACAACCCGCCCGTAAACCCCGCGCGAGCGGGGATGATCCACGCACAGCAAGTCAGGGTCCCAACGAAGATGAGTAAACCCCGCGCGAGCGGGGATGATCCCAGGTGGATGCTGGAGGAGGACGCGCAGTCGTAGTAAACCCCGCGCGAGCGGGGATGATCCAGGGTCGCCAGCAGGCGGCACTGGTATGCGGGGAGTAAACCCCGCGCGAGCGGGGATGATCCCGGCCCGCCGGCCCATGAGTTTGGCTGCCAGGAGTAAACCCCGCGCGAGCGGGGATGATCCCGTCCGCGCCCTGGACAAGACCGTCCTCGTGCTGTAAACCCCGCGCGAGCGGGGATGATCCGTCCACTCCCCGTCACTTCCTGTTCCACTCAACGTAAACCCCGCGCGAGCGGGGATGATCCGGGAATGGACGGATGGACGGATGGACGGATGGGGTAAACCCCGCGCGAGCGGGGATGATCCGTATGCTGAGGACGGCCTACAGACAGGGTTTGAGTAAACCCCGCGCGAGCGGGGATGATCCTCACTCTTAGCCATCTCGTTCTCCTATCTGAGAGTAAACCCCGCGCGAGCGGGGATGATCCGTGCCACAACCATACGCGGCAGTCCTCCGGATCGTAAACCCCGCGCGAGCGGGGATGATCCCCCCCGTCATGGTCTTGGCTGCCGACATTCGGGGTAAACCCCGCGCGAGCGGGGATGATCCCACGCGTGAGGGTGGGTCGGGAGTATGGAAATCGTAAACCCCGCGCGAGCGGGGATGATCCGACTTGGGCGAGATACGGCGCATCTCGGCGGCGGTAAACCCCGCGCGAGCGGGGATGATCCGATCCGGAAGCGCAACCAGAAGAACATCCGCTAGTAAACCCCGCGCGAGCGGGGATGATCCTTCTCTATTGCCCCTTTACTATTTTCTATTCGCGTAAACCCCGCGCGAGCGGGGATGATCCGGCGAAGATGTCGGGCATGGTGAGTCCTTTCAAGTAAACCCCGCGCGAGCGGGGATGATCCGGGGTGGTCCCCAGCGAAGCGCTCCTTGCGAGCGTAAACCCCGCGCGAGCGGGGATGATCCCTCGGTCTTCGGATCGCCCGGCTTCTTATTGCCGTAAACCCCGCGCGAGCGGGGATGATCCCCCGAAAGGAAGCACAATGCTCTCTCTCATTCGGTAAACCCCGCGCGAGCGGGGATGATCCTGCGGTCCATTTGTCTTCTCCTCTATTCGGTGGGTAAACCCCGCGCGAGCGGGGATGATCCCCGTCTGGGCCTTTTCGGCTTCACCGCGCGCGGGTAAACCCCGCGCGAGCGGGGATGATCCGACGGTGACCATTGGTTCCGGCTCAAAGGCGGCGTAAACCCCGCGCGAGCGGGGATGATCCGTCGCCAGTCCATGGCATGGGTACATCCTTCACGTAAACCCCGCGCGAGCGGGGATGATCCGCATTATCGGCCGCCTGCAGGCTGGCGGTGATGGTAAACCCCGCGCGAGCGGGGATGATCCGTCGCCCTCGTGCTTCCATGCGCCGAGTTCTGTGTAAACCCCGCGCGAGCGGGGATGATCCCATCCGCGCCGAGGCCGAGCGGGCCCTGCGGGGGTAAACCCCGCGCGAGCGGGGATGATCCTGTCAACTGCGTGTCGAGGTCGTGGGAGTTGTCAGTAAACCCCGCGCGAGCGGGGATGATCCGGAAGGAGAGGAGCGACGATGAAGACGAGAAAAGTAAACCCCGCGCGAGCGGGGATGATCCGGCCGCCCACGCGGCCTCGTCCCACGCGAGGGCGTAAACCCCGCGCGAGCGGGGATGATCCCTCGGCGAGACCAATATGAAAGTAATCACCCTCGTAAACCCCGCGCGAGCGGGGATGATCCGCGGTCCGTCGACGTCCAGGCCGCCCAGCTGACGTAAACCCCGCGCGAGCGGGGATGATCCTTCCGTGGACCACACGGGCGTCTCGGTGCGCGGGTAAACCCCGCGCGAGCGGGGATGATCCCATCGCCACCACCCCGCGCATCCTCACCCTCACGTAAACCCCGCGCGAGCGGGGATGATCCCCCACCAGGAGGGCTTGGCGACTGACGGTGCGGGTAAACCCCGCGCGAGCGGGGATGATCCCGATTGACTGTGCATGCGTGAGTAGTAAACCCGGTAAACCCCGCGCGAGCGGGGATGATCCCGAGCGAGGACCAAACCGACCAACCGAGAGAGAGTAAACCCCGCGCGAGCGGGGATGATCCCCAGAAGACCTTCCCCGCACTGATGATCAGGCGGTAAACCCCGCGCGAGCGGGGATGATCCCTACGGGGCCCAGTCCGGGGGATATTACAACGGGTAAACCCCGCGCGAGCGGGGATGATCCTGTGGCCTGGGCCACATTTCACTATATTTGACAGTAAACCCCGCGCGAGCGGGGATGATCCCCCGCCCTACCCCTACTCCTACTAACAGCCCGGGTAAACCCCGCGCGAGCGGGGATGATCCCTGCCCCGGCGCACCGTTGTGCGCGAGAGGACTGTAAACCCCGCGCGAGCGGGGATGATCCTGTTGTTTGCTATTTACTGCGTCGAGTCAGCTCGTAAACCCCGCGCGAGCGGGGATGATCCGGCCTCCGCATAGATGCGGGCCGCGAGAGGCGAGTAAACCCCGCGCGAGCGGGGATGATCCCTCCTAATGCCATTTGCTACTTTCTATTACAGGGTAAACCCCGCGCGAGCGGGGATGATCCCCAGCGGATCTCGCCGTCGTCGAACCTGCGCAGCGTAAACCCCGCGCGAGCGGGGATGATCCGTAGTGAAAAATCGTCCCAAAAAAGTTGGAATGGTAAACCCCGCGCGAGCGGGGATGATCCGGCGATGATGATCAGGACGCAGACGACCGCCGCGTAAACCCCGCGCGAGCGGGGATGATCCCGCGAAGGGCCAGGCTCATAGCCCGGCCCATTGGTAAACCCCGCGCGAGCGGGGATGATCCAGCGGGGAGCGTGCCGGTGATGGAGGCGACGGCGTAAACCCCGCGCGAGCGGGGATGATCCCTGCCCGAGGCCGTGATCCTGCCGGCCGTGCACGTAAACCCCGCGCGAGCGGGGATGATCCGGAACCACAATGCTTCCCATGCCCATCGGATCCGTAAACCCCGCGCGAGCGGGGATGATCCGAAGGCGATGGCGGCGTCCTCGCTGCCGCCCACGTAAACCCCGCGCGAGCGGGGATGATCCGCCGTGGCGCTTGCGGAACGGTAGGTTGCGCATGGTAAACCCCGCGCGAGCGGGGATGATCCGAATCGCGTCAAAAGTAGCAAACTGTGGTCCAGGTAAACCCCGCGCGAGCGGGGATGATCCCCCCCAGTCGCACCATCCTCGGATACGTCGGCGGTAAACCCCGCGCGAGCGGGGATGATCCCGGGGGTATCGGCCTCGGCGCGCAGGGCGGCGAGTAAACCCCGCGCGAGCGGGGATGATCCCAAGCACCAGAGCGGCGTTCGCGTACTTACTCGGTAAACCCCGCGCGAGCGGGGATGATCCCACGGTTTCGCCGACCTGCGCGGGCTCCTTCAGGTAAACCCCGCGCGAGCGGGGATGATCCCACAGAAGATAAGATGGACAGAGCCCCGGAAGCGTAAACCCCGCGCGAGCGGGGATGATCCCGAACTCGTGCTCTGTTACGAGGGGTTCAAGACGTAAACCCCGCGCGAGCGGGGATGATCCGGCGGAGTCCTGGGCGCCGTAGGCGGGCCTGATGTAAACCCCGCGCGAGCGGGGATGATCCCTGTCCAAGCAGGGTGGTGTCGACAAGGACCGCGTAAACCCCGCGCGAGCGGGGATGATCCGCAAAATGTGACGCAGAATACGTTTGCTAGATTGTAAACCCCGCGCGAGCGGGGATGATCCCCGGGAGAGGATCATTCGACATGCGCCCAGGCTGTAAACCCCGCGCGAGCGGGGATGATCCCCCCTGCTCCTACTAACAGCCCGGCCGCCCAGAGTAAACCCCGCGCGAGCGGGGATGATCCGGTCGTCCTCCTCATCGCCGATCCTGAGAAGCCGTAAACCCCGCGCGAGCGGGGATGATCCCATGCTCTCAGGATCGTTCTGAGGGGCCGTGGGGTAAACCCCGCGCGAGCGGGGATGATCCGGAGGTCGAGCGTGACTGACGTCGTGTTGACGGGTAAACCCCGCGCGAGCGGGGATGATCCCACGCGAGCACTAACCAACCATCCCCGCCCCGCGTAAACCCCGCGCGAGCGGGGATGATCCCAGGGACTTGAACACGAACGGATGCTGGAACTGGTAAACCCCGCGCGAGCGGGGATGATCCCACGGTAGTGTCCTTTCAGAGTTGCTGATTGTTGTAAACCCCGCGCGAGCGGGGATGATCCGATCGCCAGGAGGAACGACTGGATCCTGCTCTCGTAAACCCCGCGCGAGCGGGGATGATCCGGATGAGGCACGCCGCCTCGGCATAGGTGATCTGTAAACCCCGCGCGAGCGGGGATGATCCCTTTCGTCTTCCCCCCACCGTCTCACCAACCCAGTAAACCCCGCGCGAGCGGGGATGATCCGCCAAGGTGTACGTGATTCTCGGCCAAATATAGAGTAAACCCCGCGCGAGCGGGGATGATCCATGTGATGTAGATTACGTTTGCTAGATTTGATTGTAAACCCCGCGCGAGCGGGGATGATCCGTGGCTGAAGGGAAATACCGCATCCATGTCCGCGTAAACCCCGCGCGAGCGGGGATGATCCTGGTGTTCTTGATCCCATTCCATACGGTTTTCAGTAAACCCCGCGCGAGCGGGGATGATCCCGAAAGATCCCCGTACGCGGAACCCGCCGGCAGGTAAACCCCGCGCGAGCGGGGATGATCCGGGGCCTAGAGCGGCCCGCACCCCCATGCCTAGGTAAACCCCGCGCGAGCGGGGATGATCCGCCTGCGCGCAGCGCAGGAAGGCGCGTGTCGGAGTAAACCCCGCGCGAGCGGGGATGATCCCCTCAACCAACGGGGCCCGGGACTGCGCCTGGGGTAAACCCCGCGCGAGCGGGGATGATCCTACTATTGTCGACTTAGCTCGTTCTGCGGAGTTGTAAACCCCGCGCGAGCGGGGATGATCCATGAGACGCAGAACACACAATCTAACCCCCACTAGGTAAACCCCGCGCGAGCGGGGATGATCCGGTGTTATGGGAAATGTGACGGAGGAGACATGGGTAAACCCCGCGCGAGCGGGGATGATCCCCGTCACAGCCCGCCGGCCCGGCAATAGCGCGGGTAAACCCCGCGCGAGCGGGGATGATCCCCTTATCCGCATCCCAGTGAATGCGCTCATGAAGTAAACCCCGCGCGAGCGGGGATGATCCGGGGCGGGCCACGCACGCCTTCCTGCCCCCGTAGTAAACCCCGCGCGAGCGGGGATGATCCGACCGTCAAGTGACCTCAGGAAGCTCTGTCGCCGTAAACCCCGCGCGAGCGGGGATGATCCCGATCGTCGTGGAAGCGATGCGTGTCCCTGGGTGTAAACCCCGCGCGAGCGGGGATGATCCCTCGCGATCGTAATCGCACCAGTGGTCCACGAAGTAAACCCCGCGCGAGCGGGGATGATCCCGGGCTTTCTCCCGCCGGTCGGGAGATGTATTGGTAAACCCCGCGCGAGCGGGGATGATCCAGGCTTGACGTTCCCGGCGAGGCGTGCCAGAAGAGTAAACCCCGCGCGAGCGGGGATGATCCGATCAAGGACAAGATCGTGAGCTTCTGCAAGGGGTAAACCCCGCGCGAGCGGGGATGATCCCCGGAGAACGTAGCCTCGGTGCTCGGCACGGCAGTAAACCCCGCGCGAGCGGGGATGATCCCAGGGAGAGGAGGGAATGCTCGAGCCGCACCGTGTAAACCCCGCGCGAGCGGGGATGATCCCACTCAGTACACCAATATGGGTGGGGTCAATCAGTAAACCCCGCGCGAGCGGGGATGATCCCTCATGACCTTATGGCACGGGCTACGTCTGGCCGTAAACCCCGCGCGAGCGGGGATGATCCGGGCTCGCGGCGCTCCCCCTCCAGCTGCCGGCGGTAAACCCCGCGCGAGCGGGGATGATCCTGAGACGGACGGCAAGACCCTCACCCGCGAACAGTAAACCCCGCGCGAGCGGGGATGATCCGGTTCCCGGGGGCGTTGTGCTTCAGGAGACGACGTAAACCCCGCGCGAGCGGGGATGATCCGGTCGCCGATGATGGTGGTGATGGTGGGCGGGCGTAAACCCCGCGCGAGCGGGGATGATCCGTGCCCCGCTTCCTTTTACCGGGCCACATGATTGTAAACCCCGCGCGAGCGGGGATGATCCGTCGCTGCCCATGACCGTACTGGAGATGGAGACGTGAACCCCGCGCGAGCGGGGATGATCCGGCGACGGGCCCGCTGGGCCTGTACGGCCTTGTAGTAAACCCCGCGCGAGCGGGGACATGCGGGGATGATCCTGCCGACGACGGTGCCACCCTCGCCGTCGGTCAGTAAACCCCGCGCATGCGGAGATGATCCGCCGACCTCCGTCACGATGAGGCAGACCATGTGGTAAACTTTGCGCATGCGTGATCCGGAGGTGTCCGTGGAGTTCCAGGCGGTTCCCGTTGACCGGGCTGTTGAGATCATGCGGACGTGGACGTTCCACCGGTGGCCGATGACGGTGGATGAGGCGGTCGGGGTGTACACGGGCCTGGGTTTCGCGCCGCTCTCGGACGACCGGACGTTCTTCACGTCGGACATGTCGCCCCAGGAGGCCGACTCGTTCCTCCTCGTTGATGACGACCGCGTGAGGGAGGTGTCGTTGCGGTTGTCGAATGGGGTTCCCAAGGAGGGGTGGGCGCGGTCCCTGCCCGAGTCGCGCGCGGCTTTCGCCGAGTACGTGCGGGCGTACACGGAGGTGCTGGGGGAGCCGTTCTCCTCAGAGGACAAGGGGACGGACTTCTCACGCCGGTGGATCCTCGACACCAAAGTGGCGGTCATGCTCATCGGGACCGAAGCGTCCATCGTCCTGTACGTCAACTCGCCCGAGAACACCGAGCGCCTCCTCTGGGAGCTCGAGATGGAAGAGCGCGGGGAACCCCTCGACTAGGATTGCTTCTCGCCGCGCACCGGATACGGGCGCCACTGCCGCTCTCCTGGAGGAGCCGCGGTGAGGAGCTGGTATCCCCTGCGCGGACGCCGGGGGCGCGCGGATCAGTGAGGAGATCCGGGCGCACCGGCCCGGACGCACCCGGCGGAGGGAGTGGCGTGCCCGTGGAATTCGAGGCGGTTCTTGCGTAAACCCCGAGCGAGCGGGGGACGACCACATATTTGAGAAGAGGAGATTTTATGCCTCGAATCGACAAGGACTCCCGGTCGCCGGCCGAGTTCCGGACCATGCGAGAGATTCTCGGGATCTCCGGACCCGTCCTCGCCGACGCGCTCGACGTCAACCCCCGCTCGCAGCGGGCGTGGGATTACAAGACCACGGCCCCGGACACCGCGTGGGCCGTCATCGATCAGCGGATCGAGTGGATCGAGGATACGGCCGGAACCATCCTGAACGAGTCGGAAAACGCGTCGAACAACGGGGAGATTCATTCTCGTCGTCTATCCGAACGATGATGCGGCCCGCCAAGCGGGGTGCTCGGTGCCCGCCTCCTGGCATCGGGCCGCAATGGGGCACGTCGCCATGATTCTCCGGATGAGGGGACGCACCTGCCGGATCGAGTACCCGCCCGAGGGGTGACACGGGAGTGATCGGCAGTGGCGCCGGCCGACCCGCCGGAGGAGTGACACGGATCGACAGATCGCCCTGCTCCTCGCCCGCCACGTGACTGCTCCCCCGTGCGGCTCCACTGCGACCGGCCGCCGCTATCCTCCTGTCATGACCACGCCCGCCGCCCCGGCCGCCATGGCCCCACCTTCCGACGCGCAGCACCTCGTTCTCACGCTGTCCTGTCCGGACCGGCCCGGCATCGTCCACGCCGTCTCGGGGGCGCTGGCCCGCCGCGGGGGCAATATCACCGAGTCCCAGCAGTTCGGCGATCCCGAGACGGGCCTGTTCTTCATGCGCGTCACGGTCCTGACCCGCGTGCCCCGCTCCGAACTGGAGGCCGATCTGGCCGAACTCGCCGGAACCTACGACATGCGCTGGTCCCTCGACGCCGTCGACCGCCCCGTGCGCACCCTCCTCATGGTGTCCAAGGAGGCGCACTGCCTGTCCGACCTCCTCTTCCGCGCCACCAGCCAGGGCCTGCCCATCGACGTCGTCGGCGTCGTCGGCAATCATGAGGTCCTGCGGTCCGTCGCCGAGTTCTACGGCGTCCCCTTCCACCACATCCCGGTCGCCAAGGACACCAAGGAGGCGGCCGAGGCCGAGCTGCTCGGCCTGGTCGACTCCCTGGGCGTGGAGCTCGTGGTTCTGGCTCGCTACATGCAGATCCTCTCCCCCGCCCTGTGCGAGCGCCTCCACGGCGGCGTCATCAATATCCACCACTCCTTCCTGCCCAGCTTCAAGGGCGCCAAGCCCTACCACCAGGCGCACGACCGCGGCGTCAAGCTCATCGGCGCCACCGCCCACTACGTCACGGCCGATCTGGACGAGGGCCCGATCATCGAGCAGGACGTCACCCGGGCCTCGCACGCCGACTCGGCCCTCGCCCTGCAGCGCAAAGGGCAGGACGTCGAGCGCCGGGTCCTCGCCCAGGCCGTCAAGTGGCACGCCGAGCACCGCGTCCTGCTCAACGGCCGTCGCACCGTCGTCTTCGCCTGAGTTCCCGCCGCAGGCGGGCCGCGTCTTGTCTCACCGGCGGGGCCTACGCAGGTCGAGCCGCGCATCGGCCGCCGCGGCCAGCAGCTCCTCGTCATGGGTGATGAGCAGGACGACGGCGCCGCCCCGGGCGCTGTCCCCGATGGCCCGCGCGATCGACTCCAGGTGCCGCCGGTCCACGCCCGAACTGGGCTCGTCGTAGATGACGATGCGCGCACGCGTGCACCGGGTGGCGGCGATGACGAGGCGCTGCTGCTGCCCGCCCGACAGCGCCAGCGGATGCTGCTCGGCGTGGGGCAGCAGGTCGAACTCGTCTAGCAGCCGGTCCGCCTCGGCGTCGTCCAGTGCGCCGGCGCCCGACCCCGCCTGAGAGGCGGACAGCCGGATCTCGGCCTGGGCGCTGTCGGTGAAGAGCTGGCGCTGGACGTCCTGCATGACGATCGCGGTGCACCGGAGGCGTTCGCGCCGGCTCAGCTCCGCCCCGTCGAGGCAGATGCTGCCGGAGTGCCGCTGGAGCCCGGCGATGGTGCGCGCGAGCGTCGTCTTGCCCGCCCCGTTGGGCCCGCAGATCGCCGTCACCCTCCCGGCGGGGAAGAAGGCGTCGTCGATGGAGAGCACGGTGCGTCCCCGGAGGACGCAGCGCACATCCGCGAGTCGGAGCCCGCTCCCCGTCTCCTTCCCGCCGCACGCCGGCCGGAGCTCCGGAGGGGCGGGCGGGATCCCGGCACCGTCATCCGGGCCGCCGGCCGCAATGCTCGCCCCGTGCGCGACGACGGCGGGCAGCGTCGTCGTCGCGGGCGCTCTGATGTCGCGCAGCCCGTGGGCGGCCAGGTCGGCGTCCGATAGCGCGAGGATCTGCTCGGCGGACCATTCGCGGGCGATCCGTCCCCTTTCGAGCAGCACGAACCGGTCGACGACCGGGGCGAGGTAGTGGAGCCGGTGCTCGCTCAGGACGATGGTGATCCCGAGGCGGCGCAGTTCGCGGAGCACGCCGGCGAGGTTCTCGACGGCGTCGGCCGACAGGTTCGAGCTCGGCTCGTCCAGGAGCAGCAGACCCGGTTCGTGCGCGAGGGCCGCGGCGACGGCGACCCGCTGCTGCATCCCCCCGGACAGGTGCGCCAGGGGGCGGTCGGCCAGGTCGTGGATCCCCAGCCGCCGCATCACCGCGTCGACGCGCGCGCGGATGCGCTCGGGGGCGGTGCCGAAGTTCTCCATCGCGAAGGCGGTCTCCTCGACCGCGGTGGCGGTGAAGAACTGCCGCCGGGGGTGCTGGAGGACGGTGCCGGTCCGGCGTCCGATCTCCTCGAGCGGACTCGCCGCGACGTCCAGACCGGCCACCGTCACGCCCCCGCTCAGGCTCCCCTCGTGCAGGTGCGGGATGAGCCCGTTCATCATGCGCAGCAGGGTGGACTTGCCCGACCCGCTGGCGCCGCACAGCGCGACGGCCTCCCCCGGCTCGACGGCCAGGTCGATGTGTTCCAGGGTCGGCTCCGACGAGGCGGCGTAGCGCCAGGACGCGTCGGCGACGGCGATCACGTCAGTCCCTTGACGACCGGGCAGGCCGCCACGAGCACCGCGCCGATCCCGATCCAGAGCAGATCCGACCGGCCCAGGTGCAGCGGGACGCGGCAGGTCGGTCGCCGGTGGGATCCCAGGCCGCGCAGGAGGGCCGCCGCGCTCAGGTCGTCGCCGACCCGCAGCGTCGAGGCGATGACGGGAACCGTGAACCATCCGATGCTCAGGACCGGATGCCTCAGAACGGAGCGCCATCCGGTGAGCCCGCGCAGGCGCATCGAGTCGAGCACCGCGGACGCCTCGGCCGCGACGACGGGCACGAAGCGCAGCATGACGGCGATGGGCACCGTCAGCGCCCGCGGCACGCGCGCGGCCCTCAGCGCCGCGGTCATGGTGCCGGGCGTCGCCGTGCGGAACAGGTGCTGTCCCACCCCGTAGATGACGAGGAAGCGGAGGAAGTAGTTCGCCGCCAGGCCGATGGCCGCGGTGAGCATGGAGGGCAGGAGCCGCGGCAGCGCGCACCAGCCGAATCCGAGGATGCCGACGCCCAGTGCGAGGGCGGCGGCGTGCTTCCGGGCGCCGTCGGCCAGAGCCAGGAGGAGTCCGAGCGCCGCGCCCGCGGGGATGAAGACCGCGCCTCCGGGCGCCATGACCAGGATGCTGATCACGAGGATCAGGAGCAGACTCGTGCGCGGATCGGTCCTCCCCCGCGAACCCGTCGGGCCCGGATGCCCGACGTCGGCCGACCGCGCGGTCGCGGCGGCCCCGAGCGACGTCGTCGACGCCGCGCTCAAGCCAGTCCCGCCCGCTCGAAGTTCTTGCGCAGCAGGTTGAGGGCGATGACGCCGCCGACGATGCCGAGGACGACCACGCCGACGTCGTAGCCGACGAGGACCCCGGTCGACAGGAACTCGTCGAGGCGGTGAACGTACGCCTCGCCCCTGCCGTTCGCGGCCATGGAGCTGAAGTAGCCGGCGCGGTCGTAGTACAGGGGCAGGAGCGGGCCCGCGTACCACATGGCGAAAACGATGTAGGAGATGACTCCGGCCCAGCGCGAGCGGTAGCCGGTGACCGCCTGAATGACCTCGATGACGACGGACAGGGCGATCAGGAGGACGACCGCCACCGGCGGGAACCCGAGGACCAGGCACACCAGGGCGATGATGAGCGTGAACAGGAAGACCATTCCGGCGTGCTTCACCCTGGCCAGGAACAGCATGAACGGGATCGCCCCGACTACGACGCTCAGACCCAGGGTCGCGATCATCATGACCGGGTTGAGGAACCCGAACATGGTGATGCCGTAGTACAGCACGAGGTAGATGGCCGCGAAGATGCCGATGGTCATGAGATCGCGGCCGCTCATCGCGAGGGTGAGGCGGCGCTGATCGTGATCGCTCATGAGAGTCTCCCTTCCCGCGCGGTTGTTCCCACGCGGTCGTTCCCGTGCGGCCGCCGCGGAGGGATCGGCCCGGCCGAGCGCCCCGTGCCTGCGGCGCGGTGAGGCGCGGCGCCCACATTAACACAGTGTCCGGATAGGTGCACCTAAGTTCCTTGACGATGGCTGTCACCGCTGCTGTCGCCGCCGCCGGGTGGTGCCGCAGCCCCGCAGCCCCGCAGCCCTGCCGCACCGCCGCCGCGGGGCGGCCCGGCACCCGGCCGGGAGGGGTCGGTCCTCCTGTCCCCGCCGCACCGCGCCGCGGCGCTCACCGCTGCGACGTCGTGAGGTCCTCGAGACCGTCCATGAGGCGCTCCAGGACGAAGTGGTAGTACTCGTCCTGCACGGAGGCGGCCGACTCGGCCGAACCGGTCAGGCGGCCCGCCAGGTCGCGCGTCAGCAGCGAGATCCCGGGGCTCTCGCGTCCCAGCGCCTCGAACTCGTCCATGAGCGCCTCATGGTCCCGCCCGGCCGACCGGGTGTGAGAGGCCCGGTCGTCCGCGGAGGCGATGGTCATCAGGGCCGTGTTGAACAGGGCCGCGTACGTCTTGGCCGTGTCCGCCCCGAACCCGGCCCGCTGGAGCGAGGCGATGCCGGCGTCGACGACGGGGATCATCGCGGGGAAGGCCGGACCGTGGAGCAGGAGCCAGCGGGCGGTCCCGGGGTGACCCGCCAGGACGGGGCGCGCGGGGAACAGGGCCGCGCGGAACCACTCCCGCCAGGGCAGGACCCGCGTCGGGAAGCCGACCATGGTCAGGACCCGCTCGACGACGCGACGGCGCAGCAGCTCCTGCCCGCCGACGTGGTGGTACAGCGAGGCGGTGGCCACGCCGAGGCGCCGGGCCAGATCGCGCACCGACCACGACTCGAGCCCCGCGTCGCGCGTGGCCTCGAGGGCGACGTCGATAATCGCCTCGGGGGTGAGGCCGATGTGGTAGGGCCTGCCGGCCCTGGTTCTGGTCATCGTCTCCTAAGCGGTCCGGCGCGCCCGCACCGGCCGCCGTCGGCCGGGGCGCGGAACCGATGCTATCAGCGCCGCGTCTCACAGCCGACGGCGCAGCGCCCAGGCCCCCAGACCCGCGCCCGCGACGGCGGCCAAGAGCGAGCCGATCAGCATCGGGGCCGCCGACGGCGGGGCGGCCATCCAGGCCTGCGCCTGCATCGTCTCGAACACGTGGGCGATCGGCCAGAACCGGTCGAAGACCTGGACGCCCCGCGGCAGGGTGGCCACCGAGGAGAAGCCGCCCGAGGCGAAGAAGGACCCCGCGAAGGTGATCATGAGCAGCGGCTGGACGGCGCGGTAGTCGCGCAGCCAGGCCCCGATGGCGATGCCGACCCCGGCGCAGGCGACCGACACGGGGCCGGCGATTGCGAGCAGGACGGGCAGACGCCCGATCGGGATGCGCACGCCGAAGACGGCAACGGCCACGGCGAGCGCGAGCAGGGCGGTGATCATCCCGGTGACGACGCCGGCCAGAATCGTGCCGACGGTCAGATCGGCCAGGGGCCGGGGCGCGAGCCGGATCTCCTGGACGGTCCGGTGCTCCCACTCGCGCGCCACCATGATCGCGGCGTTGAGCGCGGAGCCGACCATGATCGCCAGGATGACGGCGCTGTGGGCGATGAAGGTCCGCCGCCGCACGTCGTCGGCCCGCGTGGTCGTCTGGGTCACGGTGACCGGAGCCGCATGCGGCGTGTGCGCCGCGGCGTAGTCCTGGACGGCGCGGGTCAGTCGCAGACGGGCGTTCTTCATCATGTCGGTGTTGATGTTGTAGACCCGCGTGCGCAGGACGGGGATCTCACCGGCCTCGATCCGCTCGTCGAAGTCCTCGGGGATGGTGACCGCCAGCTGGAGGCGCCCCTCGGCCACGAGCCGCCCGGCCTCGTCGGCGTCGGTGGTCACCACCCGGAAGTAGGGGCCGATGTCGCCGCGCAGATCGCGGATCTCCCGCTCGAAGGCGGCCGCATGGGGGCCGGCGCCCTCGTTCACCAGCCCGATATTCCACTCGTCCCCGCCGAAGCCGAACAGGATGCCGCACAGGAGCATGAGCACGAGCGGAATGAGCATGGGGCCGACGAGGGCCTGCCAGTCGCGGGCCCACTGGCGCAGATCCTTGTGGACGACGGCGCCGATGCGGTCCAGGCGCCGGGTCAGCCGGGTCGGCGTCGCGGTCGTTCCCGTGGTCGTCGTCATGGTCACTGCCCTCCGGTCAGTTGGGTGTAGGCGCGGCGCAGCAGCCGGACGCCCAGGGCGAGGATCGCGGTGGTCGAGACCAGCACAATGGCGAGGTTCCGCGTCAGGTCCGAGGCCTCACCGGTCAGGAAGATGCTGCGCGCGCTCATGAAGGCGTAGGTGGTGGGCAGTGCCCGCGAGAGCCGCCACAGTCCGGTCATGGGCTGACCCCAGGCCAGCCCGCGCATGGACTCCTCATTGCCCGAGACGAGGAAGAACATGACGGCCAGGGTGATCAGGACCGACGCCGTGGCGAGGGTCTTCTTCGAGGCCACGCCGACGACGATGCCGACGCCCGCCCCCATGAGCAGCGCGGCCAGGATGATGCCCGCCATGGCGAGCGGATTGCCTGCGGGTCGGAAACCGAAGCCGACGACGAGCACGAGCAGGACGAGCGCCACCGAGGCCAGGGACTGGCCGAGTCCGGCGACCGCCTTGCCGGCCACCAGCGCACCGCGCCCCAGCGGGGCGAGCAGCAGGTTCTTCACGGTCCGGTCGTTCCACTCGGAGGCGACCTGAAGGCCGGCGCCCACCATGGCGGCGTACAGGCAGCCGAACAGGAGCAGACTGGTGGAGATGTAGCCGAGCATGGTGGGGTCGCGGGGGAACCGGCGCGTCTCCCGCACCGTCACGACCGGCCCGGTCAGCTCGTCGTCGAGGCTGCGGACGGCGGCGTCCAGGCGCAGGCGCAGGTTCTTGGAGTAGTCGGAGTTGATGTTGTTCAGGCGCAGCTCCACCTGCGCGCCCCCGTCCGCCGCGGCGGCGGAGAATCCCTCCGGGATGACGACGACGGCCAGGGCGCCGCCGCCGTCGAAGGCCCTCAGGGCGACGTCGGGATCGGTGGTGAGAACGTCGTAGTAGGGTCCCTCATCGGAGTGGATGGTCCGCATGGTCTCGATCAGGCGCGCGGAACCCGGCCCGCCGTCCAGGTCGGCGACCATGATCGGATTGTTGTTGGACACGGGGACGATCAATGAGTAGAAGAGGATGAAGACGAGCGGAATGGCGACGCCGATGACCATGAGGAAGGGCTGGCGCACGAATCGCGTCCAGTCCTTGACAGCGATTGCGACGACCGCTTCGAGACGCCTCATGCCGCGCCCCCGTCCCGCAGCGCCGTCCCGGTCAGGGCCAGGAAGACGTCGTTGAGGTCGGGGCGCCGCACGCCGACCAGGACGGCGTCGCCATCCCGCTCGACGAACCAGTCGAGCACGGCGCGCGTGGTGGCGGGCCTTCCGTCCGCGGCCACGGAGACAATGCCGTCGAGACCGTCGCGACCATCTCGATGGTCGCCGTCGTCATGGCCGTCGTGCCGCGCGACGCCGATGACGCCGGGCAGGCGCTGGAGCCCGTGCGCCGCCTCCGGGCGGGATGTGCGCACGTCGACGAAGGTCCTCCCGAGCCGGTCGCGCAGCTCATCGGGAGCGCCGGCGGCCACCAGGGCCCCGTGGTCGAGGATGGCGAGGTTGTCGGCGAGCGCCTGGGCCTCCTCCATGTAGTTGGTCGTCAGCAGCACCGTGCCGCCGTCCGCGGCGATGCGCCGCACCCGTTTCCACAGGGCGGCCCGGGACTGGACGTCGACGCCGAGGGTGGGCTCGTCCAGGACGACGACGCTCGGCTCGGTGAGCAGGGCGCGCGCCAGGGCCAGGCGGCGCTGCATGCCGCCGGAGTAGGTGCCCACCCGGTCGCGACGGCGGCCGGTCAGTCCGACGAGCTCGAGGACCTCGTTGATGCGGCCGCGCCGCTGGGAGCGGGGGACGCCGTACAGCCGGGCGTGGAAGGCGAGGTTCTCGTCGGCCGACAGGTCGTTGTACAGGGCGGTCTCCTGGGGAACCACGCCCAGGCGGGCGCGCACCGCGGTGACGTCGGCGCGCACGTCGATGCCCTCGCAGACCACGGTTCCGCCGGTGGGGCGCAGCAATCCGCACAGGAGGTTGACGCAGGTCGTCTTGCCCGAGCCGTTGGGGCCGAGCAGCCCGAAGACCTGACCCTGGGCGATGTCGAGGCTCAGCGAGTCGAGGGCGACCAGGGGCTCGCGACGGCGCCGTCGGAACTCCATGCGCAGATCGCGGAAACTGACGGCGGGGACATCGGAGCCGATAGGCGGTCCGGAGTTGCTGTGAGTGCTCATGGTTGCCATGAGACGCGCCGGGCGCGCACCATCTCAACCGTGGTGAATAAGCGTCCCGGCCGCCCCTCGCGGCCGTCGAACACCAGGGGGAGGATCCTCGAGGCGGCCCGCAGCCGGTTCGAGACGGACGGCTACACCCGGACCTCCCTGCGGTCGATCGCCCGGGAGGCCGACGTCGACCATGCCCTGATCACCTACTACTTCGGCTCGAAGGAGGGACTGTTCCGCGCCGTGGCCAGGCTCGCGCTCAGCCCGGCGCAGGGCTTCGACACGGTCGCCGCCAGGGTCGCGCCCGAGTACCTGGCGGAGGCGCTCCTGCGCGCCGCGCTCTCCCTGTGGGACAGGCCCGAGTACCGCACGGGACTGGTCCGGTTGTTCGCCGGCGCCCTCGCATCGGAGTCGGCCTTGCGCGTCCTGCGGGAATATTTGCACTCCGAGGTGGTGATGCACCTGACCGATCACATCAAGGGGCCCGACGCCGGACGGCGAGCGGGAGCGGCGGCGACGATCATCAGCGGCCTGTTCCTGACCCGGCACCTGCTGCAGCTCGAGCCGGTCGCCTCACTGCCCGCGGACGAGATCATCGCCCAACTGGCCCCGGCATTGCGCACGGCCCTTCACCCGAGGGCGGCGCTGGCATTGCGGACCGGAACGGTCCGGGCTCCCGACGCGCCCGCGTGAGTTGCGAGGCGACGACAACGACGGCCAGCGCCCGCGGCGACATTCGGCAGGAGGCCGCCGGGGCCATCGGGGCGCCGCCGCCGGGCCGTCAGAAGGCCGGGACCTCGTCGAGGAGGGCCGCCAGCCCCAGGGCGTGGAGGGCCCGGGGGTAGGGGCGGGTCTCGAAGGCGCCGGGCTGCTGGCCGGGCCGGGGTCCGCGGGT
>ERZ773042.1039-NODE-1039-length-17166-cov-6.504646_pt1 | contig 17166 bp, 19 predicted proteins | sample MGYA00511664_ERZ773042 | MGnify/ENA primary metagenome ERZ773042 (study PRJEB29015, sample SAMEA2737984) | human oral metagenome | biome: human oral; feature: human-associated habitat; material: dental | place: China | collected 2036 ... | reverse complement strand
TTGCCCTGCCGTGCGTCGACGTGAAGGACAGGGCCTGTGTGGAGGAATGTCCCGTTGATTGCATCTACGAGGGCAACCGGACGCTCTACATCCATCCCGAAGAATGTGTGGACTGCGGAGCCTGTGAACCCGTGTGCCCGGTGGAGGCCATCTACTACGAGGACGACCTGCCCGAGGACATGGAGGAGTACCTCGACATCAACGCCCAGTTCTTCGAAACCCTCGGCTCACCCGGCGGGGCCGCCCGCCTCGGTCCCGTCGACCACGACCACCCGACGATCGAGCAGCTCCCCCCGCGGGGCGAATGATGTCTCTGGCGAAGCAACTTCCCGATTTTCCCTGGGATTCCTTGGTGGAGGCTAGGCGCGTGGCCGGTGAGCATCCAGGGGGAATCGTGGACCTGTCCGTCGGAACCCCGGTGGATCCCACACCGAGAATCGCCACAGACGCGTTGGTCGCCGCGTCGGATGCCCACGGATACCCCACGGTGTGGGGCACTCCGGAACTGCGTGACGGCATCGTCGACTACCTGGAACGCCGATGGAGCGCGTGCGGTCTGCGGCACGACTCCGTGTTGCCCGTGATCGGTACGAAGGAACTGGTCGGTTGGTTACCCACCTTTCTCGGTTTGGGGAACGGTGATGTCGTGGTTCATCCCGAGATCGCCTACCCCACCTACGAGGTCGGGGCCCGGGCGGCCGGCGCCAAGTCCGTTGCCTGTGACGATCCCGAGGCCCTGCCCACCGGGACCAGGCTGATATGGATCAATTCGCCAGCGAACCCTTCGGGTCGCATCCTTTCCTTGGAGCGACTGCGCGCATGGGTGGCGGTGGCTCGCCGCGAGGGGGCCGTGCTGGCCAGCGACGAGTGCTACGGCGAATTCGCTTGGGAGAGGGAGGCCACGAGCGTCCTGGATCCGAGTGTCAACGGCGGTGACCTCTCCGGGTTGCTGGCGGTGCACTCCATCTCGAAACGTTCGAACGCCGCCGGATACCGCGCTGGGTTCGTGGCAGGCGACCCGGTTGTGGTGCAGGACCTGGTGCAGGCCCGCAAACATCTCGGCATGATGGTTCCCGGCCCGGTCCAGGCTGCACTGGCGGCCGTGCTGGCGGATCAGGAGCACGTGGAACAGCAGCGGCAGTGTTACCTTGCCAGGAGGGCCGTGCTTCGACCCGCCTTGGAGGCTGCGGGTTTTCGGGTGGACGACTCCGAGGGATCGCTGTACCTGTGGGTCACCCGCGACGAACCGTGCCGGGACACCATCGCGTGGCTCGCGCGACGTGGGATTCTCGCCGCCCCGGGGGATTTCTACGGAACTGCTGGCAGCTTCCACGTCCGCATTGCCCTCACCGCCACGGATGAGCGGATCGCTTCCGCCGCCGCCCGGCTGATGGAGCAAAAGCAGGATCACTGACACCGGTCGGGTCGGGATCCGGCCGGAACCCGGGCACCGGTTGGCTCAGGTGGTTCCGGTGCCGGGTCATTTCGCCTCGGGATTTGATACCACGGCCAGGAACAGTGGCCAGCCCTTGCGGACGTCCAACACCCGCATCACATAGGGCCGGTCCACCACGAGCTTGGTTGGCGGCGGCGCTTCCATGGGAGCGCTCCCATCGGTCCCAAACTCCGTCAGGGCTGCGCCGACGGTACCCTTCGCATTCACCTGGAGACGCACCTGCTGAACCACCTGGTCGGCTGTCGCTCCGTCGAAGATGCCATCGAGGTGATTGAAGTTCACCCCCAACTGGTCAAATTCTTCCTTGAGGTTGCGTTTCACAGTCAGGTCGGCCGGGGGCATGGTGACATCGACTTCGCCTTTGGCGGCCAGGCCCAGCTTCTCGTGCACCTCCTGCAACACGTGGGAGTCCCAGCTCAACGGGTGGATCCCCCGTTCTGGGAGAATGACATCCATGGCGAGATTGTCGTCGTAAGGCAGCCGAACGGCCTGCCAACCCTGCCCGGAGGCCGCCCGGACGGAGAAGCTGTCCGACAGGGCCTTGATCTCCACGGTCTTCCCGTCCCCGGTGGTGAAGGCGAGGGGGGTGTCGTCGGACTTGAACTGGGTTTCCCAGCGAGAAGCGAACAGCAAGGCATCCTGCACCACCAGTGCTGTTCCTGGGTCAATCTGGATTCCTGATTTCTCGATCAGCCCTGCGGTATTCTTCTTCGCCCAAGCATCCAGGTTGGTCTGGGCATCGGAGTTCTTCACCTTCTCCACCGAGGCGTCGAAATGTTTCCGGATGGCATCCAGGAAAGGAGATGTGGGCTGGATGTCACTGCAGATCAGGAGATGCGACGCCAAGTTGATGATCGGTTTCTCGGGTGGGTTATTCGCGTCGATGCTTTCCGGAAGGGAAGCGTAGTCCGTCAGGCCAGCCCGCAGGGCACTGATGCCGGCCGCCCGGTCCTCGGAGTTCATCCCGAACAGCTCGTCCAGGCCCGTCGCGGAATCCCCCGTGGCGCCGAGACCGACCAAGGCCAGAGCGGCACACAACGAGGCCGGGGAAAGCAGTTGGTTTCCCGTGTGGTCGCCCTGTGTGAGTAGCCGCCAACCGATCTGCTGCGAGGCGGCGGCGACGACCCTGGCCAGGGGATGGTCCGGATTCTGTGCCACGTATGCGGAGTTTCCCTTCAGCGTTTCCACCTTGGGTTCGGCCGAGCAACCGCTCACCGCAGCGGCTGCCAGACCTGCGAGAATCAGGGTTCGTCGATTCAGCGACATTGTTTTCTCCCGGGCCTTGAGGATGTGGAACATCAAGTCCATTCTCGGCCCGGCGGGGGTCACGACCTGAGTTTCATGGTCACCGTCACCGAGTCACCGGAAACCGGCTGGACGCCCTTCCAGGCTTGTTCCCCCTGCTTCCACTCATTTCCGCCGACGACGACCTTCTCAACGCCGAGCTCAGATGTGTTCGCCAGGGCCAGCTGGGTGGCCGACCATGCGGCGCCGGCGTTGTTCGCGGTCATGACCAGTTCGGAACCGTTGTCCTGGAGGCTGACACCGGGAACGGTGGATGCCACCTTGTCCAGGGCGCCGTGATCAGTGCCTGTGGCATCCCGGTTGATGCAGGTGAAGGTGCCTTCCCGGGAACCCCGGAAGGCTCCAGCGAGGGCGCGTGCGTTGGTTTCATGTTTCCTGTATGCCTCGGGATGCCCGGAACGCTGCACCTTCTGGGCGATGTCGTTGACGTCGGTGCTCTCCCAGTCGTCGAATTTGACCAGTTCCTCGTAGAACCGCCCGGAGCTGTACCAGGGATCCAGGATCTGCTCCTTGGTGCCCCAGTCGTAGGAGGGACGCTGCTGGAAAAGGCCGAGGGAATCGCGGTCTCCGTAATTGAGGTTCCGCAGCCCTGACTCCTGCCAAGCCGTCGCGAGCGCGATCACCGCTGCCTGTTCCGACAGGCCACGGTTGTAGGACTCGGCGACGATGATGGACGCGTTCCTCGCTTGCTCGTTGGTGAGTCGGAGCGGCTCCTCCGCTCCCTCGACCTGCAGGTAGCAGGCGTTCGGGATCATGCGGGTGACGAGCCACTCGTAGCCCTTCCAGGCCCCGAAACCGAGGGCGCCCACCACTACGAGTGTCACTACCAGGATGATTGCTGTCCTCTTACGCATGTCAGTTGGCGTGCAGTTCGTCGTTCAGTTCAACAGTGCTGCCCCGGCGTGGCCTTGCCACCACTCTTCCCGACTGCGAATCGCGCAGGAACAGCAGACCAGAAATCCCGGAGAGCTCCCGCGCCTTGACCACGCGGCCGTCGGGAAGTTCCACCTTCGTGCCCGCTGTCACATAAAGCCCCGCCTCCACGACGCAGTCGTCGCCCAACGAGATCCCGATGCCGGATTCCGCACCCAGCAGGCAGCGTTCACCGATGCGGATCACCTCCCTACCGCCACCGGAGAGAGTGCCCATGATGGAGGCGCCGCCGCCGATGTCGGAACCGTCGCCGACGACCACCCCGGCGGAGACTCGTCCCTCGACCATGGAGGCCCCCAGGGTGCCGGCGTTGAAGTTGACGAAACCCTCGTGCATCACGGTGGTGCCGGACGCCAGGTGCGCTCCCAGCCGCACCCGATCCGCATCCCCTATCCGTATCCCGGGGGGGATGACGTAGTCGGTCATGCGTGGGAACTTGTCCACCCCAAAGACCTGCAACGTCTCACCCCGCCCGCGGAGGGTGGTGCGGATGTTGGCGACGTCCTCCACCCGAACCGGGCCTCGACTGGTCCAGGCGTTGTTCGGCAGCTTGCCGAAGATGCCGTCGAGATTGATCGCGTGGGGCTGGACCATGCGATGGCTGAGAAGATGCAGACGCAGGTAGGCGTCCTCGGTGTTCTCGGGGGCTGTGTCGAGATTGATGACCACGCACACCACCTTGACGCTCACCTGGCGCAGATCATCGGTGAGCTGTGCCGCCACCAACGGGGCGGGAGCCTCCTTGGCGATCTCGTCACCGATTCGTGGCTCTGGGTAGAACACGTCAAGAACGGAACCGGAGTTGTGAACGGTGGCAAGGCCCCAGCCCCAGCCTTGGCGAAGCACGTCAGTCATGCGGGCCAGTTTAGTGAACGTACCTGACAACGACATCTGGCCGGGCCTTCACCCGTGGGAGACCCGGCCGGCTGGTCCGGTCCTCTCTGGCGTGACGGCGAGAACCCCGACTACGAGCGCTGACGAGTTCGTGGCAGTAGGCTCGAGGCCATGAAGCTCGATCCCAGTACCGATCTCGTGACACTGCTGCGCGCCGTCGTCGACGTCGAGAGCGTTTCCGGGAACGAGAAACGACTCGCGGATCTGGTGGAGGAGATGCTTCGTGCCCAGCCCCATCTCGAGGTTGCGCGCGACGGCGATTGTGTGGTTGCCAGGACCCGGCTCGGCCGCGGGCAACGGGTGCTGATAGCCGGTCATCTGGACACCGTTCCGGTGACCGGCAACCTGCCGAGCACGGTGGAGGAGACCCCTGACGGCGTCGTGATCCACGGCAGGGGAACCGTGGACATGAAGGGTGGGGTGGCGGTCGCGCTGAAGCTTGCGTGTGAACTCGACCAGCCCCGCTTCGACGTCACCTGGGTGTTCTACGACCACGAGGAGGTGGATGCCTCCCTCAACGGCCTCGGGCGGCTGGCGGGCAACCGTCCCGACCTGCTCGAGGCGGATTTTGCCGTCCTCATGGAACCGACCGGTGCCCGGGTCGAGGGGGGGTGCCAAGGAACCATCCGTATCAGGATCACCGCCGAGGGCAGGGCCGCCCACAGCGCCCGGTCCTGGATGGGGAAGAACGCCATCCACGGCCTGGCAGGGGTGCTCGCCCGGCTCGCGTCCCACGAGCCGAAGCGGATCGAGGTGGAGGGCTTGGAGTACCGAGAGGGTCTCAACGCCGTTCGCATCAGCGGGGGAGTGGCGGGCAACGTCATCCCGTCTCAGGCGTGGGTGGAGATCAACTATCGGTTCGCGCCCGACAAGAGCGCCGACGAGGCCCTTGGATATTTGAAGGAGGTCTTCGAGGGATATTCGTTCGAGGTGACTGACATCGCCCCGGCGGCCCGGCCCGGGCTGGACAGGCCGCTCGCGCAGGATTTCGTCGACGCGGTCGGCGGGGAGGCGTTTCCCAAGTATGGCTGGACCGACGTGTCCCGTTTCTCCGCACTCGGGATTCCTGCGGTCAACTACGGTCCCGGGGATTCGTCGCTGGCCCACCGCGACGACGAACGTTGTCCCGCCGAACACCTGAGAACCTGCATCGACGGCCTTCGCCGCTGGCTTGCCTGAAAGGGGAGATCGATGACCGAACGCCGACAGGGAGCCGTTATGCTTCGTGGCCAGGCCCATGAGGAGGTGCCGACCGCCGACGAGGCCCTGCTCGGCTCCGACGGGGACGAATGGGCCAGCAAGGATCCGTGGCGGGTGCTGCGCATCCAGGCCGAGTTCGTGGAGGGATTCGACACCCTTCACGGGCTGCCCGCCGCCGTCAGCATCTTCGGTTCCGCGAGAACCTCCCCGGACGATCCAATGTACCGGGCAGCGGAACGGATCGCCCGGGGTCTCGCGGAGCACGGGTTCGCCGTCATCACGGGCGGCGGACCCGGCATTATGGAGGCCGGTAACAAGGGAGTCAGCGAGGCGGGCGGCGTGTCCGTGGGGCTCGGCATCGAACTTCCTCACGAGCAGGGGCTCAACCCGTACGTTGGGCTCGGCATCAACTTCCGTTATTTCTTCGCCCGCAAGACGATGTTTCTCAAGTACTCGCGCGGATTCATCGCGATGCCCGGCGGTTTCGGCACCCTGGACGAGCTGTTCGAATCACTGACCCTGATCCAGACGGGCAAGGTGACCCACTTCCCGGTGGTGCTGTTCGGCAGCCATTTCTGGGGACCCTTGCTCGACTGGCTCAAGCGGGGAATCGAGGCCGATGGTTTCATCAGCCCAGGTGATCTCGATCTGATCACACTGACAGATGATGTCGACGAAGCGGTTGCCGCTATGGGCTCTCCCGCTCAGGTCTGAATCGGTAGGCTTGGGGCATGATCTGGGTTTTCGGGGTCGTTTTCATGGTGGTGCTCGCCCTGGCCGCCTGGGCGGGGGCGGGACGACTCGGTGAGATGCCGGAACCGGTGGATGACCGGCCCAAGGCATTCGTTCCTGATCTGCCTTTCGGGGCCGATTTCATGGAGCGGCTACGCCTGCCGGTCGTCTCCGTCGGATACGAGAAGGGGCAGGTGGACGGCTTCCTGGAGGAGACTCTGCATCGACCGCCGCAGGAAACTCCCAGGTTCGACGTGGTCGTCGGAGGCTACGACATGCAGGCAGTCGATGTGGTGATCACCAAGATCGCTGAGGACCTCGGGCTGAGTTCAGGCTCGCCTGCCCCCGGGACCACCGCTGGCGCCGGGGTGTCGCCGCCGGTCGCTTCGGAACCGGCTGATGCTTCAGGAACTCAGCAGATGCGGAATAATGGAGGGGTTAACTTGGACTCCAAGGATTGAGGTTTGGCACATGGCAGCGATGAAACCCCGCACGGGAGACGGACCCATGGAGGTCGCGAAGGAGGGACGCGGCATCGTGATGCGTGTTCCCGTTGATGGCGGTGGGCGACTGGTGGTCGAGATGAATGCAACGGAAGCAACCGACCTGCTCAACGCCTTGAAAGACGTTGTCGGCTGAGCAGCTGAATCCACGCTGATGGAGTCGCCCGGGAGTTGACCTCCCGGGCGACCTTCGTCGTCAGCGGGATCCGTGGAAGGCGATGGCTTTCTCGTATACCGCGATGGTCTCCTTCGCGATCTGTTCCCACGAGAACTCGTCGATGCAGCGTTGTCTCCCCGCCTTTCCGAACTGTTTGGCGAGCGCAGGATCACTGGTGATGCGATTCACCTTGGTCGCAAAGTCAGCTTCAAAGGCGGAGACGAACTCAGGGTCGGATGCCCGGGCGGGATCGTAGGGGACGAGCAGACCCGTAGCGCCATCGACGACCACCTCCGGGATTCCCCCCACCGCAGATGCCACCACCGCGGTCTCGCAGGCCATGGCCTCCAGGTTCACGATGCCAAGGGGCTCGTAGACACTCGGGCAGGCGAAAACCGTCGCGTGGGTCATGATCTGCCTCACCGAGGCCCGGGGAAGCATCTCTGGCACCCAGATCACGGGTGCGCTGCGCCTGGCCTGGAGCTCCGCGAACGCGCCGTCGAACTCAGCTGCGATCTCCGGAGTGTCGGGGGCGCCCGCCAGCAGCACCACCTGGGTTTCGGGATCGAACTGCTGGGCTGCCCGCACCAGGTGGATGAGTCCTTTCTGGCGGGTGATGCGACCCACGAACACCACGGTCGGGCGATCCAGGTCGACACCCAGGTTCTGCACCACGTCGGTGCCGTTGTCCGGTTTGAACTCATCGGGGTCGATTCCGTTCTTGACCACGAACACCCTTTCGGGGTCCAGGTTCGGGTAGGAGGCGAGAACGTCCTTGCGCATCCCCGCGGAGACGGAAATGACGGCGTCGGCGGCCTCGAAGGCGGTTTTCTCCGCCCACGAGGACACCCGGTATCCGCCTCCCAGCTGTTCTGCTTTCCAGGGGCGGTGTGGTTCGAGGGAGTGCGAGGTCACCACATGGGCGCGATCCAGCATCAATCCTGCAAGGTGACCGCCCATGTTCGCGTACCAGGTGTGGGAGTGCAGCACGTCGGTGTTGTCGGCGATCGCGGCCGCCATGGACAGGTCGGCCCCCAACACCCGCAGGGCCGCGTTCGCCCCGGCCGGCCAGGATTCGGGATGCGCAACAGCGCCATCACGGGGCTCTCCCATGCAGTGAACATCGACGTCGATGAACTTTCTGAGCTGCGGGACGAGCTGGGCGACATGGACCCCAGCACCGCCGTAGATCGATGGTGGATACTCACGAGTCAGCAGCGACAGTTTCATGCTTTGCAATGATATCTTTCTGAATCTGTTGTGAGGGACCCGGCGAAGCGCTAGGTTTCAGACATGGTGGCACGCCCGAAGATCCTGTCAATCGTCCTCGCCGGCGGCGAGGGGAAGAGGTTGATGCCGCTGACCTCCGATCGCGCCAAACCAGCGGTGCCGTTCGGAGGCAGCTATCGGCTGATCGACTTCGTCCTGTCCAATCTCGCGAACTCTGGGTTGACCCAGGTCGCGGTTCTCACTCAGTACAAATCCCACTCCTTGGACCGACACATCTCCATGACGTGGCGGTTCTCGACCCTGATGGGCGCCTATGTGACGCCCGTCCCCGCCCAGCAGCGTCTGGGGCCTCGCTGGTACCAAGGGTCCGCCGACGCCATCTACCAGTCGCTCAACCTGATCCGTGACGCCAATCCCGACTATGTCGTCGTGTTCGGCGCGGACAACATCTACCGGATGGACATCGAGCAGATGGTGGATGCCCACATCGATTCCGGACTTGGCTGCACGGTCGCGGGTATCCGTGTGCCCCGCAGCGAGGCCAGCGCGTTCGGCATCATCGATGCGGCGGCTGACAAGCGCATCAAGAGTTTTCTGGAGAAACCCGCCGACCCGCCGGGCCTGCCGGATTCGCCGGACGAGTCGTTCGCCTCGATGGGCAATTACATCTTCTCCCGTCACGCGTTGGTGGAGGCGCTCAGGGCCGATGCGGAGAACCCGACGGCCAAGCATGACATGGGTGGCGACATCGTTCCGTGGTTCACGGCCCAGGGACAGTCGCAGGTCTACGACTTCAAGGACAACGTGGTTCCCGGGGCAACTGACAAGGACCTCAACTACTGGCGGGACGTGGGCACGATCGATGCATACCACGAGGCCCACATGGACCTGGTGTCCGTGGAGCCGGAGTTCAATCTCTACAACAGTGATTGGCCTTTGCTGACGAATCAGTCCCAGGCGCCCGGGGCGAAGTTCGTCATTCGCGGAAAGGCAGAGGATTCCATCGTCAACCCCGGATGCATCATCTCCGGTGGCGAGGTGGATCGCACGGTGCTCGGCCCGAACGTGCGTATCGACAAGTGGTCGCAGGTCTCGGACTCCGTGTTGATGGACGGTGCGAGTGTCGGCCGTGACGCAGTGGTGCGCCGCGCGATCCTTGACAAACACGTGATCGTCACCGACGGGGCGCAGATCGGTGTCGATCATGAACACGACCGGGAACGTGGTTTCCACGTCTCGTCCAACGGCGTGGTTGTGGTCGGCAAGGACACCGTCGTCCCGCGGGATTGAGAGGAAACACCGATGGATGGCCGCCCGGGTGGACATGAGATCCCACCCGGGCGGCCATCGCTCGTCTGGTGGCGGCCCTCAGTCCTTGACCGCTACCAGCAGGCCGTTGCCCACCGTGAGTAGAGTGGTGGTGTAGCTGTCGGCGGCCCTCACCGCGTCGAGGGCCTCGCGGATGATGATGGTTTCGTCGCCCTCCCGGCCGGGATCGGCGACGGTGTTGTACCAGAGCACGTCATGGATGATCAGGAGACCACCCGAGCGCAGTAGGCGCAGGGCGGCGGCCACGTATTCGACATACTCCAATTTGTCACCGTTGATGAAGACGATGTCATAGGCGCCGTCCCGCAGCTTCGGGAGGATTTCCAGGGGGGCGCCCGCGATCAGCCGGCAGCGGGAGGGTGGATATCCCGCGGCGTTCAGGAAGGATCGGGCAGGCATCTGATTGTCCGCCTCGGAGTCTATACTCGTCAGCACGCCATCGAAGGTCATTCCGGCGAGCAGGGGCAGGGCGGAGGTGCCCAGTGCGGTGCCGATCTCGACCACGGTCCGCGCATTCACTGCCTTGGCCAGGACGGTGAGGGTGGAGGCCACCCCCGGGCTGACCGGCGTGAGTCCGGCCTGAACCGCCTCCATCCGGGCCTGCTGAAGGCCATCGGCGATGGGGGAGTGGGCCTCGGCGAAGCTCCAGCTCTCCGCCGTCGGCGCCGGGATGGGAGAATCAGCTATGTGAGTCACACGGCAACTCTACCCAGTTCGATGCTCTTATCCATGGAAGCTCTATCCTGAACCGCATGAGTCATGTGGCCGACGCCGACAACCCGGGCGACGTGCAGAAGTTGGCCGTCGCTGCAGGTCGGCGTGTGGGGGGTGCTGATGCCGCCGCATCATCTGGAGTCGGTTTGGCGTCGTCGGCAATGACCGGGCAGGAAAACATACACGACGAGGAATCGCTCGTCATTTTCGAGGAGGCCTGAACAATGCCTGCAAGTCCGGAACAGCCCATTTTCGGGCGACTGCTGACCGCCATGATCACCCCGTTCGGACCGGATGGGAAAGTGAATCTCGTCGAGGCGGCCCGACTGGCCCGGTATCTGGTGGACGAACAGGGACACGACGGCTTGGTGATCAACGGGACCACCGGGGAGTCCCCCACGACAAGCGACGAGGAGAAACGGGATCTGCTCAATGCGGTGGTTGAAACGGTCGGGGACCGTGCCTCGGTGGTGGCCGGCGTCGGTACCTTTGACACGCGCCACACCATCGAACTCTCAGAACAGGCGGCAGAAGCCGGTGTTGATGGGCTGCTGGTGGTGACCCCATATTATTCGAGGCCTCCAGTGGACGCACTCGAAGCGCATTTCCTCGCTGTCGCCGATGCCACAGAACTTCCCCTGATGCTCTACGACATCCCGCACCGCTCGGGGATCCCGATCCCGGAGGCGTCACTGGTGCGTCTGGCGGACCATCCCAGGATCGCGGCGGTCAAGGACGCAAAATCGGACGTATGTTCCTCCTCGATCGTCATCGCCAACACCACGCTGACCTACTACGCGGGTGACGATGCCTACCTGCTGCCGTTGCTGGCCGTGGGCGGTGCCGGGGTGGTCGGGACATCCACGCACTTCTCTGGTCTCCAGGTTCGTGCGCTCCTCGAAGCTTTCTTTGCAGGAGACCTCGAACAAGCGAGGCAGCTCAACGCCCGGCTGCTGCCGGTTTTCCGGGGAGTATTCGCCACCCAGGGAGCGATGATGGTCAAGGCAGCTCTGAACCGCCGTGGTTTTGATGTCGGGATGTGCCGTCCTCCCATGGGAGCGGTTTCCCCGGAGGTCCTGGAGCGTTTCCTGGGGATTCTGGACACTCAACTCTGAGCGTTTTCCCGGAAAACTCGCAGGGATCTGAGGGCCTCGCCCGGTGGTGAAAACCTGGTGGGAACAAAGTATCGCCGCCGTGCGTTGAGGGTTGTGTGAGGGGCGCGGGACGCTTCACACAGGTTCCTCACAGGATGAGGTGCCAGATTGTTTCCCATGGAGAGGCGAGGTGTGTTCCGCAACAAGGCGAGACCGAACGAGCCGGACTGGGTTGCGCCCACCTGGGCGGAACTTGTCCGGGATCATTCGGCCTTGGTTTACCGCTTGGCCTACCGGCTCACTGGCAACCGTCATGACGCCGAGGACCTCACCCAGGACGTGTTCGTCCGGGTGTTCAAGTCGATCCACAACTTCCAACCCGGCACCCTCGAGGGCTGGCTACACCGCATCACCACCAACCTGTTCCTGGACTCAGCGCGACGCAGGCAGCGGATCCGCATGGACGCCCTGAGCTCGGCACCGGAACACGTCTGGGGACAGGACCCCAGCCCCGAGGAGCTCCACACGGACGGGGCCTTGGACGCCGACGTGGCGAATGCTTTGGCGGCCCTGAAACCCGAGCAGCGCGTCGCCGTTGTGCTCTGCGACATCGAGGGAATGAGCTACGAGGAGATCTCGGAGGTGCTGGGAATCAAGCTCGGCACCGTGCGCAGCCGAATCGCCCGCGGACGCGCCCAGCTGCGTGACGCACTCGCCCATCGCGCACCGAACGAGGACCATGCCCGATATCTCGGGGTGTCATAGGAGGTGCGGGGAAACGACTGCCGCCGCTACAAGGACGACCTTTCCGGATTCGTCGATCGGACCCTGCCCGAACGCCGCGTAAACCAGGTCAGTGAGCACTTGGTGCGGTGCCCGGAATGCTCCGCCGCCGTCGACGAGCTACGGCGGGTGCGTTCCAGACTGAACTCCTGCCGGGCCGCCGCCATCCTGCCCGAAACCTTGGCCGAAAGGCTCCAGGGCATTGCGGGAAACGAGTGCGACCAGCCGCTGTACCTGGCCGGGGACGGGCCGCGCCGTCACAGTCGCGGTGGACGCCTGATCCGCGGAGGCATGGCAGCCACCGTGGCGCTGGCGACGTTGATGATGCTCTCCTTGGCACTTGCGAAGGGGCCCGCGGTCGTGGGTGATCCGGTCAGGGCGGCGCGGGAACAGTACTCGTTGGCGCTGACCACCATCAGCGTCGGACAGGGAGTCGGTGCCGTGCAGTGGGCGCGTGAACGGGGTGCCCGGCCCGGTGCAGCAACGCAGCTCTGGCCCCGCGCCTTCGATCTCGGCCAGGCCGTCCCGATCGATGAGAACAACGCGATGGTCCGGCTCGGCAACAACGGCCAGAGCATCACCTACTCCGGGCGGCAGCGGGTCTGGCTGATGGACGGCGACGGTGTCCACCGGCCGAACGATGTGGAGGTTGACGTCATCGCGGGGGAAGGAGCGAGTCTGGCGGTTCTGGACGGGTCGGGGGAGCGCTTCCTGTCCTGGTTCGTTCCTACGATGGGCTGCTGTTCATCTCTTGCGGGAACCGGTTGGCAGTTCTACACCTACCAGAGTTCGGATACGGTGGCCGGCCGTAGTGCATCCGTGGTCGAGGCCCGCGACGATGGGCATCTCGTGGCGCGCTGGTGGCTGGACGAGGACACGGGGGTTCTGTTGTGGGTCGAACGCTACGACACGACGGAGCATCCGACTCTGGTCTTCGGATTCGTCAGCATCAGCATCGGAACGGCGCAGCTGACAACGGATTCCACTCAGCCCTACCCAATGGAATCCGTCTCCAGCGCCAGCACCTCCGGGTGGTGCGTGGGTCTGCCGGAGTGTCCGCTGGAACTGGGAGGTCTTCCCCTCGTGGCCCACGCCAGTTCTGGTGAAGGGGAGAAGGCCTACCAGCGGCTGGTCTATTCCGACGGTGTTCGTACCCTGAGCGTCTCATGGACCCCGGGCGTGCTGGCAGGCGGTTCCCGGGTCTCCGACGACTCCCCCGGACTTCCCCAGGTGTCTGCTTGGCAGGTTGGCGACGGCGTGGTTTCCGTGGCGACCAACGGTCCGCGGACCCTGATGGCAGAGGCGTGCAAGGCACTGCCGAAGCTGCAGGAGAACAAATTCGGTCTGCTGGAACGCATGGGAAGCGGCCTGGGGCGGCTGATCGGGATTGGTTGAACGGCCAGTCACGGGTAGCCTGAACGCGTGTTCAACATCGACGCCCACGAGCTCATCCTTCTTCTGATACTCGGTGTCGTCATGTTCGGCCCCGAGAAGCTCCCCACGTTTGCCCGGAAGGTGGCACGGGTGTTCGTGGCGGTCAGAAACATTGCGAACAACGCTCAGACGCAGTTGCGTCAGGAACTCGGCCCAGAGTATTCCGACTTCAATATCGAGGATCTCAACCCCAAGAAGTTCGTCGCCAAACACATGCGCGAGGAGATCGCGGCCATAGAAGAGGCCAAACGCGAGATTTCCGCCACGAGCATGGCTGCGGAGTCCGCCGTCGCGAGCGCGACGACCGCCACGGCGGCGAAACCTGATCTCCCAGATACGGTTGGTGAAGTTTCGCCACCGAATCCCGTGGCAGCCCCCTACGACCCGGAGGCAACCTGATCACACCGGGCTGACGGGCAGCATCCGTCCCAGCAGGTTCCTGCTGCGATTTGCCAGGTCCTCGCCCAGCTTCAACAGGGCCTGTGCGGCCGGATGGTCCGGGGCACTGAGCACGATGGGATTGCCCCTGTCCCCACCCGCCAGAAGCGCCTCGTCGAAGGGAACCTGCGTCAGCAGTGGCACGTCGTATCCGAGCCGTTCGCTCAACGCCTCCGCCACCAGGGCGCCGCCCCCGGAGCCGAACAGCTCAATCCGGTAGGATTTCCCGGTGTCGGGGGCCGTGAACTCCAGCCAACTCATGTTCTCAACCACACCCAGCACCCTCTGCTTGAGGATGTGGGCCATCGTGCCGGCCCGTTCGGAAACCTCGGAGGCGGCGAGCTGCGGTGTTGTCACGACCAGCACCTCGGAGTTCGGGATCTTCTGGCCCAGGCTCATCGCGACGTCTCCCGTTCCCGGGGGAAGATCGAGAAGCAGGAAGTCCACGTCACCCCAGAAAACATCTGCCAGCAGCTGTGTCAGGGCCCGGTCCAAGATGGGGCCACGCCATGCGACCACTTGGTCGCGGGACGGCTTCAACATGCCAACCGAGATCACCTTCAGTCCCTCCGCGGCAGGGACGGGTAGGATCATGTCGTCCACGACCGTCGGGCGGGCGTCGCCCAAACCCAGCATGTCGGGGACGGAGTGGCCATAGATGTCGGCGTCGAGGATTGCGACGCTACGACCTGCCTTTGCGAGCGCCAAAGCCAGGTTCACCGTGATCGAAGATTTCCCGACCCCTCCCTTGCCGGAAGCGACCGCGATCACCTTCGTCAGGTTTCCCGGTTTGGCGAATGGGATCTCGCGCTCCGGCTGACCGCCGCGCAGCACTTGGCGCATGGCGGCTCGTTGCTCGTCGTCCATCACGCCCAGTTCGACGTGCACGCCCTTGACGCCTTCGACGGTTTCCACGGCCTCGGTCACGCGCTTGGTTATCTCGGTACGCATCGGACACCCGGGAACGGTCAGCAAAACCCGGATGAAGACCTGACCTTCATCATTGGCCGTTAACTCATCGACCATGCCCAGCTCAGTTATCGGGCGGCGAATTTCGGGATCCTCGACCGTGTGCAGAGCGGCTCGGACCAGAGGAAGCAGAGAGTTCTCATTCGTCACCCTCCCATACTCCCGCACAGATCAGTTGGTTTCCAGCCCTTTCGAGTCGGCGCGGGATGCCAGGGCGTCACCGAGCAGGGCCATACTGACCCCCACCAGGGCCGGCAGCCAGATGGATGTGAGAACGGCCAGCACCACGACTGCGGGCCCCAGAATCAGATGCACGGTCAGGCGTTGCCGGTAGGTGAAACGGTTCTGCGCGGCGGGTGCCATCCGGAGCCGCCACAGGAAACTGTAGGTGACCAGCAACAGCAGGGCCGCCCCGGCCCCGACCCAGAGGCCCGAACCGAGCACCCACAGTGACCAGGTCGCCACTCCCGCCATCACCAGGTGCCCCGCGAGCAGCACCACGGAAAACCAGCTGATCTGCTGGGGTTCGCTCATGGTTCCTCCCTTTTCTCGTTGACGGCCTGTTCCAGGCGTTCCGTGAGCTCACGCAGTTCGGAACGCAGCTCGGAACGGACGAAGTCACGGGTTGCCAGTTCCCCCAGGTGCATCCGGATGGCGGCGATCTCGCGGGCCAGGAAGTCCATGTCGGCCCGCGACTGGGCCGCCAGGCGGCGGTCCTCGTCGAGACTCAGCTTGTCCCGCACCTCCTGCCGGTTCTGCGCCAGCAGGATCAGGGGGGCCGAGTAGGAGGCCTGCGTCGAGAAGAACAGGTTCAACAGGATGAACGGGTAGGGATCCCAGGAGAAGCCGTAGATGCCGACCACGTTGAAGATCACCCACGCCCCGACGAAGACCGTCATGTAGGCGATGAACTTGCCGGTGCCCATGAAACGGGCGGCGGCCTCCGCGAACTCGCCGAAGGCCTCCGAATCGAGCGTCACCTTCGGAAACAGACGACGCCGCCTCGACCGCGGTTCAGACAAAGGGCTGCGCTCAGTCATGAGTCACCTCCACCGGTTCGTCCATCTGGGTGCCACGCCAGTCGTCGGGCAGCATGTGGTCGAGGACGTCGTCCACGGTCACCGCCCCGACGAGCGCCCCGTCGGAGTCCACCACGGGCGCGACCACCAGGTTGTAGGTGGCGAAGAAACGCGACACCTGCGCCAGGGGCGAGTCGGGGTTCAGGGGTTCCAGGTTGTGGTCCAGCATCGTCGCCACCATCAGGGTGGGGGCGGCCCGCAGCAACTGCTGGAAGTGGACCGCTCCCACGTAGCGGCCCGATGGGGTCTCCAGCGGGGGGCGGGTGACGAACACCATCGAGGCCAGGGCCGGGGTCAGCTGCTCCTCGCGGATGCGGGCCAGGGCCTCCGCAACGGTCGCGTCCGTGTCCAGCACCACCGGCTCGGGGGTCATCATGCCGCCTGCGGTGAACTCGCCGTAGACCAGCAGTCGTCGCACGTCGGAGGCATCCTCGGGTTCCATGTGCTCGAGCAGGTCCTCCGCGACCGCCTCGGGGAGGTCCTTGATGAGGTCTGCGGCGTCGTCCGGATCCATTTCCGCCAGCACGTCGGCGGCGCGGTCGGTCTCCAGTTTCGAGATCAGCTGGATCTGTTCGTCCCCGGGAAGCTCCTCGAGGGCCTCCGCCAGGGTCTCGTCGTCAAGGGCCTTGATGACGTCGACCAGGCGATCCGGGTCGAGGTCGTGGAGTTCCTGTGCGATGTCGGCCGGTTTCATGTCCGAGAACTTCGCCACCAGGTGTTCCGGGGAACGACCCGTCGCCAGCACCAGGTCCGGAACCTGGTTCCACTGAATGATGTCGGTGACGCGGCGGCCCCCGAAACCGAAACGGCTGACCCTGGTGCGGCTCGTGATGGCGATCTGGAACAGTTCCCACTCGCGGTTGCGCACCTGGATCATCGAGACGTCGTAGATCCGGGTCGGGACGTCGCGGGGAAC
>ERZ773042.1036-NODE-1036-length-17202-cov-48.262028_pt1 | contig 17202 bp, 17 predicted proteins | sample MGYA00511664_ERZ773042 | MGnify/ENA primary metagenome ERZ773042 (study PRJEB29015, sample SAMEA2737984) | human oral metagenome | biome: human oral; feature: human-associated habitat; material: dental | place: China | collected 2036 ... | reverse complement strand
CGCGCGCCGGCGCCAATAGCCGACGAGCCCGGCCGTGAGCGCGATCGGCCAGGCGATCGCCGGGGTGTAGGCGGCGATCAGAGCCGCGCGCTGGCCCGGGTTCATGCCCGTCATGGGATTCCAGCCGTCCCACGCGCCGGTGCTCACGCCCACGATCCGCACGGTGTATGCGCCGACGATGACGTACAGGCAGAGAGCCCCCGCCCCGCCGACCGTCGTCGCGAGACGGCGATGGATGGCCTTCCCGCCCACACGCGGCACCCACCTCGGAACCTTTTCACCCCAGCCGTAGCACAGCCCCAGGGAGAGCGCCGCCGCGCCGACCTGCAAGGCTTCCAGGCACAGAACGTAGACGACGCCGGATGCGTTCGAACGGTAGAGGGCGGCCTCGGCGAATCCGGTGTCGGCCCCGGCGAGCATGGCGATGCGCCAGCAGGCGGAGGGAAGCGGGCTGAGGAAGGCGGTCCAGCAGGCGGCCTTCGCCCAGCGCTGCGGTGCGCGCCCGGTCGAGCCGGGAGGCGAGGCGAAACTAAATAGATTCTTTATTCTAAAACCCATGTCGCGAGTATATTACACTGGTTTGCCATGGCCAGGCCTGCAAAATTCCGCACAGACGATCTTCTGGACGCCGCCGCGAAAGCCATCCTGGAGCACGGCCGCGATGCGTCCGTCTCTGAGGTCGGGCACATCGCAGGTGCCCCGACGGGATCGATCTACCACCGTTTCTCATCCCGCACCGAGCTGTTCGTCGGCCTGTGGCTGCGTTCCGTCCGGCGCTTCCAGGCGGGCTTCATGGAGGCCTGCCGCACACCGGACGCCTCGGCGCCCCCCCGGGGGCCTCGCCGAGACGATCGCGGGGCCTCCCTCGATTCCCGCGCCCCCGGTCACTGAGCGGACCGGCCCAGGGCTTCCTCGGGCACGCTGTCTGGCATGGCGCCTCCTCCTCGGTGGTCGTCCTTCCCTTGGTGGAGAAAACAGGCCCGCGCGAGCGGTGGTGCCGCTAGGTTGGCGTCTTCACCGGGGCGTCAGCTTACGCAAACCCCCGAAAAGTCTCTTGAAGTGACTACACTCAGTGAGTCACCCCCGACTACACGGTGGCTACACGCTTTTTCAGATGGAAGAGTGATGGGAATCGCAGGTCAGGCGGCACGCTGACTACACGGAGATGGCCGATGTGACTATTGAGTGGGAGTAAAGCAGAGGTGGTTTGCAGGTTGCAACTTTAACCAGTTGACCTGTAGTTATTCATAGTTTGAGTTCATCTAAAATGGACCCGTGGACGAGATTTGACCCGCCTTGCGCCCTCAAATCGACGTCGTGGGCCTTTTTCCTCATCCCTAAACCGAGATCGAACTACCGACCTGCGACTGCGCAGCGTTCAGCGCAGATGCCAACCACCTGTGACTATTCACTTGCAGGTACGCGATAGCATCTCCTCAAACAATATGCTTGCATTGTAGCATGATATGCTACAATGCAAGCATGAAAACGATCGAAGCCATACGAGCCATCAATGACATTGCCTCTTCCCAAAGGGGGCTCTTTACCGCTGCGCAGGCGGGGGTGCTGGGCGTCGAGCGATACACGCTCTCGAGGCTGGAGAGGTTCGGCAACATAGAGAGGCTCGCGAAGGGCGTCTACCGCATGGGCGGCTCGCCGAGCGTGCGGGAGGAAGACGTCCTGGCGGCGTGGCTGTCGATCGACCCGAGGAGGCGCCCTGGCGACATCTCGGCCGAAGGCGCGCCCGTCGCCATGGGAGCAACGGCGGCGTGGCTCTACGGGATCGGCGAGATCGGCCCTTCGCCCTACGAGTTCTGCACCCCCGAAAGAAAGCAGACCAAGCGCCCCAACCTGATCCTCAGGAAGCGTCGGCTCGACCCGAAGGACGTGGCAATCGTCTCTGGCGTCCCCGCGACGAAGCCCGGGTGCACGGTGGTCGACCTGATCGACTCTGGGGAGGATCTGAGCTTGGTTGCGAACGTGCTCGCGGACGCTCTCGGAAGGGGCCTCGTCGAAGACGAAGGCGAACTGAGGGAGTCGGTCGACGCGAGGGGGTCCAAAGTAGGTATGCCGGCGGGGGCCAGCCTGTACGATGCGCTAGCGAAAAGGCGGGACGAATGACGTACGAGAACGGCGGTCAGTTCGACAGGGCCCTGAAGAAGGCGATACGCAACAGCGGAGGCGATCCAGGAGACGGCTATCGCCAGGCTTTGCGTGACCGCTTCCTGTGCAGGGTTTTCAGCGACCCCGATGAGCGCTTCATCCTCAAGGGCGGGAGTGGGCTGCTCGCGCGCATCCCCGACGGCCGCGCCACGCGAGACATCGACCTTGCGACAACTTCTCGAGAATCGCCTGAGGCTGCCCTTACGGCGCTCGTCGCGCTTGCTGGCAAGGATATGGGCGACTTCCTCACGTTCAAGTTGGACAAATGGGAGGAATCCCTGGATGAGAACGGCTACTTGCGCCTGCTCAAGCTGCGATTCCAGACCTTCTTGGGTCACGAGGAGAAGGACCCCATCCTCGTCGATCTGTCGCTCGACTGCAGCATCACGCAGCCCGCGGAGCGCATATCTCCCGCCAACAGGGTTTGCGTCGAGGGGCTCGAGTCGTGCGGTTATCTCGTCTATCCGCTTCCCGACCAGCTGGCCGACAAGCTGTGCGCCATAATGGAGATGCAGCCTGGTGGCTGGCCTTCATCGAGGATGAAGGACCTTGTCGATGTCGTCTACTACTCAACGAACGTCACCCTTCTCCTCAAGGATCTCGTCCGCTCGATCAAGTGCGAGTGCTCTAGGCGCGGCATGAGCGTGCCGAGGCGCTTCGAGGCACCTGCAGCTTGGGCTGGGAGCTTCGCCGCGTTCGCCAAAAAGAGCGGCGTTCCCGAGAAGTATGCCCCGTTCGAGGCGGCATCGTCGCTCGCCTCCGCGTTCTTCGATCCCGCCCTCAGGGGATTCTTCGGGCATGATGCCTCATGGGATCCCGAGTCGTTGCGCTGGAGGCAAGAGGGGTCGGCAGAGACGAAGGAAAGGTAGGCCGTATGGAGCGCCACGGGATGGGCTACGACGGGCCCTGCGACAACCCGGACTGCCCCATCCCTCGCTGGGGGAGACCCTCAAGCGCCTGAGGAAGGCCGCGAGGCTCGCCTAGGGCGACCTGGCCAAGGCCGCCGACGTGAGCCTTTTCAGCGTGCGCGCCTGCGAGCAGGGCAAGCGCTTGCCTGAGGAGATGCCGAGCGACTTCGGCATATCGGACGCCAATGCGGCCTTCCGCCACCTGCTGGAGCTGGCCCACCTCTTCGGCTTGCGCTCCGTGCGTAGCGCGGACGTGGTGGTGCTGGCCCACGCTGGCTGCAAGAAACCTATCAACAAGCCCTTCCGCGACTGGCACTTCGCCTGGGTCGAGCTGCAGGAGAACGGCGATGAGGCCGCGTATCAGAACTGGAAAGACGAATACAAAGGGGAATAATGTCTCGGATCAATCAGATAGAAGAAGTGATTATTCGCGTCGTAAATGACCGCCCATACCAAATGAGTGACCACCCAATCTCGCGTATGCGACCAGCTTGGCACTGACGCCAATCACGCCAATGCGACCGCTTCCCAGGTCTGTCCCATTCGCCATTCGGACAACGAAGGGAAGTGACGCGGACGGCGAGGAGGATAAGGGCCAAGCCGGTCCCTGGGCTGCCGGCGAGGGGCATGACCGGGAGGGAGACACAGCCGGCCAGGCACGTCTCCCAGAGGGGCACCGGGCTCGCGGGGGAGGCTGCCGACAAGGTTGGCCTGACCTGGGGAGACGTGGCGGACATACCCGGCCGCGAGGTGTGCGACCTGCTCTTCCCCGCACAGGGGGAGGTGCGGGACGCGTATGCCGAGCCCGATTGGGAGTGGGCGCGCCCGGGGCCGCGGCGCGACGGGGTGACGCCGGGGCTGCTCTGGGAGGAGCATCGCGACGAGGCTGCCCGCGACGGGCTGGTCTCCAGGAGCCACGACACGTTCTGCCGGGGCCGCGAGGCCTTCGTCGCGGCCGGGGGCGCCGCCAACCACCTCGAGCACAAGCCCGGCCAGGTCACGGGGGTGGACCAGGGCGGCACCCCCATGTGGCTCACGGACGAGGACACGGGCGAGTCGACGAGGTGCCGCCTGTTCGTCGCGACCCTGCCCTACTCGCGGCTCGGCTGCGTCGAGGCCACGCCTGGCATGAGGCAGAATACCTGGCTCATGTGCCACGCGCGCGCCTAGGACTTCTTCGGGGGCGTGGCGGTGAGGACCGTCTGCGACAACCCCGAGACGGGCGCGGCCAGCCATCCCAGGGGCGGCGAGATAGTGCCCGACGAGGCCTACGATGCGCTCGGGGCCCACCACGTGACCGCGATCATGCTCACGGGCATGTGCAAGCCCAAGCAGAGGGCCGGCGTGGAGGGCACCTGCGGCAAGACCGCCACGGCCATGGTGGCGAGGCTGCGCAACCGAGCCCTCCGCGCTCTCGCCGAGCCCGACGCGGCGATACGCGAGGCCCTCGACGCGACGCCCTTCCAGAAGAGGGGGGAAGCCGGACGGAGGTGTCCGGGGAGGCCGGGCGCGTTCCTGGCGCCGCTGCCGAAGGCCCCGTTCGAGGCGTGCGAGTGGGCGTGCGGCCGCAAGGTTGCCCCGAACTTCCACGTCTCGTACGAGCGCAACTACTACTCCGTCCCTCACGTGCACGTCGGGGCCAAGGCGGACCTCAGGGCGGGCGACTCCGCCGTGGAGGTGTGGGTCGCCGGCGAGCGCGTCGCCACGCACGCCAGGCTCGGGCCGTACGAGCGGTGGCCCTGCCGCACCGACCCCGCCCACATGCCGCCCGAGTTCGTGCACGCCGAGTGGGACGACGCGAGGATCCTGCGATGGGCGAGGGAGACAGGCCCCGACACGCACGCCGTGGTGTCGCGCATCCTCGCCGACGCGCAGATAAGGGAGCAGGGCCACGACCCCGCGCTCGCGGTGCCCGACCTGCCCGAGAGGTACGGAGAGGCCTCCCTCGAGGCCGCGTGCGGCTACGCGCTCGAGAGGTCGGAGCACCCGAGGTGCCGCCTCGTCCGCTCCGCGCTCGCCAGCGGCGCCGCAGGGGATGGCGGTGGCGACGAGGGCGGCCCCGAGGGTGGCTACGTCTGCGGCGCCGGCTACTACGGGGGAGGCGGCGAGTGATGCCCGGCCCCGAGACCAAGGGGAAGCTGCGCGAGCCCGGGGTGCCCTCGATGATCGAGGTGGTGGAGATACTCGAGTCCGACGCGTCCTTCGCGGCCCTGCCCCTCGACGACCGCCTGCGCGTGGTCGTCGACTACGCATACCAGGAGGCGGAGAACGCGCACGTTGCGAGGCTGCCGCGTAACGCCCACCTGCGGCTGCCGCAGGTGGGCGTCGCGAACATCGACTACGACGGCAGGTCGCCCGGCCGCACGCCGGTCACCGTGCTCGCCACGAAGCCGAGCATCGGGAGGAACGCCTGTCTGTCCGGCACGACGAACGGGACTCCCTGGGAGACGAGGACCTTGCGCTGCCTTGCGTCGATCTGCGCGACTATTGCGACTGGCATGCCCGCTCGTGCCGAAACCTGGGAGGCCATCCTCTTGAGCTCGGGAAGGGATGCCTCCCGCTCTACCTCCGCCGCGATGAAGCCCACCCCGTTGCAGGAACACAGACGGTAGCTCACTGCCTTGGCCAGGAATAGCGGCAGATCGCCTGCTCCCGACCACTTCCCGTCGGTGACGAGAAGCCCCATCCCCTCTTTCAGATACGATTTGAAATCTTTCAATCCCATTCTTTTCGCATATTTCCATCGATATTGGGATTATACATCTTTGCTGGGAATATGACTAGGTTCACGCTTTCGAGAAGATACCATGATGAGATCTTCCCGCAGCCGCGCAAAATATGCCCATGCGGCAGGATTGGGGGCCAGACGGCCCCGATTCCGATACATACGTATGGATCGAATCTCTTTATCCCATGAGGTGTACTCGCTTGCTGTTGTTCCTGTTGTAGTGTCTCCGGCATGTCAGCAGGCGGCACAAGGCCACCGGACTCATGTCGTTTGCCCCGTCGGGACAGAAAGGAGGACAAACGGTGGCTCAGCCAGCCACGCGACATCGGGCGATGATCGTACGGCGCAGGAGGAAGGCGATTTGATGGAGGAATTCGACCATGAGGACGCTGGCTAAGCTCATCGGGGCGTTCGCGAGGCTCCTCGTGCGCGCCGCCTTCCGCTTCATGAGATGTTTGGGGCATGACAGAACGTCCGAGAAAATTGAGCTGTCCAACTGTCCAAATATGTTGTACACTTGGACAGTAAATTTGGACAGTGTCGTCGCGAACCACACCTCATGCCGGCAGGCGCATGTTCGGAACGACTCGGGAGGCTCATAGTGATAACGGACGAAGGGTTGGCGAAAGCCATCAAGAGCTTGCGTATCTCCGGGACGGACTCGCAGGACATAGAGGTGAAGGCCTCGGTGGGCAAGCTCCCCGCATCCATCGTGGAGTCTGTCTCGGCATTCGCAAACGCCTCCGGTGGCGTGGTGGTACTCGGGCTTTCCGAAAGCGAGGGGTTCGCCCCCGTGGCCGGCTTCGATGCGTCCAGAATCTCCGACGCGCTCGCCGGGGCGTGCGCGGACAGGCTCACTCCCCCGGTCCGCGCGGACGTCAGGATCGCGGCCTGCGAGGGCATGCCCGTGGTCGTCGCCGACATACCGGAGTTCCCGCCATCCTCCAAGCCGTGCTATGTGACCGACCGGGGCATGTACAAGGGGTCGTTCATACGGACCGGCGACGGCGACAGGCACCTCACGCAGTACGAGATCGACCGGCTCGTCGAGGAGCGGACCCAGCCGCACCACGATGCCGAGGTCATCGAGGGGGCGTCCGTTGACGACCTCGACGCCGACCTGCTCGCCGGGATCCTCTCAAGGCAGCGGGCACTTCACCCGCGCGTGTTCGCGGGCCTCTCCGACGAGGACGCCATGGCGGATCTCCGCATCGTCGGGACCGGTAAGGACGGTGCGACGCATCCTACGCTCGCCGGCCTCCTCGCGCTCGGGAGGTACCCGCAGAAGCACTTCCCCAGGCTCAGCGTGACCTTCGCGTGCTACCCGGGCGAGAAGAAGGCCAGCGAGCTCGGAGTGAAGTACGTCGACTCGGAGAGCATGGCAGGCCCCATCCCCGCCGTGCTCCTGGACACAGTCGCCGCCGTGCGCCGCAACATGCGCGTGGGCGGGGTGCTCGACGGGGCCCTGCGCCGCGACGTCCCCGACTACCCGGAGGCCGCTGTGAGGGAGGCCGTGTGCAACGCGCTCATGCACCGCGACTACTCGCCGCTTGGGCGTGGCAGTCAAGTCTAGGTGAACATGTACGCGGACCGCCTCGAGGTGCTCAATCCGGGTGGACTCTACGGCGCCGTCACGGTCGACCTGCTCGGCGAGCCCGGCGCTTCCTCGACGCGCAACCAGCATCTTATTATCTAGACGTTGATTTAATCTCGAGCCAAAAAGAGCTAGAAAAATGGCAGATTCAAGAAACTCCGACGCTTATTGTTATTAGTGATGGAAAAAACTGGATTTATAGGGGCACGCTGAGCGAAGACGATTTATATAAGGCTTGCATGAGTCATTCTATAAAAATAGCACCGGTTAACAGCTTAGAAGAAGTCAGCTATGCTGATCTGACTGCGATGATGAACGAGCCGTTGGATTTCGTTCTTTACATCGGCAGAGATGATTGCAGGGACTGCCAAAAGTTCATGCCTATTCTAGAGCAATACATCAATGACGAGTCCACTGGAGTGGTTTACCTAGACATTAAAGATTATCGAAGCAAAGCTATTGCGGAGAGCGCAACAGAGGACGACAAAGCGTTTTACGAGAATTTGACTGGTTCTCTCTCGATTAGCTGGGTCCCTACTTTGATACACGTAAGATATGGAATTCAGGTATCTCGCTATGAGTTCTTGAGCAGGGAATATTACGAATTACCTGCTCGGGATCAAGCAGCGGCTGAAGAGGAGGCTATCACGGAGTTTCATAGGTGGATGTCTCGTGAAACCATCGGTTACAAGGATATAGATGGGTGAGCCTATATCTGGTTGGAGAGGTCGCGTAATGAGTTTAGCGATTGTGACGAAAGACATAGTGAAGAAATACGATGGTCAAAACGTCCTCGATAAGGTCAGCCTATCTGTGCTTGAAGGGGATATCTATGGGTTGGTGGGACGGAACGGCGCAGGTAAAACCACTTTTATGAAGATAGTCTGCGGCCTGTCCTCGCCGACATCCGGCTCCATGTCAATTTTGGGTGCCGACCCGCTTACCAAGGGGTCTGAATCTTTTTCTAAGATCGGATCACTAATAGAAACGCCCTGCTTCTTCCCATACATGAATGCCACCGACAACTTGATGCTGAAATGCATCTGCTGTGGCATTGACGCCCCCGACAAGCACATAAAAGAGTTACTGGAGCTTGTTGGTTTGCAGAACGTGAGAAACAAACATACCAGAGATTTCTCGCTTGGCATGCGGCAACGCTTGGGGTTGGCCATGGCGTTAATAGGGAATCCAGAGCTTCTGGTTTTGGATGAGCCTATAAATGGTCTCGATCCCCAGGGAATCGCCGAGATCCGCAGCTTAATCCTCAAAATCAACCGGGAAACAGGCACAACGATCGTCATTTCCAGCCATATCTTATCGGAATTGTCCAAAGTCGCAACCAGGTATGGCATTTTGGACTGTGGAAAGCTGGTTTACGAAAACTCGAGAGAAGCGCTTGAGGCAGAGTGCGAGAACAAGGACATGTCCTTTGAAGATTTCTACTTTCAGATCACGCAAGGAGATGGAAGATGACGCATGTGCTGAGAATGGACGTATATAGGCTTCTTAAGAGCAGGCTCTTCTATATAATACTGATCATTCTCTTGATGATCACGGTGCTCTGCGCCGTTATTGCAGACACTTCGATCCATGCGTCGCCCGCCGATACGACGTCTAGCACGTCCGAGCAGAACTCCATTGTGATAATCGACGACAGCAGTGTGTCTGAACATGACGCAAATCATTCAAATAAAGTAGATTTCATCTGCGACGTGTTTTCTGGAAATATCGTCGCTATGACGATGATCGTCTTTGCCGCCTTGTTCGCCGGGGCCTATAGAAGGACAGGGTACGAAAAGAACGTCGTTTGTTCGGTCAGGAGAAGATGGTACTTCGTCGCCTCTAACGCCGTCATCTGCCTGTTGGTCTGCGTTCTTACGGTATCGCTCTTGCTTGGGGCCTCCGCGCTGAGCAATACGCTCATCATAGCTGGGTATGCGGATCTGCCTTTTGGATCGATCTCGAAATTGGGCCGTTTCGCCGTCTCGTATTGCGCATTGCTAGTATGCGCGACGTATGTGATGTCGTGCTTCATCCGCCTCTGCAAAAACCATGTCATCGGGATCGTTGTTGCTTTGGTGTATGGAAGCGGAATCGTGTACGGCATAGTCAACCTGGCTCTCGCTCCCCTGCTTGGGCCAAGCTTTAGAATCGAAGCGTTTCTCCCGTTGGGAACAATGTATGGCCTCTCTGTGAGTATGCCGGATCAAGCATTCTGTAGAGCCATCGTCATCGCGTTGATTTTTGGAACACTCTCGGTTGCAATCGATGTGATGGCGAGCAACAAAAGAGATATCCCATGCTGAGTTCCAAAGGCCGTCCCCGAAGTCGTGGAGTTCGAGGACCTTCCTTCTGCTGACACGCATATGTGCCTCCAATGTCCATGCGGCCGCCTATTCGACCGTCATGCACAGAGGGTGCGCCGCGTGCTGACATGGGTCAGTTTAATTTGGATTGGTGGGTCAGCAGGACTGGATGGTTGGGTCAAAACGAGCGTAATTTACACTAGCAGCGCGTTTCTGCTCCTACACCAACATTCACGACGCGATCGAGCCAGCGTGATGTAGCGAAGTTTGGTGGTTTCCTCTGTCAAAGCGGCCATGCTAGAGCACCTTCTTCGAGAGCTCATCCATCATGCACATGCGCATGAATGCGGAGAAGCTCATGCCGCGCAGCTCCGCGGCTTCCTTCGCGCTCTCTCGGAGGTTCTCGGGGATGCGGAAGGTGACTGCCACCTGCTTTCCCCCTGTGAGATAGCTGCGGATGTCGGTCTCGTCCGCATTACTCTTCACGAGCTCGCTGTACGACATGGTCCTGCCCCGTTCCTTTGCAGTTTGCAATATATTTGCTTGCTGCAAATTATATACTGTTGTAAACGGTGAATCGGCAATCTTCGTGTTTAAAGACGAGGAGCATCTATGAGCTTCAGGCAGCTGGAAACGCTTCATCCTGTGCTCGCTCGGATAGACGAGCTCCAGGAAAGGGCCGACGAGGCGAAGGCGGCGCAGCCCGATGCATACGATCGCATCATGGAGTCGTGGGCAATCGAGTCCACCTACAACTCGAACAACATCGAGGGCAGCACGCTGTCTCTCGGCGACACGGCGTTGCTCTACGACGGCGTTCAGGTGGACGGCCTGGAAAACGACATCAGGCAGGCTGAGGGCGGGTTCGCCGCGCTCAGGTTTCTGCACTCCGTGGTGCCCGGGTGCGCACCGCTTTCAGAAGCGCTCATCAAGCGCGTCCACGAGTTCGTGTTCGCCGAGGCTAAGGACCTGGCGACGAGGGGCGTATACCGCAAGATCGAGGTCGAGATTACCGGGACCAGCTTCCAGCCCGCGCCGAGCACATACGTGCCCGAGCGGATGGCAGATCTGGTCGAGCTGTGCGCGAACACGAATCGGCATCCGGCCATCGTCGCGGCGCTGTTCCATCTTGAGTTCGAGAGCATCCACCCGTTCGTGAATGCCAACGGGCGCACGGGCAGGCTCATAAGCAACTACCTACTCATGTCCTTGGGCTTCGAGCCTGTGAACATACAGGCGGAGTCAAGGGCGCGCTACATCGCCGCCATACGTGCCTTCCAGGAGGGCGATGACCCATACCCGTTCGCCGCGTTCTTCTGCGTCAACCTCGTGGAGCGGCAGGAGAAGGTGCTCTCGCTCCTCGTCGCGGGCGCTGCGGACGCCGATGCGCAAGCGCATTCGGAGATCGGGGTTTTCCTTCGTGACTCGGCTGATTCGAGCAATGAAATGCCCGGTGGAACCCCCAGCAGTTCCGATAACCATGCTAAGAGTTCCGATAATGGCGGAAAGAGTTCCGATAACCTTTCCGCGTCGGAACGGAAGGCACTCTCGCACATGGAGGGAATGGCATCCGTCAGGAGCTCCGAAGTGGCTGACTTGCTTGGGACGTCGCAGCGCGGTGCGCAGAAGCTGCTCAATCGCCTCGTCGACAAGGGACTCGCCTCCTCCTTCGGAGCGAACAGGAACAGAAGATACTCGGTTGAGAAGGAGCATCGATGATGGCGCGGGCAAACCCCTCTTGCATGCCGTCCGTTAGCGACTGGGCGAGGTCGGGGGCGCCGGCCCCGGCGACGTTGGGGCTGCGGGCATCTTAGCCCGCGTCCGACGCCAGCCTCTCCGGCGCTGTCCTGCCCAGAAGACGGCCCGAGACCTTCTCCGACCACCCTGTCTTTGGGTCGTGCCGCAACGACCTCTTGCAGGGGCACCGTCTGCCCCATAGACGCTTTATCTCGGTGCCCTTGGGTCCGTCGAGATCCCCCGCCCGACCCCCTGCCATTCCTGCCTCCACATGCCAGCCTAATGGATAAGCACAAATGTTACGCTAAGAGGGTCCTGCCGCCGAGTCGAGCAGGACTATTCAATAGGCGTTATTATATAGACTTATCCGCTTGCAAGAAGAGGATGCTGAGATGAGCGTTGATATTGGCATAGAGAACTCTCTCATTAGTTCTATTAAGGGTACCTTAGATGACAGAAGTGGACATGGCCTGGATCATGTTTTGCGCGTGAGAACGCTAGCGCTATTGTTCGCAGATAGCGAGGGAGCTGATCCAGATATCGTTGAGCTCGCGAGCCTTCTGCATGATGTTGATGACTACAAACTTGTGGGCACCAATAAATCTCAAGAACTCAATAATGCAAAACGATTTCTCGAAAATGCTGGCATAGGGAGCAAGGCGTGCGAAACGATCTTGCAGATCATAAGAACCATTGGATTTAGCAAACGCCTTGAAGGAGTCCGTCCAAGCACTATTGAAGGAATGGTCGTCAGCGATGCTGATATGTGCGATGCTATTGGCGCCGAAGGCATTCTTAGAGTTCATAAATATGGGATATCCAGGCAAATCCCTTTCTTCAATAGATTGCTAGTGCCTGAGGTGAACAACCTCTCTGCAGATGGATATCGGAATAATCCAAGCAAGCACAGTGTCCAACACTTCTTCGACAAATTATTGAGAGTTCCATCAATGATGTTAACCGAGACGGGGAGAGCTGAGGCTAAAAGGCGACAAGCCATAATGATTGACTTCCTTAAGGAGTTATTCCGTGAAGAGTCCTCTAAAGATTGGAGTGAATTTCTAGCTTCCTATCTCAAGAATGATCCTAAGGTGCTGCCAAATGTAGCGCTATGAACTGGGCCTTAGTATAATATTCATAAAGTAATTGAACTGTAAGCGTGGTATAGCCCCGTTGACGAAGGGCGAGGGCGGGAGGCACGGTTTGGCAGGATCGAAGACGACGGTGCTGCTGGGCGCAAAGGACAGGGAGAGGATCGAGCGGTTGGTCCGCATGCGTACGGCCCATGCCGTCACCAGCACTGATTTTGGAGGCGGTCCATGAGCTGGTGCGGCACGGGTTCGCGGACCTAGGACTTGCTCACATCTGGTGCGGCGACTTTGACGGGAACATAGGATCGAAGAGGGTCCAGGAGAAGTGCGGCTTTCGCTACCGCCACACGGCAAAGGACGCGCCCTGCGCCATCGAGGGCTGCTGAGAGGCGAGCACGTTTCCTGCCTGGGGGGATAGGAGGGTTGGCGTTGGGCGAATCCAGCCTCCCAGTGGGGTCGGCGGTATCGCATGGCTGTCGCAGCACACCTGTCCCGCAATCGCCTGCCTCGGACTTGTCGTGACCAAGCGTCCCGCGTATCTCCAACACACCCGGCGGCAAATGTGAGCTGAGTATAAGGAGGCTACCGCTCGACTACTCGACCACGGGTTAACATCCTTGACCATAGGCCAGACAGTCGGGTGCCATGGCATCAAAGGGCTCGTTCAGTATCTAAGGGAGACTGCCCCCTCCTCAATCGAGGATAGGATGCAGAACGCTATCCATAAGGGCACTCCGCATGGATATGCGTACCCTTCAAGCTCAGCGTATCAAGAAAGGCCGCGTCCACAAGGTCGTTCGCGAGGAGAAGGTCCCTCATCCTCGATCTCACGGGCATCTGTCATCACTTTAGCTATCCTGTTCGACACGCAGCAGCAGGACGGCAAGCGCACACATGCCGTTTATCGCTGCCATGGCGCAGGCGATTGCGCCCGTCGTGCCTGCAGCTAGCCCCGTACCCATCCCAAAGCCGATCATGGAGCAAAGGTGAGCCGGAAGCCAAAGGCCAGAGCCCCTCCGGGCACGGAAGAGGGAGACAAGGGACAAAACAGCCCCCATGAGCATGCAGCCAACAAAGAGCAGCCTGGCGGCGTTTGGGGTGCTCTTGGTAAAGAGGACGTCTATGCAGAGTATCCCCGCTGCGTAGAAGACGCCGAGCAGAAGGCATGTGGTCGCAGCCGCACGTTGATGACGCAGATAAAAAATCAGGTAAAGATTCAACATGATGTCCTCCACGAGCAGATGCAATGGGGGCGAGGCCATTGCGCATGGGGCCGAAGGCACCGAGACACGTTCTCTTTGCGAGACCGCTTTCGCCATGCCCTTTCCAACCACCTTTCGACCAGTAGCTCTAGAAGGACCGTGGTCCGCCGCTGAGCCGGCTCTCGAGCTTCGGGGGCGACCGAGTGCCTCATAGGCGACCGGGTGGCGACCGGGCCGACCGCTGGCTGGTTTGGGAATCGTGCCCTACTCGCCCCCCTCGCCTACCCGTCCCTTGATGCGCTGCTCCGCGCGAGAGTAGAGCGCGCTGATGGCAAAGCAGATGGCACCGCCGATGACGAACGAGACCACGCGGGCGACAGGCGAGAGAAACGCCGCGTCCACCAGCACGAGCCTGAAGACGCAGACGATAACGATCGTCAGGCCGTACAGGCGTAGCGCCCTCAGGAGCGCCTTGAAACCGACGATGATGCAGATGAGAGCCGTCACCATGACGACGATTCCGGCAGCGAAGGGAATGTCCATCTGTGCAGTCGAGCATTGGGTGAGCGCCAGCCCGAGCAGCGAGAACACTATACCCTCCGCTACTTGCAGCGCCTCCGTCGGTCGGGGCCTCTCGGACAAGAAGTCCCATAGGCGCAAGCCGACGAGCGCCATCAGGATGATCAGGGACGGGACGTAGGCATAGGTATCCGGTGAGTTCGGTCGGCCAGGCAACAGACCCGCAGCATCTCCCGTGAGAGCCCACAGGCTAACCAAAGCGGAGACAGCCAGTTCGTTGACTGCCGCCCCCATCCAAAACGTGCCGGATGCCACCCTTCGTCTCCACGCCTGAAGCGCATATACGCCGACAAGCAGTACGGCAAGAATCCCCGCGACGATTTCTTGGGCATGCTGGTAACCTGCCGCGTTCACGATGATGTGTATCGAGAGCTCGGCCACCGCCAGGCAGGTGAGCATGCGGGGACGGAGCCTGGGAGCCTCAACATCCCCACCAAGGGCCTCGGCAACCCTCGAGCGAATGCGCCACGAGAGGTATGCCAATGCCGTGAGCATCACGACATAGGTAAACGCGGTGCCCACGCCTGCCCGCTCAACCAGTTCGCCGTACCCGGAGGTCAGCATCAGCAGGGCGTCAAGGCCCAAGGTGACGTCGCCGATCGACGCATACGCCGAATCGTGCATCGCATACGCAAGCACATAGAAGTAAACGGCGACGAGAACCACATAGGAGAGATTGGGCTGGGGCAAAAGCGATAGATGCGTCGAGAGATATCGCAGCAACAGAAGAAACGCCGCCATGCCCCCCAAGAGGCAGAGGGACAGCTTGCCGAGTTCCGCATCCACCAGGCGCTTGCGCATCAGCCAGAGGATCAGCGCGACTCCTGCCGCTAGGCAGGCGATACCGATGAGCGTCGAGTGTGCCTCGGCGAGCATCACTGCGCGTGCCGCATCGTTCCCAGGGGGCACCGTGCCCGCCGAGAGGCCGCTGGCTTGGAGGATCAGCTGGCGTGCGACGGCGCATACGTCTACGAGAAGCACGCCAAACCAGGCAAGCTTGCCCATCGCGTACAGCGTCGTTGTCACGTCCCGCTCCTCTTCCTCCTTCCCAGAGAGCGCCAGCAGTAGGGAGAGGACGCTTGCGCCTGCGAACTGCAGGAAGAAGGCCACGGCGATTGGGGTGGACAGGGACGTGTCACGGGACCCCATGCCTCCCACCCCAAAGTAGTCGCGCATGAACAGGCTGGCGATCAGGGTGAGCACGAGCGAGACCAAGAGCCCGTACCGGTACGTCCGCCTCAGGCACAGGACGCTGCCCGCCACGACGAGGGTGCAGGACAGCGTCTGGTACGTGATAACAAGGGGCAGGCGTGTCTCGCTGAAGCCAAAGGAGTAGGAAAAGCAGACCGAGATTACCATCCCCATATGGACCAGCACGGAGAGCGCAGTGGACTCGAACCTCCTCACGAGCACCATGCAGGCTGCCATCCAGGCGAGCATCAGGCCGAAGGCGGGTACCTCGCCAAGGTAGCGAAAGTACACGTGGGTCATGAGCACAGAGATGAATATTGCGCCCATGCCCGCCCCCAGGAGGGATATCGAGAAGGCGCTCACGCGGCGTTGCGCCGCCGCCAGCCCCGCAGACGCCAAGACGAGGCTGAGAAGCCACATGAGCGCGCAGCGGACCTCGTTGCCAAGGGTGGGGATCACGAGGATGCCGAGGAAGACGAGGCCGAGGAAGACGAGGAGGACGGCAGCGAGGCCTATGACGTTTCTGCCGAACGTTCCCTCGAGCGAATCGGACCTCTCGGCGAGGTCCCTGTCCTCGGGCATTGCGGCGAAGGTAGCCGGAGCAGCCGACATCATGCCAGGGGGTACCGGAGGTTGCCCGGTAGAGGGGATAGGTACAGGTGGGCGTCCGGATACCGGCGGGCGCTCGGGCGCAGGCGAGAGAGGCGTCGAGGCGCCTGACTCGTAGGGCCAGGATGCTGGTGCGACGGGCGCGTTTGCGTTGGGCCAAGGGCTCGAGACACCGTGCTCGTAGGGCCAAGGACTCGGGGTATCGGGCTCGTTGGCGTAGGGCCATGCCGCTGGGATGGGCGGGCCTTGTTCGCTGCCGCCATATTGTGGGGGTGCGGCCGCCGACTCCCTCTGGTCGCCGCGCGCCCTCATCTCCTCCACCTCAACTCGGCTGTTGAGATTTCGTACCCAGTCCTTGAGGGCGTCGATCTCGCGACGGCACATACGCAGCTCGGACACGCAATATGCCGCTAGGACCAGCATGACAAGAACAAAGCACTCCGTGAGGAATTGCATGAGGACCATCTCCGAGCCGTGGGCTATTCGCTCCTGTCCACATCGCCTTTACGTATTCTCGAATATAGCACATGGGGCTGAGACGAACGCTGTGGTGGCACAGAGCCGCTGTGACCAATCTCATGTCGCCGTTCCGGCATGCTGGGTGCCTCATCCTCTGCTGTGACGTTACCTATCACCTGTGATCCGCTTATCCCACAGGGCCTTGGCGCGGTCCGCGCTCCCACCTACCCCTGAACGTATCGCACGACATGTTCACCGCTGAGTGGCAGTAAGTCTGACTTTCCGGCGCTTCCTTAGCCCGCTGGACACAGACCCGAGCCGTCGCCTGCCCCGAGGGCCTGCGCCCGGCTGCGAAGACCCATGGGCCGCCGCCCGCGCGCGGCGGACGTCTCCGGCGCCATGCGGCATGAGGCTCTCACCTACGGGCGCGCGGCGGCCGCCAGGCCTGCGGGGGACGGCGTTGGTGCTGCGGAGGAGGGCCGTGCGGCCTCACGGAGGGGCACCTCCCGGCCCGACGCCTCACGAAAAGGCGCAGTCTGCGGCTCCCACGTCGCGCAGAATGCGCTTTTCCGTCACGTCGCCGCTCGGGAGGCGTGGGGCGCAACCCCCCGCCAGCCTGCGGGGCACTATGGAGA
>ERZ773042.1032-NODE-1032-length-17225-cov-4.894409_pt1 | contig 17225 bp, 9 predicted proteins | sample MGYA00511664_ERZ773042 | MGnify/ENA primary metagenome ERZ773042 (study PRJEB29015, sample SAMEA2737984) | human oral metagenome | biome: human oral; feature: human-associated habitat; material: dental | place: China | collected 2036 ... | reverse complement strand
TGAGTCGGTCAGCTAGTGCGGCATCGGTCGGGTATTGGACTTTGTTAGTCTTCTGAGCGAAGGTGATATCGATGTCAACCGGTTCAGCCAGTCCATCGATGGATACTTGCTTGAGGCGGAGGTTGCCATTGACTATAGCACTACCATCATTCTCTCTACCAAAGGCAGTGAGGAGTGCATCAGTGATCTGCTGCTTCTTGGTCGGATCATTAAGGATACTTCTATCCAGTCTAGCCAGGTAGTCAAAGTCACCTGAGCCGGGAGCGTTGGTTTGGCGGCCAGTTGAGCCGGTATTGATCACTTCCACGATGTTCTCGGTTAGGTCACCATCCAGGTAATCTTTGTAGCTGAGGTTTAGCTCAGGGATATTAGTAATAGCTTGCTTGATAGCCTGATTAATCACTTCATGCTTACGGTCGGTCTCAGCCATGCTGGCAGGGAGCTGGTCAATAATGGTGGTGGTACTGGGGATAGTGATGGAGCTGGATGATGCGCCTTGTGCGTCATCGCTAGTAGAGGACGAAGAGGGCATAGAGACAGCCGAGAGAGACTCCTTGTCCAGCGTTAGCTCACCCAGCTCCAGCTCGCTATCCGGGGCAAACTGATAGTCACCGGTGCGGTAGTAGCTGAGACCGGACATCTGGGCTCTCATTTTATCGTAATCATCCGGGGTAAAGATAAGCTCTTCGCTGTCTCTATCTACCACCGGGATGTAGAAGCCGTTGAGGGCAATTTCCAGCTTGGTGACTTCGGAGACTGGCGTGGAGTCGCTGCGAGCGTCACTAGGATTATCAAATAGATTCTTGATCTTGGTGTTGTCGGCGATAAAGAAGCTAACTAGGCTCATGCTAAAGCCGACACGAATGCCGTAATGGTCGGGGTGATCAAAACCAATATAATACGCCTCCGGCTTCCCCTCTTTCCTTGCCTGAACGACATCGGCTTCCCTGGCGTTGTCTTGTCCGGACCTAGTGACCACAAAACTACTCTCACCGTTGGCGTTCTCTCTTTTCAGAACCGACCACAATCCACCACCAAAAGTATAGGCAAAGACGTGTTTGAGGGTTTCGCTCACCGTACCGTCTCGGATCGCTTTAGCCAGTACTATGCTTAAGTCGGTGTCCAGAGGTGTAGTATCGGTCCAAGAGGCATCACCCAAAAACTCCTTGGAAGTGGCTCCATTCTGCATAATGTTATCCAGGTTGCTGATACCATAGCTACTCCATCCGCCCATACCCTTGACCAGGTCACCCGGCTGGAGCTTAGGCTTCTTCGTAGTAGCAAGGTATTCAGCTGTTTTGCGGTTTCTGGCATCCGCCTCCTTAACTGCGTCATCCATGTATCGCTCGGCATCAGCCAAGTCTTTGATGCCAATAAAGTGAGCAAAATAGCGAACCGCTCGGTCAGCTAGAGTATATCGGCTATTAGGCTTGATCAGGCTAGTTAGGTTGGCAAAATCAGTTTGGAGAGAGTTGTTTATGTCTTGATCTGCTTGTTGGTGGACCAGCTGGTAGGGATGCTCTTTACCGGGTAAGGTGCTGTTGTAAATGGTAGCTAGGTGCCAGGCGAAGGTACTGAGAGTGTCATAATTAGCCTTAGTATCTTTATCCATCAGGCTGGTCGGCTGGTTAAAGGCACTCCAAGCCAGCTCACCTGAGTTTAGCTGATCGAGTAAAGCCTGACCGTTTTTCAGAGTGTCCAAGTATTCTCGGATTGAGCGATTGTTTGAGCTGAACGAAGCCCTAAGTAAGTCAGAGAGTATGATGACGTCTCTATTATTGAGCATCTGATCCAGCTTGCCGCTCTTTAGATCGCCGGTGGCTTGCTGGAGGACGGGGCTGATCCGGCTATCGCTACCAAAATGCCCCGCATACTCAAAATTAGTCTCTAAGTCGAGCGACGGGTGCATCGTCCGGAAGACCAGATAAACCTTCCCCACATACGGTAGATGATTGTGTAAAAATATTTGTTCGATTTGTGCCAGCTTCTCAGGAGCCTTAACAAGATCGCCATCCAGTAAAACACCGGCAAACTCCGCTGCGTGCTTCGCCACTTCGCTGGCGTTAGACTGGCTAAGCTTAGTCAAAAGACCGGGCAATTGGGCTAAAGCTTCAGAGGTGATCTCATCATAATGATGATCAAGATAATCTTTCAAGACTCCGGTCAGCTCGCAATTTTTCAGATCACTAACAGTGTCATATGCTCTGAGTGTCGCTAGCTGTTTATCGTCTAGCCCGAGATCATCTAGGCTGTCCCGATTCTGTCCTACGATCAGATTATAGTCACCCTGCTTAAAAGCGTACTGCCATAGCGCCGGCGTCGCTCCTTTGTCATCAAAGTACTCATCCACCTCTTCGCCGCTCAGCCTACCTAGAGATGCCGGAAAACCGGCCGACTGAGACAACTCGACAAAATGCTTCTGATAATCAGGCAGGCGCTGCATTAACTGGGGATGATTCGCTACGATCTCTGTATCACCCGTCACCATCCGATCCAGCAATGCCGAGCTAGGCTCGCCTTGTGCAAATAATTGGTTGATCAGCTCCCGGCGATTTTCCGGCGATGTATACTTTGCCGAATCAAAACCGGTGTCAGCAGTAAAGCTGATAAAGGCCAGCTCCGGTGGTGTATAGTGGCTGCGCCAACCCGGGTCAACCGGAGCAATAAAGTCACCCGGGGTTACCTTACTTGAGTTGAACACCAAGCTATAGAAATCGTCAGTTGGCCGACCATGCTGATCAAACAGCTCGGCTTGATCGCCCGGTTGCCTGGCGCTAATGTACTTTCGGTAAGCCAGCAGTGCCTGAGCATGATCACCGTCATCATTATTTAGCCTGGCGATTACATCAGCCATCACCCTACCTTGAGCATCAAGCTTGTCACGATTGACTGTCACAAAGTTTGCGTCATCGAGAAACTGTCGGTCGTCATACCCATCAGCTCGACCATCGTACTCTAGATTATAGAGTGGTAGCCCCGGCACCTTCCGATAAAAGCCAGGGCGCAAGCCATCCTTGTCGATCAGCTCAGATAAGTCCGGTGCTGGCTGATTATCAGTAGCTAGCACTCTAGTGGCATGGACACGTTCAAAGCACATCGCTAGAGCGTCAGTCCCACCCAGTCGTCTTGACTGCTCCAGCCAATAGTTGGCGGTAGTATTCTCCGGGCTGGGTCTCAGACTAGGTAAAATCATACAGGTTGGCATTTGTTCTGATGCATCACCCCGTTCTGCCCAGGCTAGCAACTTATCGTAACGTCGATCATAAAGCCGATCAATAGTTGACTGATCTAGCAAGCCTAACTTCTGAGCATTCTGTTGGACGAGATGATTGCCTGGCTTACCAAGGCGTCTGTGGTTTAGCCGGTCTAAGGATTCATCAGTTCGGAACGGCTGGTAACCCAGGCGTTTCAGTGCGCCGATATACTTAGACATACTAGGAATAGTCTCCCGGTAGGCCAGCTCCGACACCTTGTTGCGGTATTTACCAACCATCTCTTTCGGCACTGAGGTCGAGACAATAAATTCGGTGCTCTCGATCGATCTTTCACCATAGCACTGAATGTCTAGATTATCCGTCAGCTGCTCTCGCTTAGTCTCATCGGCGACTATCTGACCCAGCGTGTCAACGAAGTACGGGCTATCAATCGCTTGAGGCACCGTCAGAGGATATGTCTGATCCAGAGTGCTGCAGATCTCGCCTCTGACAATGCGGCCAAAACGTTCTGAGGTTAGTTGCTGAATATGAGGGTTGGACTCAATCTGCTCCGGCGCTATACCGGATTTCTCCAGCAGATGATCGTCGAAAGCTTCCTTCTCATTAATTGAGCTTAGGAATAACTCCGCTAATTTCGGCTGAGTAAGCTCCACTACACCATCAGCTTTCTCTTCGACAGCCCGACCGCCGATAGGATTCTCGCTAGTATGACTGAGGGATGTCGGAGTTAAAGGAGACTTCTCGGCTATAGGCTTTATCTCGTCGTTAACCAGCCACGGACTGACGAATTGTTCGGAGGCAGCTCCGCTATCACTATTTGTTTTTTCTTTAGCAAAAGATCTCATGATGCTACTATCATTATATCAAGCATTACCATTAAAATCCCACCCTTCAGGGGGTGGGATTCATGGAGACTACTGCGCCAAGAGCGAGTTACTTATTTATCCTGCTTGTGTTGGCGTGATAACACCACGCAGATGATCGAGCCGCAGATGATAAATAGAGTCAGGCTGACTACCGCCGTAGTGATGGCTTTACCGGCTGAGGGAACACCCGGTACAGGTGGTTTACCCGGCTGATTAGGTGTACACTCACGCTTGACAGTTACTCGACTGGTCGACATCTTGCTGCCATCATCAGTGAAAGCAACGACTACGTTCTCCAACAGATTGTCACCGCACTGTAGCTGGTCTTCGGCCGGTGCTGTCGCCTGATAGGTAACGATGGCATTAGAATCCTTCGCATAGTCACCGATCATCAAGCCCTTAGTCGTCCAGCTATCATTAGTCTGCTTAACTCCCTTAGGATTATTAGCGTTGTAGAGCATAGTTGAGCCATTGATGTAGTTGACGCCGACCGTACCCTGTAGGTTACTTACCGTACCGCTAGCCGAGTCATTGACCAGGCTGGTCTGCTTGGCTAGGGTGTCTCTTAGGACGACCTTCTGCTGAGTCGTCTGACCGACATTCTTATACTCGAGACGGTATTCCAGGGTCTGCCCCGGCCTGGCTACCACACTGGTATGCCAAGTCTTGTCGCCCTTGATCCGAACCTGCTTGGTCAGGCTAAACTTGGGCTGTTCCTCGGTTACTTTGATTAAGAAAGTGACGAACCCACCGTATTGGAAGCATCCCTGGAGTTTGCCATCCATCGCCTGGTAGCCCAGCTGAGCACCATCCTTCGAGGCAATACTATCCGGCAGAGTGAAACCATTGGTATTAAAGTTTCTGACGTTGTTATAGTAGCGCCCCGAGCCGGCGATATAAGCCACCTTAAAGGACTTACCCTCTGCCTTTAGGTACGCCTCATCCCAGACAGCACAGGTGCTACCTTTGTTGCCACCCTTATCGGCATTACAGTTATCCGAGGCGACGATACCCTGGATCATCGCCGAGTCGGTGTTGCTGGCAGTCGGCATTGAGATCATCGCCCGAGTGTTATTCGAGATCAGGTTGAGCTTGTCAGCTGCATTATTATGCACCAGCATCTTGACCATGTAGACATGGTTGTTGACCGCCGTCGCTACCTCAGTATACTTGGGGGCAGCCGCCGTCTCACCGGTATTTTGCTTGTCACTGGCGATATCGGTAACGTCCTTGATCAGGGTGAAGCCTCGCTCGTCACCCCAGGTCGGATCGTCGATGATCGAGTTAAAGGTGATGTAATGTGCCGGATGCTTCATAGTGAAGGTGCTACGCACCGGACCCCAAGCACCGGCTGTACCCGAACTAAGCAGTACAACGAGCGCCGTGACTAGCCCGGTAGCGAAGAGCTTGGTCTTGAGCGAGCCCAGCTTCGCCTTGAGCGCCGCTTGAGGGCCGTCGCCCCTCAGCGTTGCTTTTAGTTTATCTTGAAAGTGTTTCATTATACCTCCTTTTACTTTCTTAATACTTAGGCCTAGACTAATCTTGACTCTTTATATCGACAGATCCATGGTTAATTCCGCCGCCGGATCCATCAGCTTCTACTGCCTTCTGACGAGCTTCTTTGGCAGTCTCAGTAGAGCCGTCCTTCCCTCTCACCGTAGCATCGGCATTAGTTCTAGTACCATCCTGGTTGCTGGTACCGCCGGTTCCCGTAATGCTTGAGCCACTTGGCGTCTTAACCGTAGTGGTCGACTGCGAGCTACCGGACGACTTATTGCCACCACCGCCTGAGCCCGAAGCATTACCGCTATCGCCGGATTTGCCGCCCGGGCTAGTGACTGTAGCGCCAGGTTGCGGTTGACTAGTTCGACCGGTTGGGTTATTGGCACCGCCTTCATTGTCATTCACAGAAACTGGATCTTGGCTACCCTGTTGTCTCTTGAAGACATTACTGGCATGTTTACTTTCATCTTCTTCGTCACCGCCACCATGATCCGGAGGAGTTTGTTTGTCTGGAGGAGTTTGTTTGTCTGGAGGAGTTTGTTTGTCTGGAGGGGTTTGTTTGTCTGGAGGAGTTTGTTTGCCGCCACCACCGCCTTGGTGGACAGTTCTGCTTTGCACCACTTCACCTTCTTCGTTCACTTGGATTTCTATCAGGTTGTCACAGTCAGGGTCGACAACCATACGATGCTCTACATTCTGATGATCAGTGTAGCTCGCTATCAGCACGTCTTTACCCCCCGAACGAACAATTCGGTTTCCACTGGCTAGCAGCACCATCTCCCCATTACTAGTGCGGCTGATACCCCAGCTCTTGTACACCGTCCCTTCTTCAAGAGTTGCATGCTGATAGTTAACCTTGCTCTCCACCTCTCGGAAAGCATTCAGTACATTAGCCCTGGCTTCGTTATCATCCTTCAAATGATCGGCAAAGTCATTAACATTGCCGTTATAGCCATTCTGCTCCAATACGTCCTGCGGTAGGAGTGCCACCGACATGCCGGCCAGCTGCTCCGGGGTGGATTCACAACTCTCCATGACATGTTTGGTGATGGACTCCTGACTAGAAGTATCAATCTCCCCGGTGAAAGATGAGGCCGTCTTCTTAAAGCTGCAGTCATAGGTGCCATCACCGTTGTCATGCCCCCACATGTGATAATCAGCCTCGAGCAAGTTGTCGGCGTTGTAATGACGATCGGTTTGCTGTCTACTCATTTCTCTAGCCATACTCGCTACTTGCACTAGATCCGACTGAATCTGACTGAATTTACTACCAGAATGATCCTGCTCCCGTCCCCCGCTTTCGGTCTCAGATATAGCTGGGGATACGCCACCTCCGGCATCTGTCTTAGCATTTGCTGTCACCGCTCCCGCCGTTGAACCAATTGCGGTCGCCAGTGTCAAGCCGACCATCGCCATCGCCATATTTTTCTTAAACCTGGATGGTTGCTTATCGTGCTTCCTATTCTTACCCGATTGGTCTAATGTTTTCTGCTCGTGGTGATTAAGGGCGTCTTGCGGTAGTCTATTGACGAAGCGAGCTGAAGCCGGCATAGCTTTACCTTGCTTTTCGACTACTTTACCGTCAGCACTCTGCTGGCTACGCAGCAGCGCCTTACCATCAGCTAGGTTCGTCGGATTGGCGAAGCCACCTTTGATCGACTTACTGACATCGTCGTCAGGGTTAGCCGGGTCACGCCATTTCTCGCTGTCCGGCGCCACCGCTCGCCACACTCGTCGAGCATCATCACCGTCCATCCAATCGCTATGATCTTTCATCCAGCCCTCAAAAGCATTCTTCTGGTCGTCGTTTAATGTAACTCTCACGCCACCGGGATTCTTTAGGGCGAAACGAACCACTTCGTCTACTTGGCTATGACCCAAGCCGTTCTCTTCAAATGACTCCAGCAGACCCTGCGCCTTTGCCTCTTCGGCATTATCCGGCAGACGATACTGCTCCAGTTCTTCCTTGGTGTATGGAGACCCTTCAGCTTCATGCTCGTCTATCGCTCGATCAGACTCTTCAGCGTCAGTCTCCGATGACGTCTCGTCGATCTGATCAGTCTCCCGCTCGGTGGATTCTTGCGGTTCAACTGCCTCTGTATCTGCAGTAACAGTCGGTTGCTCAGCGGACCCGACCGGAGACTCGGTTGGCTGCTCGGTCACTACCGGCTCCTGAGTTGCAGCAGCCGTCGACTCAACGGCAACCTCCGGCTTAGCGTCGGGCGACTCTGTAGCTACCTCAGTGTTATCCGGCTTAGGCGAGTGGTCAATCTTAACCACCGTACTAGCGGTGTCGGCAGATACCTCACCATGCTCACCCGCGGGCTGAAGTCGCTCTGAGCGATACTCAGCTGATACGTCAGTGCCCGCAGTAGCGCCGGTCGGTGAATCTGCCTTATCGGCTGCTGCGTCGATAGTATCAACCGATGCACCGGGCTGACTGCTCATCACGTCAGCCAGCTCTTGGTCATTCAAGCCGATATCGCCAAAGTAGTCCCATACATTGGTGTAGCTGTTAACCGATTGATCGCCGGTTTGATTGCTGTTTTGGTTGAACTCTGGGTTTGTCGCCATTGCTATTGTCCTCTTTTTATCTGATTACATTCATCTGGCTTAAGCTTAGCACCGGCTAACCGGTCGTGTCAATACGCACCGCTGTTGTCATGTGGACAAGGCCGTTCCACCCGCCCCACAACCATTGTAGATGAAAAAGATACATCAGACCCCTAGTCATATATAATAGCTAGCGATGAATTACTATGACGTCTCCATGGTTGGTAATGTGGGCAAGTACCGTGACGTGCTCACCTATCAGCATCCGGATCGCCTGGATACCGGCACTTTAGTCGATGTGCCGGTGGGTCAGCGAACTTCACTCGGCGTGGTCGTTGGACACGCCGCTAAGCCTGACTTCGCTTGCAAGGATATCAGCCGAGTCGCAGTAGAACGTTCCCTACCTAGCCAGCTAGTCCAGCTGCACCGCTGGATGGTCGATTATTACGCCACCAGCTCGGGCGACTGTTGGCAAAGCATTTTACCCGCCAAGGTCACTACTACGCCCCGAGCCAAGACACTTCCTCCGACGATCAAGTCACCCCGACCATCCGGCGATGACTGCACACATTATTTGCTCAATGCTTGTCAGCGCTCTGTCTTGACTCGGATTCGAGCTGAGCAGTCCGGCACTATCTTGCTCCACGGCATCACCGGCAGTGGCAAGACCGAGGTGTATAAAGAGCTGGCCGGCGATGCGCTGAACAGCGGTCGGTCGGTCATCATGCTCGTCCCCGAGATCTCGCTGACTGCCCAATTAGTCGGCGAGTTTCAACGGCGCTTCCCCGAACAAGTAGTAGTTACCCACTCCGCCATGACCGCCAGTCAGCGTAACTTGGCTTGGCGAAATATTTTGTTCAGCACCAAGCCCCTGGTAATTATCGGTCCTCGCTCGGCCCTCTTCATGCCCGTGACTGAACTGGGGCTGGTCATTATCGACGAGTGTCACGAGCCATCCTACCATCAAGACCAATCACCTCGCTACAGCACCGTCACGGTCGCCTCCAAGCTGGCTCAACTGGCTAAATGTCGACTGATCCTCGGTTCCGCTACCCCATCCGTCAACGACTACTATCTGGCGGAGCATCTACATCGCCCCATCGTCACCATGGATCAGCTTGCTAAGCCGGATGCCATCCGCCCTACCACTAGGATAGTTGATCTGACCAAGCCGGATAATTTTCGCTCCGAGAGCGACCTCTTTACCACTCCACTCCTCATGGCGATGCACCAAGCACTTAGCTGGCACCGCCAGATCCTCCTCTTTCATAATCGGCGAGGCACGGCCGGGCTTGCCCTTTGTCAGAATTGCGGCTGGACCGCTCTCTGTCCGAATTGTTTCACTCCGCTTACCCTGCATCACGACAAGTATCAGCTAGTCTGTCACATCTGTGGACACCATCAGCAGCCACCCCTGACTTGCCCCGACTGCCATCAGCCCGATATTACCTACAAGGGCATCGGTACTAAGCGAATTGAGGAGGAGGTAAAGCGACTTTTCCCGGCCGCCAAGCTACGGCGTTTTGACGGCGACACGTTAAGAGGTGAAGCCGTCCAGGATGTTTACCACGAGCTCAGAGCCGGCACAACTGATATCATCATCGGGACTCAGACCATTGCTAAGGGGCTTGATTTACCTCACCTTGCCGTGGTCGGCATAGTCCAGGCCGATGCCGGACTCAGCCTACCCGACTTCAGCGCCAGTGAACGGACTTTTCAGCTGATCGCCCAGGCTTGTGGACGGGTGGGTAGGGGCAACCAAGCCACCACCGCCATCATTCAGACCTATCAGCCCCAAGCGCCGGCTGTTCGCTATGGCGCCAGCCAAGATTACGCTAAGTTTTACAAAGAGGAGCTGACTCGGCGCCAGCAGGGTCACTTCCCGCCCTTTAGCTACCTACTACAGATTACTTGTAGCTACAAGACCGAGCGTGGCGCCACTACAGCCATCAGTCGCTTAGCAGGCAATATACGTCAGCGCCTGCCAGCCAGCGCTAAGCTACTCGGACCGTCGCCCGCCTGGCACGAGCGGACTCGCAGTGGTTATCGCTGGCAAATCGTAGTCAGATCTGGCAAACGACACATCCTGGTTGATATTGCTAAGCAGATCAAGTCCGACGGTGGCAAGTGGCAAGTCAGGCTAGATCCGGTCAGTCTACTCTAGCCTCGCACCACCCCCGTCGTCACCCTGGACGACAGACCGCCCCGGCATCAATTCATCATCTGATATAATACCTCTATGAGTTCTAGCTTCACCCACAAAAATATCATCACCCTGCCAAATGACCATTTGCGCCAACGCTCCCAACGCATCACTCAGATTGATGCTGATACTCGTCAGATTATCAGCGATATGATCGCCGCCACTCTAGACTGGGAAGCTCACCGCCCTAACGAGGTCGCCGTCGCCCTGGCCGCCGTCCAGATAGATAAGCCGGTCCGGATCGTTATCATCCGAGCCGACTTCGACAACAAAGAGAACAAAAACTTTCAGGTACTAATCAACCCCGAGATCACCAAGTACGAGGGTGAGATCATCACTGATTACGAGGGCTGCTTGTCGGTCAAAGATGTCTACGGTAAGGTACCTCGCTATAGCAAGGTACGGGGGCGAGCCATCGATATCAACGGTAACCGGATCAAGATCAAGTCGACCGACCCTTTCCTGTCACGAGTCTTACAGCACGAAGTCGATCACACTAACGGCATCTGTTTCGTTGACCACATCGCCCACGACCAAGACGCCTTCTCAGTCCTCACTAAGTCAGGCGACTTGGTGGCTTGTCCTTACAGCAAGGTGATTAACTCCGGCATCATTGCCGACGATGAAGATAATCGAGCACTCCGCTGATGATCCGAGTAATTTTCTTTGGCACAGATAATATCAGCACCCCTACCCTCCAAGCTCTAATCGCCAGCCCTAAGTACGAAGTGGTGGCAGTAGTCACCAAGCCAGATACCGCTCGGGGGCGTGGACACAAAATGTATTCACCCGAGGTAGCTCGGCTAGCTCACGAGCATGATATCACTTGTCTGCAGCCGACTAAGCTCAGTCAGACCATAGACCAGCTAGCCAAGTTCCAGCCTGATATCGGAGCGCTGGTCGCCTACGGCAAAATCGTCCCCCAGCAGATCATTGACCTCTTTCCCCGTGGTATCATCAACTTTCACCCCTCGATGCTCCCCGTCTACCGCGGTCCATCGCCGATCGAGACAGCCATCATGCACGGCGATAAATTAACCGGGCTTAGTCTGATGAAGCTCAGCGCCGAAATGGACGCCGGCGATATTTTTTATCAAGAGCCCGCCGCCATCGCTCCCGACGAGACCGCTCACCAGCTATATGATCGCTTCGCTAAGCGTGGTGCCGAGCTAATGGTCGATAAGCTGGATCAGATTGCTCAGGGCAAGCTAACCGGAGTATCCCAAGACGACAATCTCGCCGTTTATTGCCACATGATCACCCCCGAGATGGGGCGACTCGACCCCCACACTATGACCGCCCGTGAGTGCTATGATCGCCTACGCGCCTTTGACGGCTGGCCAAAATGCCATCTGGACCTAGCCGGCACTGACGTGATCGTCACCAAGCTCAAACCCCTTGACCGGTTCCAGGGGGATAACTGGCGAGACATCATACCCTGCCAAGGTGGCTCTGCGCTACAGGTGATTGAGCTGATCTCGCCCAAGTCGGGTCGGCGCATGTCGGTTACCGACTTCTTAAACGGACAGCACCGGTCTTAGCTCCAAGCTAATCACCCTAGGTTACTAGAAATCTACCGGCGAAGCCGACGATGCACCACTGTCGGCGCACCACAGCTACAAGTCAATAATCTCCACCCGATGCCCGATCGCCTTGATAAACTTGATCGTACCTGACCAAACGACCGTTGTTTTGGCGCAAACATGGCGCAAACTTTGGCGCAAAGTGCTATAATAAGCTTATGAGCTATCAGCCAGTATTCAAGATTTCTGACCAGGTTCGTCGTTATCTGCAAGATATCGAGCGGCTGCGCAGCACCATCACTAGCGGTCATATCCTGCCAGCAGTTGAGGCGTCAGTACGCCATCGAGCCAGTGTCGAATCAGTCCATAGTTCTACCTCGATTGAAGGCAACCCGCTTGATATTAATCAGGTCAGAGCAGTCATCTCCTCCGACCGAGTCTTGACTAAGCAAGAGTATGCCGAGATTGAAGTATGTAACTATAAGCAAGCCCTCGACTACATAGACCGACGGCGACGAAGTGGCGGAGATATCGCTCTAGATGACATACTCAAGCTTCATCAGATCATCACCGACCGATTACTAGACAGCACTCGTAGTGGTAAAATTCGCCCTAGACCGGTCTATATTGAAGATGAGCAACATCAGATCATCTACACCGCTGTCGATGCACCCCGAGTAAAGAATGAATTAATAGATTTACTGAGCTGGGTCAAAGATAATCAGTTCGTCCTCCACCCTGTTATTATCGGAGCGGTCATCCACTTCCACTTAGCTGCCATCCATCCCTTCAGCGACGGCAACGGGCGTACCGCCAGAGCTGCTACCGCTCTTTATCTAGCACTCGCCCACTATGACAATGATGGCGCCCTGACTCTTGATACTTACTATGCCAGTGATCGACCGAGCTACTACGCTATTCTCCGACGCCTCAACGGAGAGAATTACGCCAGCTCTCAACAAGCCGACCTGACACCCTGGTTAGAATACTTCGCTGAAGGGTATCTGACTTCACTCCGTGTGCTAGATGCTGAGATTCGCTTGCTCAGCCTCGCTACACTCACCGATAAACCAGCCCTTGACCGCAACGATCAAGATATCATCAGCTACGTAGCTAAGTTTGGCTCGCTGAATATAAGTGAGGCAGAAAGTATCTTGCCCGAGCTAAGTCGTCGCACCATCCAACACCGCCTCAAGCGCCTAGTCGACCAGGGCTATCTCGACCTTGTCGGCGCCACTCACGAGGCTAAATACGTATTGCATCAGTCAGATTAGCGGGTGATAGTTAGCTCAGCCCTATCTGCCGCTATCACCACTAGCGCAGGTATCGGTAGCGGCGGCAGTGTCGTTACTGGCTTCATCGCTATTATTACCGCCGACCGACTCCTTACCAGAATGACTGTCACGCCTAGCTAGCGCTTGACGCAGTGCCTGATGTACGATAGGTCGGTCAGTTAGCTGAGCCATCCCTTTCTCCAGCATAACCTGCTCTTCGGCCGGATAGTAACCCAGCACCGGTGACCTTAGCTGTTCAGCCGTGCCTGACGGCGTCGAAGCATCGCTACTCAACGTTTGCCTCTCCGGTAGATCACTCGGCTTAAACTTCTCCCTGTTCATGCACCTCCTTCTTCTTATACTTGTCATCATCAATCAAGAGAATCGGTACCTCGAAGCCTCTAGCAAATCGTTTATGACTATCGCTAATATCCCCCACGTCCGAGCCGTGGACAATGATACAGGACGGCTGTAGCCGACCGTGATGTACCGCCGGGTCACCCGAGATCCGCAGCAAGCCAACCTCATTATAAGTATGTTTCCATTCATAACCGTCTTCGTTTCGCCACTTAGCACAATCATCCATGAAGCGCTGACAGGTGGTCATAGATGTCTGACCGTGCATCATCGACGGATAAAACACGCCCCGACCGTGCTCCATCCAGCCGTCACGATAGTTCATGCCGATCAGAGCACCGGGATTAATCTGACTAAAGCCCAGCGCCACTTCGCCATGATGCCTACTGGTCACATAATTCAGATACTTGTCACCGATGCAGCTGGTTGAGATAGTTGAGGTACCCATCGCCCTATTCCATATACCGGGATCTTTCATCAGCTCCCGAAAGATACCCTTCATGTTGTAGGAAAAGACCGTATGGCTCAGGATGTTGAACGGCGCTCCGACCAGCTTAGTTACCTTAATCAAGTTGCCCTGAGCGTCTTCAACGGTAGCATGCTCAATCCCCTCGCCGTGGCTATCGACATCAAACATAGCTCGGTTCCAATCATCCGTAACATAGCGATAAGCCTTGTCGTATAGTCGAGCCAATGCGCCGTCCAGCTTGGTCACCTCAGCCCGCCCCAACTCACCGGCAACCGGCACAAACAGGCCTGACTGCTGGATAGCGTCAAGTATCTCGTCATTCTCGAGCCAGCCTTCCGACATCACTCTGGCTAGCCGGATCGTCGCCCGGTCATCATCGTCTAAGATACCTTCCTGCTCAAGCTCTTCCCAGTTAAAGCTATCTATCTGAAAAGGTCTCGAGGCCGGATCAAGCATAGACTCGACGGCTTGGTACATATAGTCGCTGTCGTCGATCAGACCATAGCCGATCCGCTCCGACACGACGGCATCGTAATTCTCCAGCTCCTCGAGTGTCGAGATATCCCACTTATTGCGACTACGCATCAGGGCGACCAGACTAGCCCTAGTGTCATCATCCAGCGACAGCTCTTCCGCCTGACACAACTGGTCAAATAACTGGCGACCACTCTCTTTTCCTTCTGTCAATACCGCTAGATTAGTTAGCCGAGCCCTATCATACGGCATCAGGTCAAGCCCGGTCAGCATATCGAGATGACGACGGACATTACGCAGCTGATCCGGATCCATCTCCAGCAGATTGTCGATAGCATAGGTGTTATAAAAAGCTACATGCCCCAGATAATCGTCGCCCAGCACTTGATCGCCGCCCTTCAGGCATAGCTGAAGTAGCTGAGCATAGCTATCCGGGTCGGTAATCAGGGGAAATTTATCCTGTAGCTGTGTCAGTGTCGCACCCAGGTGTCGTAGACTCTCCGGCGGTATATCCGGAGTATCAATTACCCGCTCAATGACAGATATCGCATCAGGATCATCTAATTGGCCCGCTGACCTCAACACCTCAATGATATTGATCGGGTCAGCCGGGTCGTCCGAGTGATCCCGTAAGTAAGCGTCATACAGTTCTTCGTCACCACCGGCAAGAGCTTCAAGCCAATATTTGCCCGTCGGCCCACGCTCGCCAAACTCCCACACACGCATCCAGTTGAGCTCGGGGAACTCCTCTCGATAAGTCTTGTAGAAGCGACAATAGCTCAGCTGCCGAGGTGTCAATCGCTCGACTATCTCAGGCATGCCGGGGATATGACCGACTGTCAAGCCAAGAGCGCTGTCGTAAGTATCGTCCGGAACACGCATTTCATTTACCGCCAGCCGGAAAGTATCATTGGGTAGTCCGGCAGTAAGCAATTCACTTAGCTCATCATGACGAGATATGACACCTAGCTCGCACAACTGACTAGCCACCACATTCAGGTCGATGGAGGGGATATCATCTGTATCGTGAGCGGTATTATCGACGCTATCAGAGTCGCCAGTAGCATTATCGGCACCATTATTTACCTTATCCGTCTCTTCCTCATCAGCTCTTTGATTGAGGTCAAAGGCTTGGTCGCTAGCCACCGCCCGCCAATACTTAGTCACCTTAGCTTCGGGACAGATACGCAGACTAACCAAACCCTTGCCTTGATGCCGTTGATAACAGCTCATGATGTCGTCATACAGCTGACCGATATTACCCTGATTGATCAACCCCGCCCGAGCTAGAGCCTCTTGTGCCTCCAGATCACCTTTAATCGCTTGCCGATACTGCTCGGGTGGCATATTTGCTTTACCCAGCTGAGCAGCCCCACCAAGAGTGGCAACCAGGCGAGCTAACGCCTGCTTCTTTTGATGGTGTTGATTAGCTAGCTGACCGATCGACTCTACACCAGTAGACTCAGGCGTAATATAGTCTGGCGCTATTGGACGTTTATTCTGACTATCCACAAAGTTTCACTATCAAGCTTAACATCAGCACCTAGCTACCAGTCACGATACAGCCCAGCATTATATCCCTTAACAAAGTCGTCCACGCTAGCTTCTCTGCCGTCAACCTGGCATTCACTGAGATAGCGTTCTATAGATAGAATTCCAAAGCTAGATACTCCGGCCTCAGCGCCGTAACGTGACAAATTAGTTTTAGCTGGATCATCGAGTAGAGTGCCAGCCTCACCCAGACCTGTTCTATTTTCAAATATTCTATCTACTAACTCTACGACTAGAGTATTAACACCGTTCAGATACTTCTGCTCACGTTGTACCATAGCTCGCCAGTTAGCCTTTTGTTCATCACTATATTTGGTATTATAATCATTGACGAAGCTATCCAGAGAGTACTCTGTCTCATCGTTATTACCAGGTTGAAAATCCACTTGGAATTGACTCAAAGCTATTTGCCCTAGAGTATTTAGCACATAAGTACCTGGTCGAGGACCTGTGTTAAGTAACTCCCTGGCGCCACCTAAATACTCGTCGGTGAGTCGCTTCTCCTCGACCATATCACTAATCTCCTCATTAATATAGTCGACACCCTGATTAATATTAGCTTTGAAAGAGCTAATATAGCCCGTTGCCCCCAATTGATCAATCTCATCAACCGTGCGATTTGACAGCTCTTGGGCAAGCCCGGCTCTGCCAAGATCAGTCAATTTTCTATCTTCATTCACGCCCGTAAACAGGCTGTCGTACACGATATGATCAGAAGCAGTCAAACCGCGCTCCTTGACATTACTCTGTAAATCGCCCTTGGTTATCTTAGGCTCCTCCCATGACACTACCTTATCGGTACTATATTCTGGCTGCCCCGACTTCTTAGCCAAATAGTCGAGTAGCTCTGGTCCGTAACCATCACTATTTGCGTGATCGTAGAAGTCTTGGCGTCGCTCAGCGTCCTCTTGCCATGCTTTCCTATCATCATACCAACCAGATACAATCTCACCATATGCGTTTAGCACCGGCTCACCTTGGTCAGAAAAGGCTATTAATCGACCCAGCCCCTTGTCTCTAGCAAATTGCTCAATTTTAACTACATCACCCAAATTGTCTTCACCTTTATTAGCTATAAACTCTTGCTTAAATTGCTTGACAATCCTCTCCATATAATCCGAACGCTCTCGCTTCTCCCTGTCGCTAAGAGCACCGAACTCACCAACGGTCGGTCCTTGCCACTGAACCGGCTACACTAATTTAGACAACTTTTTTAGAAGCTTCTTGTTGTCATATA
>ERZ773042.1024-NODE-1024-length-17282-cov-6.309746_pt1 | contig 17282 bp, 17 predicted proteins | sample MGYA00511664_ERZ773042 | MGnify/ENA primary metagenome ERZ773042 (study PRJEB29015, sample SAMEA2737984) | human oral metagenome | biome: human oral; feature: human-associated habitat; material: dental | place: China | collected 2036 ... | reverse complement strand
GAGCACCTGCCTTTTAAGCAGGGTGTCCCGGGTTCAAGCCCCGGTGGGCCCTCCATATAATTAATATCTGGCGCAGTGGGTCAGATTTTTTATTCTCGGGTGGCAGAAAGTTGTGAGAGATGGACCATTGATATATAGACGGGCTGGATGTACCTCCCCGGTATAGGAAAGTAGTTGAAAAATATAGTGATGGTTTGAAGAATTTTATTGGGATGCGTTGTGGCCTCCCAGTTTTTTCTGGTACGCAAGGGGTAACCAATCCTACTACTAAAGGGTTGGTTGGATATGGTCAATACATTCAATTGGGACAATGTCTAGTGTCTATGGGTAGTGGCCGTCTTTGTCGTTGGGTGGGCATTCAAAATGAGTTGACAGGGATTGATGAGCTTTTGGAACGAGAACGTGAACGAAAGGTTATCGACATGGGCCGTGCTGGCGTTGGGGGGGCGGTACTTGCGGGTGCTGCTGGCGGAGCATTGGAGTGGCTTAACACTGATCCGACGGTCAGCCTGTCAGGAGTGGTGGCGGGAATCGCTGTTGGTGGATTGAGTTTTGCTTATAATCGCCGGCGACATAAAAAAGAGTTTGAAGCACGGGTCAAAGGGTTGGCTAATTGTTTTTCAGATATGCCCAAAAAGGTGGTTACGCCGAATTTATTAGCCCCCGACTCGTATATTGATGATGATATGCGGATTAGTTTGACAGATGACGAAGATATGGGCAACGTTTATTACATTGGCAATACGCCGGTTGATCAGCAAAAACGGGCTGGTCATTTTTGGCGTTATGCTGATGAGGTTTTGGCAAAACATGGTTTTTCAGCATGGCAGGGGTATGCTTCTATGGGTATGTCAGCACTCCTCCAACAAATACTCGATGACGTTGATGGCGATGATACATTTGACTATGATGAAAAAAATCTTGTGGGCGATGCGGTAAAATCTTTTATGGATTGGCGTAATGGTGCGGTTAGTAGTATGCAGCGGCTATAGGAAGAAGCTGAGTTAAAAAGACGTCAGCAGTATGATGATACTAATCATTCTGAGCAGTCAGCGCCAGATAAAAAGAATGCAGTGGTAATGTCTGCTCGAGCGGTTTTGTCAAAAGTGCTTGGCCATAAAGATGATACAGCGCAAGAATTTACTGGTTCACTGCCAGGAGATAATCCTCAGAATAGGCTAACTCAGCAAATTGGGAGTATTGACCGCCAGTACAGAGAGGATTTTTATAGATTTATTACAAACCTAAGAGAAGCTGTCATCCTTTCAAAGAGAAGAGCTATCCAAGATAGGCTAATGAAAACTCATGGAGGCAAAAGTAATTTACAAAAAATTTTCTGGGGAGAGCTCAGTGAAATTTTGGCTAGAAACAACATTGATACGTATGATGAGTCCGTCTCCCGACTTGCGCGATTTATTTTAGACCTATCCAAAAACAGAAAGGTTTCAGAGGAGGATATGTGTCGTCCATATGCTACCGGCAGTTTAAATAGACTATATAAATCATTTCGGAGAATATGTTCCCAAGAATATACTGATATTGAAACATCCACTACATCTTTACATAAATTTTTTAGATAGATGTGTCATACTAAAGATATATGACGATACGCCGCCTGACTAGGAAGCTGCACATTTCTTGGTTGGTGGCGGCGTGGTGCTTGGGGCTGACGGTTGGCGTAATTGCGGTTCATCAGTTGCCGCGGTCGGTCGAATTTAACGTGCTGGCGTTATTTGGCGGGATGATATTGTTTGTGCCAGTACTTGTTTGGCGGTGGCGGGCGTTGATGATTGCGGCAATTATTTCTGGCGGCTTGGTGGGGCTGTGGCGCGGTGAACTGGGCCGAGCCGGTTTGGAAGTGTACGATTCGCTGATTGGTAAAATCGCCGTTATTCATGGCCGCGTTTTGGAGGATCCTGACATTGATAAGAAAGGGCAAACGGTGTTGCGATTGAGTGATCTACGGATTGACGGCAAGAAATTAGCGGGGCAACTGTGGGTGGTGACGGCTGACAAGCGTCCCATTAAACGCAGCGACATCGTTCAGGCTCAAGGAAAATTGACGGCGGGATTTGGGGCTTTTTCGGCGAGCATGTATCGGGCAAAAATTGGCAGCGTCGAGCGTCCAGTCCCGGGTGACGTGGCGGTTGGGGCGCGCGATTGGTTTGCCGAGCGAGTGCGCAAGCATATTCCAGAGTCTGAGTCGGCGCTGGGTTTGGGGTTTTTATTGGGGCTACGGCGAGCCATGCCGACGGAACTGAGCGATAATTTGAAGATTGCCGGTCTGACGCACATTGTAGTGGCTAGCGGCTATAATTTGACGATTTTAGTGCGTTTGGCACGGCGGTTATTTGCTAAGCGGTCAAAATATTTGGCGATGCTCAGTGCGGCAACGATGATCCTTGGTTTCATGGCGGTGACGGGCTTGAGTCCGAGCATGTCGCGGGCTGGGCTGGTGGCGGGACTCAGTTTGGCGGTCTGGTATTATGGCCGGACGATTCATCCGCTAGTGCTGCTGCCAGTCTCAGCGGCGATTACGCTGATGGTCAATCCGCAATTTGGCTGGGGCGATTTGGGCTGGCAACTGAGCTTTGCGTCGTTCACTGGCGTGATCATTCTGGCGCCGCTGCTGCACAAGTATTTCTTTGGCGGCAAAGACCCTGGCACGTTTCGGCAAATTCTGATCGAGACGTTGTCAGCGCAGCTTGCGACACTGCCGTTGTTGATGATGAGTTTTGGCGTGGTTAGTAATGTAGCGCTGATCGCTAATATGCTGATTTTGCCATTTGTGCCGCTGGCGATGTTGTTGACGTTTGTGTCGGGCATTCTGGCGGTAGTGCCGATGATTGGCGCGGCTATTGCCCTGCCGACAACCTGGCTGCTGGGTTATATGATTCAGGCAGCCAATTGGCTGGCGGGTCTGGAGTGGGCGCAGATGGAAGTGAACATCACTTGGTGGCAGTGCGGTTTGATGTATGCGGCGATGATTGGCGCTATGTGGTGGATGAAGAAACAGACGAAATTAGATCTCATTCAGGTGAATATCGTGGAGTAGTGTATAATAGTAACAGATTGAAATAGCAATAAACGGTAGGAGAAATGTATGTCAGGACACAGTAAATGGGCGACGACGCACCGGCAGAAGGCAGTTGTGGACGCCAAGCGCGGCGCGATTTTTACGAAATTGGGTAATCAGATTGCAATCGCAGCGCGTGGCGGCACCGACCCAGCGCTAAATTCAAGTTTGGCAATGGCGATTGAAAAAGCCAAGGCCGCTAACATGCCGAGCGCTAACATTCAGCGGGCAATTGACCGCGTGGCGGATAAGAGCGCGGCGGCACTGGAGGAAATTACCTATGAAGGTTACGGCCCGGGCGGCGTTGGCATTATCATTGAAACAGCGACCGACAATCGTAATCGCACCTTGCCAGAAGTAAAAACCGCATTGGTTAAAAACGGCGGGCGAATCGCTGACGCCGGCAGTGTGGCGTTTCAGTTTACTCGCAAGGGTGTGATCGCCGTGGAAGGCACAGGCGAGGAATTGCTACTGCAAGTGCTGGACGCTGGTGCTGAAGATGCGGTCGAGGAAGACGGTGAGATTATTGTTTACACGGAGTTGAAAGATTTGGCAAGTGTTAGGAATAAATTAGTCGAGCAGGGATTGAACGTAAAAGACGCTGAGCTGCGCTACATCGCCAATACGCCAGTCGAGATTGCCGATTCGGAAACTGCGCAGAAATTGATGAAAGTCGTTGACGCACTGGATGATTTGGACGATGTGGTGAACGTCCATACAAATGCTGATATTACCGCAGAATAGCATTATTATTAGAAAAAATCGCCTCATTTTCCGGGGCGGTTTTTATTTTAGTAAAAAGTACGCTACACTAAGGGTAACCAAACATAAGGAAGGGGCGAGCATGAAATATTTGCGATACACACTACTTATGATACTAGTTTTGGCGCTGGTTATACCGCCGCCGTCGGTATGGGCTGAGTCTGGTGACGCTGTTGTCGAAAATACATCAGTCATCGACAATAAACCTGATTTAACTCCAAAGCCCAGCGACGAATCACGGGAAAATAAGCCTGCGCCGCCGGAAGTTTCTGATGCTGGTGTAAAAATTCACCAGTCGAATGACTCTTCTGCCGTTAAAAAAGGAGATACTCTGCCAGCGAATACCGTCGTCGATAAACCAACCACTACACCGGTTGATTTGCCTGAGGATGATGTTGATATAACGTCGGAAATTGTTATTTCTAAGATACGATTGTCGCCCGCCAGCGATAAATATATTGAACTATACAATCCATCAAACCGGGCGGTAAACTTGGCTAAATGGAAGTTGGAATACATTACCAGCAGCGGTAAAGTAAGGATATTGAGCGAGTTTACTAATGGGCAATTAATTGCTCCCGGCGGTTTCTTAGTTATCAAAGATGTAAAATCGATTGAAGACTACGATGTAAAAAGCGATGTAAATTGGCAGTCTGTATTATCAAAGACAAGCGGTGCCGTGCGACTGCTGCGTCCGAACTCTACGAAATCCGACACAATTGGCTGGGGCAAGGAAGCGAAGGATTTTGAAAAAAGGGCAGCTGCTGGCAATAAGGAGATTTTATGGCGGTGTTTTACGGGCGGTGCTGTAGTTGACAGTAATGATAACGCCGATGACTTGGACGGGAATGGTGATACGTTGATTGAAGCGCGGACGAAACCGAATTGTCCGAGAGAAGCTGATCCGCCGGTTGTAGATCCGGCTAATCCTGACCCGCCGCTAAATCGCTGCGACGGCTTGGGCTTGAGTGAGATTGGCGCGAATTTGGACGAGCAGTTTATTGAAATAGTTAATATTAAGAATCAGGATACTAGTATTTCCGGTTGTAAGTTAGCCACAAATCGTACGAAAAAGCCTTATGTGTTTGGCGACACTAAACTACGGGCGGGCGAATATTTGAAAGTTGACGTAAAGTCTGCGAAGTTGGTGCTGTCAAAGAGAAGCCGCGGCGAGGTTTATTTACTTGACTCCGCTGGAAATGAAATTGATACGGCTGCCTATGAATCAATGCTGGATAATTCGTCGTGGAGTTTGATTGGCAGCGAATGGATGAAAACTTACGTGCCGACGCCGGGAGGGAAGAATGTATTTAAGGAGTTTGCCGACTGTAAGCCGGGTTATGTGCGCAATGAGCTTACGGGCAAGTGTAATAAAATTCCAGCGCCAGCCGCGCTGCCTGCTCCGTGTCCGGCTGGCCAATACCGTCATCCCGAAACGGGCCGCTGCCGGAAAATTGCTGTAGCAAAAACCGTTACGCCGTGTAAAGAGGGTTATTATCGCAGCGAGGCGACGGGTCGGTGCCGGTCGATTGCCTCAGCTGCAGCTAAGACTCTGAAGCCTTGTCCTGACGGTCAATTCCGCAACCCGGCGACAGGCCGTTGTAAGAAAATTGCGTCCGCGGACGATGTCTTGAAAGAATGCCCGGAAGGCTTTGAGCGTAATCCAAAAACGCGCCGTTGCCGGAAAATCGCCAAAAAAACTGCTCCGGCAGCAGCGTTTGCCCCGGAAAATATTAAGCAAGTTGCCGGCGCGACTTGGGGATGGTGGGCGTTCGGCGGTATTAGTTCGCTAGCGGCTGGCTACGGAGCGTGGCAATGGCGCTGGGAAGTTTCGCAAATTGGACGAAAGATCCGCAAGTTCGTATCGCGCGGGAAATAACCGGAAATAGTATAATTAAGTAATATGAGAATTATCGGTATTGATCCGGGAACGGGAATTTTAGGGTTTGGCGTTGTCGATTTTAGGCGCGGCGGCAATAAATTTAAGATGGTAACAGCAGGAGTTATCACGACGCCGGCGCATACGCCGACTGACGAGCGGCTGGAAGAAATATTTAATTCGCTAACAGAGATAATTAACGAGACGAAACCTGATGTTATGTCGATTGAAAAGTTGTTTTTTGCGCGCAATGTGACGACGGCAATTTCTGTGGCGGAAGCGCGCGGCGTGGCGATGCTGACAGGGCGCCAGGCTGGCATATCAATTGCTGAATATACGCCGCTGCAAATCAAACAAACACTCACTGGCTATGGCAAGGCTGATAAAAAACAAATACAAGAAATGGTGCGGCTGAATTTGGGGCTAACAGAGGTTCCTAAGCCTGACGACTGTGCTGATGCGCTGGCGGCAGCAATTACTCATGCGGCGATGAGTCGTTTGACGTGATATAATATTAGATATGGTTAGACGATCTTCCAGCGCCAAGCCGCAGACAACTCGCATGAGCCGGTATGCTAACATTGGCCGAGTAAAATCGAAGCAGAAAAAACAGCCGCGGCAGCACAAGCATTGCCTCTGGTTTTGGAATTTAAGCAGGCGGAAAAAGATATTAGTATGTTTGGCGCCGGTGCTGCTATTTTTATTGATTGTGCCAATTGCCAGTTATCTCTATTATGCGCGCGATATCGGCGATCAAGAACGGCTGATGAATCGTAATAAAACTGGTATCGTGCTGACCGATAATGCTGGCAAGGAAATCTACAGCATCGGCAATGTTGATAGGCGCAATATGGTGCCGCTTGGCGAGATTTCCGATGACATGAAACATGCTTTGATAGCTAGCGAGGATAAGGATTTTTACAAGCACGGCGGTTTTAATCTGCTAAGTATCTTCCGGGCGGCAGTGACGCGGCATGGCGGCGGGTCGACGCTAACGCAGCAGCTGGTTAAGAATAATTTACTGAATGACGAACACAGTCTCTTGCGCAAGTATCAGGAACTATTTATGTCGATTGCTGTTGAACGAAGATATAATAAAGACCAAATTTTAACGATGTATCTCAACTCGGTTTATTTCGGCGAGAATGCTTTTGGTATTGAAGAGGCAGCGAAGGCTTATTTCGGTAAATTGCCGAAAGATTTGAATGTAGCAGAGAGTAGTATGCTGGTTGGCTTATTGCCAGCGCCGAGCTTGTATTCGCCGGTTAGCGGTGATGCTGCTGAAGCTAAGCGGCAGCAAAAAACAGTATTAAAGCGCATGGCAAACGAGGGCTATATTACCAAAGATCAGCAAAAGCAAGCCGAGGAGCAACAGCTGGCGTATGCTGATAATAAATCTCAAAAAACCAACTCAACCGCGCCGCATTTTACAGAGATGGTTATTAAAGAACTGATTAATAAGTACGGCGGCGAAAAGAAAGGTTATGAGAAAATAATACGTTCTGGATACCGCGTTAAGACGTCGCTGAATCTGGAGACGCAGCAAATATTAGAGCAAAGTATCGCCAAGCAAATGAGGCGGATAAATCTGGCTGGCGGCAGTAACGCCAGCGGTGTTGTGGTGGATCCGTCAACTGGCGAAGTGCGGGCGCTGGTTGGCAGTGCCGATTACAATAATCCTGATTGGGGTAAGGTTAACATGGCGACCACGCCGCGCCAGCCGGGTTCAAGCTTCAAACCGATCTATTACTCGCAGGCTTTGGCTGACGGGGTTATTACGCCGGCGACAATCTTTGAAGACAAGCTGACTGACTTTGGCGGTTATGTACCATATAATGCTACACGCCAATGGTTTGGTAACGTGACAACTCGCAAAGCGCTGAACTTCTCCCTCAATATTCCAAGCGTGCTGGTAATGAAAAAATACGGTATCAGCCGGTCGATTCAAGCAGCTAAAAGACTTGGTATTACTACGCTTGATGAGAATAAAAACTATGGTTTATCGCTGGCGCTAGGTTCAGCGGAAGTTCGACTGACGGAAATGACTAATGCCTATGCAGCTTTTGCTAACCAGGGCGAGCGGTATTCATCGCTGAATTTAATTACTGAAGTCAAGGATAAATTCGGCAAAGACGCTAACTGGCAGTCATCTAATAAGCAGCAGTCGATCAGTAAAGGCGGCGCTTACTTGATTTCAAATATCTTATCTGACAATGCAGCGCGCGCTGGTATGTTTGGCTCTAGCCTGACTATTAGCGGTAAAACTGTTGCAGTAAAAACCGGCACAACTAATGATAACCGAGACGCTTGGACGATTGGCTATACGCCGCAGTATGCTATTGGCGTTTGGGTTGGTAACAATAATAATGCAGTTATGAGCCACGGCGGCGCTGATGCGGCAGCACCGATTTGGCGCAGCGCGATGACTCAGTTGTTATCTGGCGTTAAAACTGGCTTTACTATGCCAGGCGATGTGGTGCAGCGCAGTGTGTGTAGCAGTAATGGCGGTTTGGCGGATAACTCCAGTCCAGGCACGTATAAGGAATATTTCCTAAGCAGTGCCGTGCCTACGCACAAGTGTAATCAAACTAAGCCAAAAATCGAAGTTTGTAACCTGAGTACTAAAAAGATGGAGTCGATTTTTGAGGATGAGTTTGACGCGGGCAAGCATTCTAAGAATGCTAGCGATTGTGCTGATACTAAGAAGAAAAAAATAACTGTTTGCGACAGGACAGCTCGCAAGATTGTGACTATTGACGAGGATAAGTTTGACAGTACAAAGCACTCGAGAAATACGAGCAGTTGTAGCAGTTCCGGGTCTTCTACTGGCGACGATGGCGATACATCGGGCGGCGGCGATTCCGATTCAGGAAACTCTGGCGGTTCTAATAATCCGAGTAATCCAGGCGGCGGTAATAATAATGGCGGCGGCCAAACAAATCCACCGCCAGGCGGCAGTGGCGATAATAATGGCGGCGGAGGACAAAATCCTTGATCGCTCATCTTTCTGGTGCGATCGCTGAAAAGTTTGGCGCGGGCAGTGTCGTGGTTGATGTTCACGGCATCGGTTACGAAGTTAGCGTGTCGGCTGGTGATTTTGAGGCGGTGGCGCTGAATCAAGACGTCAAGTTTTATACCTACCACCATGTGCGCGAGCAGGCGGAAGAGCTATTCGGTTTTTCGAGTCTGGCGGCAAAGAAGCTGTTTGAAATGCTGATCACCGTTCAGGGCGTCGGCCCAAAGGCGGCGCTAGCGATTCTTAGCCTGGGTGATGCAGAACACGTGCGTAACGCCATCGCTAACGCTGATAGTGCTTTTGTGCAAAAAGCTGCCGGCGTCGGTAAAAAAACTGCCGAGCGCGTGGTGGTTGATTTGAGCGATAAGGTTGGCTCGCCAACGCAGTATGGTCGAGCGGACACGCCAGTTCAGGTTGAGCTTAACACTTCTGATGAGGCATTGGAGGCGCTGATGGCGCTGGGTTACACTTTGGCTGACGCTACCAAGGCGCTGGAAAATATCGACGTCAATCTGCCAACGGCGCAACGGGTGACCGAGGCGTTGAAGAAATAGCGGATATAGAAAAAGGACGCTAAAAGCATAGCGTCCTCGTAATGATAATTAGTTTTCTTACGGCTCAATAATAATTTTCTTATTTGACCAGAATGACGGCTGGTAGTGAATTTTGATTTTTGAATCTTTTGCAACCTCAAAAATAACAGAACCCTCTTTCTTGCCGTTGACTGCCAAGTCGCCAGATCCCAGACTATCGCTTGCAGCGAAAGCTGTGCTACTTGGTCCTTCAATGGCACCGTTTGCATCCTCAATTTTCCAATCAGAATGTGTTGAAAGATAATTCGCTATTTGATTTGTTAACGATTGAAACGTTTGCTTTAACATATTCTTTGCCATCGCTAGCTTTAATGAATTGATTGCCAGAGTCCCAATTGCGATCAATTGACTTGATTGTTACTTCTTTGCCGTCAAAAGCGATAGTTTCGCCAACTTTGAAAGTGGTCTTTTCGGATGGTTTATTTTCCGAAGTAGCGTTATTATTGTTTGAATTGACGACAGTGGCTTTGTTTTGTTGCGATGCGCTGTATGCTCCAATTGCAATAACAACAATAATTGCCCAAAACCAAGCCTTTTTAAAAACTGGTTTTTTCTCTTTTGCGTTCATTTTATCCCCTCCTATGAGATATGCTATCCAACAAAAAGGACAGCCGTTAAATTTGGCTGTCTACACCTAGAACGCAAGTTTACACGTCCGATAACGGCTGCCCATTATTACGTGTAAACAATGCGTTCAAAACGCTTGGTTCTAGATGTAGACATTTCTATTGTACTACAGATGATATAATTAGTTTATGGCAATTCAAAGAATAGTCGACACCAGCCAGCACGATGATGATGCCGAAGAGCAGCGGATTGAGGTGAGTCTGCGCCCGCAGAGTTTTAATGAATATGTTGGCCAGGAGCGGTTGAAGCGTAATCTGCGGTTGGCGATTGACGCGGCGAAGAAGCGCAGCGAGCCACTGGATCATGTGCTGCTGTATGGCCCGCCAGGATTGGGTAAGACGACCATGGCGACGGTTATCGCCAATGAGATGGGGACGAATTTGCGTATTACCAGCGGCCCAGCCATTGAAAAGGCGGGTGATTTGGCGTCAATTTTGACGAATTTGGCGGACGGCGATATTTTGTTCATCGATGAAATTCATCGGCTCGGCCGGGCGGTGGAGGAGATTTTATATTCGGCGATGGAAGATTTTAAGCTGGATATCGTCATCGGTAAAGGGCCTGCAGCTCGGTCAATTCGGTTGGATCTGCCGCGGTTTACAGTGATTGGTGCGACGACGCGGACAGGCAGTCTGGCGGCGCCGCTGCGCGATCGATTTGGACATATTTACCGCTTGGAATTTTATGAACCAGAGGATATCGCTAAGATTGTGACGCGGAGCGCGGCCATTTTGGAATCGTCGATTCGACATGAAGCGGCGGATTTACTATCGACGCGAGCCCGCCTGACACCGCGCATCGCTAATCGCCTGCTCAAGCGCGTGCGCGACTATGCCGACGTCAACGGCGATGGCATAATTGATGTGAAAACAACAACAAGCGCCTTGGAAATGTTGGAAGTGGACGAGCTGGGCTTGGATCCGGCTGACCGTAATTTACTACAATCAATCCTGGAAAATTATGGCGATAATCCGGTGGGGCTAACGACCATTGCTGCCCTGACTGGCGATGAAGCGACGACGATTGAGGATTTTTATGAGCCGTATTTGCTGCAAATCGGCTTCATTGAGCGCACGCCGCGCGGCCGCCGGGTAACAATTAAGGCAAAGCGGCATCTCCAGAAATAATACTCGTATTCTGCGGTCTTTTATGATTTAATGAAAGTAGCAAACTTAACTAGGAGCCGCTATGGGCAAGCAGCAAACAACGACATCACCAGTTAAGAAATCTAAACTACAGCGTTGGCGGCGGCGCTTTATAATTTTGGCAGGAATATTAGCTGGTTTGTGGCTAATCAATTTTTTAACATGGGTGCCAGCGTATTTGGAAGTCTGGGACATGTCGCGAGACCCAATGGCGGAAAAGGGTATCTTGGGGCTAGAGTTAAAGTCGTCGTTTGAAGAGCATCGCATTCCTCCGGAAAGAAGTTTTTTAGGGAAAGGTAAATACCCGTCTGTGAACAGATATTATGAAATGCCTAAAAATGAATCAGTGGACAGTTTGTTGAAGAAATTGCGTCAGCAGGCCGAGGGGTTTGGTTGGAAAATGGATAAGGAAAGATCTGGTACGGATTATTCTGTCGGCTATAAGAATATAGGTTCTAGGGAATACGAAATCCATATTGGTATAGGTGATACGAAAATAATATATATATCGGTTGAAGGTGAAGGGGATAGATAGGCAATATGAAAATTAAAATTACTATACTTGCCATTATCACTGCGGCAACTATTGTGCTTTTTATGCAGCAAACAGTCCAGGGAGAGGTTATAGCTCATAATTACGCTGGTAAGAAACTTAACGTTACGGTATTGGGCGATTCTTATTCGGCTGGTAACGGTGCTAATGGCTATGAATATGGTCCTGGTGAATGCCATCGCAACAGTAATAACTGGGCGGAGATTTATAAAAGATGGCTAAGCGGTAACGGCTTGGCGATAACGCTGATAAATCGCGCTTGTTCTGGTGCTAAAACTAATGACTTTTTTAAAGATAAGGAGGCGGGCAGTACCATGAAGATGGTTAGCGGCGACCCGGACAAATTAGCGACAAACAAACAGATTATGAAGTATTTGGAAGATAAGGATATTTGTAATATAAAGCCTAACAACGAACTAAAAGTTTCTTATTCTATTACCAGTAACGTAGTTGGCTCGCGGCGCGGTGAGAGGCGGCGAAGGATTGGCGTAAGATGTAATTATATGATTCGGCGCCAGCTGGATAATGTCAATACCAGTACGGATATGGTGATGATGACAATTGGCGGTAATGATTTGGGTTTTGATGATATTATTAAAGCTTGCTTTGCAGCCGTATTGAGGTCTGCCTCGGACTGCCGATCAAAAATTAATGAGGCTAGAGGTCAATTTGATAAGTTGGAAGATAAACTAGGAAGCGTCTTATCTTCACTCAACTCCCGCTTGCGCCCAGATGCGAAGATTGTTCTTCTGGGCTATCCGCTACTGGCGCTAAATAACAATGAGAGTCTATCTGGTTTTCCGGTCGCCAAAGAGGTGCGTAAGTTGGGACTGGAGGGAAATTCACGCCAGAAAAAGATCGTCAGTGCTTATAATAAAAGTATCGGCCAGGAGAAAGTGATCTTTATCGACAGTATACCGCAGCGGTTTTCTGGTCATGAACCCGATGCGTCGATTTTTCAGAAGAATCACGATCGTTGGATTCATGAATTTTTTGAGCCGAGCGCATTTAATATGAATTCATGGTATCATCCAAACTTTCTCGGACATAGTAGCTATATGTCGGCACTGCGAGAAAGGGTGCCGCTACCGAACTTAGTGAAGCCAATCGTGCGTACAAATGGCGATATTGATATAGTATTCGTCGTTGATACGACAGGCTCAATGTCTGGTTCAATTTATGCGGTAAAAAACAACATCCAAAATATCGTAAGCTCAGTTAATGCAAAAACAAAAAGCGCCCGATTCGCATTGGTAACCTATCGCGACCATCCAAATCATGGCGGCGACGCGACTGATTATCCGTCGCGGATTGAGACAGACTTTACGAATAATATTGAGGTTATAAAGCAAGCGGCCAGTTCAATGCGTCTTGGTCATGGCGGCGACTGGGAGGAGTCTGTCTATTCTGGTATGCAGGCGGGGTTGGATTTGCAATGGCGGGCTGGCGTGAAGAAAATGATGATTGTGATTGGCGATGCGCCAGCTAAAGACCCTGAGCCTGTGACAGGTTTAACGAAGCAGTCTATCGTTAATGCTGCTTATGCCGTTGATCCGGCGCAGGTGTATGTTATTGATACAAGCAGCGACTACTCTCTGGCGGCTATGAAATCTTTAGCTGAACAGACTGGCGGCGAGTATGCACGAGCTAATAATGCCGGCAGCGAACTGGTTGACTATATCAACGCGTCAATTGAAAATGTAGCTAGCAAGCCAAATGCTTGGATAAACCGTCAATATGTAGCGAAAGTTGGTGAAACATTAGAACTCGACGGTGCTGGCTCTTATTCGACGAGTGGTAAAATTGTTAAATATGAATGGGACGTTGACCAAGACGGCGTGTACGACATGGAAACTGATCAGCCCTTCGCGGACTATACGTTTACTAAGGAATTTTCTGGGCTATTGACGCTCAGGGTGACTGACAGCAATGGATTAACAAATGTAGCTACGACAACTTTGACGGTTAGCGATGATGGCGACGAACATGAGCGCGAGTTTGACAATTGTCCTGATGTAGCAAATCCGGATCAGGCGGATTATGATAAGGACGGAATTGGCGATGTTTGCGACTCTGATCCTGGATATTTGGAAGAATATGGCTATTATCAGGTGTTGAAGCATGAAAAAAATCAGGCGAGAAAAAATGATAATCCGAAAAAAGACAATACGGGTCGCCGTACTGGCGGTGCAAACATGAATAGGCAGCTTAAAGATAATAGCAATAAAAAGGAAGTGGCGGTTCGCACTCCGGATGATAAAACGTCAGAATTGCAGAAAAATGACAATCTGGATGTAAAGGAAAAGATTGAAGAAGAGAAGAAAAGGGGTAGTAAAAATAAAGACGAATCGCCGTGGGTGAAAATCGTTTTAGCGGCCGCTATAGTAATTGCTGCTGTCGCGGGAATAGTTTTCATAAAAGTTTATCGTCGAAAAACAAGTTCATCATAACGTGAATCATGATATAATATGGTCATGAAGCCGCAATCATCGTCAGAAGATTTAACGCAGCCAGTGGCCTATGACGCTGATGGACGTCCGCTGTATCATCATCCGCCGCAAACTGGACAGCCGGCACCTGTCGTTGGGCAGACGATGTCTCACGTGACTTCGCGACCAGAGATAATTGATGGCGAAAATTTTGATCCGCGAATTCGCAGCCAATATGCTAATGAGCCGCAGGTGGTGCATGTTGCCAGAGAGATTGACCCTAAGCCGTTTATGATTAGCGACGAGGTTAAAGCAAAGCATGACGAGTCGGTTGCGCGATATCCAGATTTGAATTTGAGTGAAGGCGAGTATGTAATTTTGGATATTAAACGCCATCCGATCGGTATGCTTATTCCGGTTGGTATCGCCGTATTGCTTATCGTTGCTATTATGATGTTTGTGGTGACGTATCCATCGTTAGCTGCCGATTCAATAATCTCCGGCATGCCATCGCTGACGACTGTCTTTGGCATAGCGTTGCTGTTTATCGGTTTAGTGGCTTTGGGCGGCGCGGTAGCGTTGTGGATTTATTTACAAAATCAGTTCTATTTAACAAACGAAAGCGTCATTCAGGAAATTCAGGAAAGCTTAGTGTCGCGCCACGAACAGACAGTGAGCTTGGGTAGTATTGAGGATGCTAGTTTTCGCCAGTCGGGAATTATCCAAACAATTCTTAATTACGGGACGATTCGCCTTAGCACGGAGGGCGAGGAGACAACTTACATCTTTCAGTATGTTGCTAATCCGCGCCAGCAAATTGCTATCATAAATAATGCGATTGAAGACTTTAAAAACGGCCGTCCTGTCTGCGACGATTAGTTAGGCTATTTATGGCGGCTTTCTTTGATGTAGTCGTCTTCGCCAGCTAGCGTGGCGCGCAGTTTATAAGATTTGCATTTGCCATTGTTGCAATTTGCCGCTTCGTAGCGGTAAGCGCTCGCTCTGTCGCCTATTTTTTTGTTGTTCGGATCGTTTAGTAAAGCCGTGTCCATGGTCAGCAGCGTCCTGTCTTCTAATTTTTCTGGATAATAGCCGTTTTTAGCATAAAAACCTTCCTCCAAGCTGTAATACATAGCGTTGATGGCGGTGCGTTTTTTAGTGTTGTCGGACTCATCTCGTATCTTTGACAGCTGGAAAAATCCTAAAACTGCGACTGCAATTAAGAAAGCTATGACGACCAATAATTCAATAACAGTAAAACCATTTCGCTTATTCATAGACTAATTATAGCAAATATAGCAACAAATCGGTATAATAAAAGTAACAACTAAGGAGGGGAGCGTTATGGCGAAAGCAGACGGTAAAAAATCAGATAAGACAGTGGCGGCTGAGAAAAAAGTTGATGATGGGAAGTTGAAAGCTTTGGGTCTAGCCATGGATCAAATCACCAAGCAGTTTGGTGATGGCTCGATCATGAAGCTGGGCGAAGCTCATAAAGTTGATGTTGAAGTGATTCCGTCAGGCTCGCTAAGCCTTGATTTGGCACTAGGCGGCGGTTATCCAAAGGGACGTATCATTGAAATTTACGGTCCGGAGAGTTCGGGTAAGACAACCTTGACATTGCATGCCATTGCTGAAATTCAAAAGCAGGGCGGTACGGCGGCGTTTATCGATGCTGAGCACGCGCTCGACCCGGCCTACGCCAAGCGCCTAGGCGTGGACACCGAAAACCTATTGGTGTCACAGCCAGATAACGGCGAGCAGGCATTGGAGATTACCGAAACATTGGTGCGCTCAAACGCGGTGGATTTGATCGTGGTGGATTCGGTGGCGGCATTAACCCCGCAAGCGGAAATTGACGGCGATATGGGCGATTCGCACATGGGGCTGCAGGCACGGCTGATGAGCCAGGCACTGCGCAAACTGACCGGCATCATCAACAAGTCGAAAGCCACGGTGATTTTCATCAACCAGATTCGCATGAAGATTGGCGTGATGTTTGGCAATCCTGAGACCACGACGGGTGGTAACGCGTTGAAGTTTTACGCCTCGCAGCGGGTGGATATTCGCCGGATTGGGCAGATTAAGGTTGGTGATGATATCCTCGGTAACCGCACCAAGATCAAGGTGGTGAAGAATAAGATTGCGCCGCCATTCCGCATCGCTGAGTTTGACATTATGTATAACGAAGGCATTTCTAAAACTGGCGACATCTTGGACTTGGCGGCTACGCACGGCATTGTCGAAAAATCTGGTGCCTTTTACAAATATAACGGCGAAACCATCGGTCAAGGCCGCGATAAAACTAAATTGTATCTGAAGGAAAACCCTAAAGTCTTGGCAGAAATTGACCAGAAAGTTCGCGATAAAGTAAAAGAAGCGGAAGCCTGAGGCTAATTTTGGCCAGATAGCGCATGAAAATCACCGACATCTCTCTTCAGGCTCGCGATAAAAACCGTGTTAACGTGAGCGTTGACGGCAAGTACCGCTTCAGCCTTGATATCTTTCAAGTGGGCGAGTTGGGGGTTAAGGTCGGGCGAGAATATAGCGACGAAGAATTGGCGGCGCTGGAGGACGAGAGTCAGTTTGGTAAGCTGTATGCCCGCGCCATGGAGTATTGCTTAACGCGGCCGCGCTCGGTTAAAGAAATGCGCGATTATTTGTGGCGTAAAACTAGGCCAATCAAAAAGCGTTCGCCAAAGACCGGTGAAATTATTGAGCGTCCGGGCGTGAAGCCGGAAATTACCGAGCGGGTGCTCGCGCGATTGATTGAGAAAAAACACCTCAATGATGAAAAGTTTGCGCGCTTTTGGCTGGAACATCGTTTTTTACAGAAAGGTACCAGTGTCAGGCGGCTAAAACTAGAATTGGCGCAAAAGGGGATTGATCAGGAAACAATTGATCAGCTCATCGCGGAGAATATCCGCTCCGACGACGAGGAACTGCAAAAAATTATCGCTAAAAAACGCTATAAATACGCTGGTGATGAGCAAAAATTCATGGCGTATCTGGCGCGGCAGGGGTTTTCGTATGATGATATAAAATCCGCCTTAAGCGATACGAATAACGATTAAAAGCTAGCGCCTATCTGTTGACTCTGGCTGGGTGCGCGGTTGTTTTCGGAAAGGGTTTTCGTAGCGGGTTGCCGGCGCTGCTTGCTGACGTTTTTCAATTTTATGTGAAACGGTGGCGGATTTGACAA
>ERZ773042.1023-NODE-1023-length-17288-cov-4.983172_pt1 | contig 17288 bp, 12 predicted proteins | sample MGYA00511664_ERZ773042 | MGnify/ENA primary metagenome ERZ773042 (study PRJEB29015, sample SAMEA2737984) | human oral metagenome | biome: human oral; feature: human-associated habitat; material: dental | place: China | collected 2036 ... | reverse complement strand
CATTCTTACCGCTCGTGGCGGCATGACTTCGCACGCAGCCGTTGTGGCTCGCGGTATGGGTAAGTGCTGCGTTTCGGGTGCTGGTGCCATCAACATCAACTATAAGGAACGTACGCTTGAAATAGACGGCGTGGTGCTGCGCGAAGGCGATTACATATCGCTTAACGGTAGCACAGGCGAAGTTTATCTGGGTCAAGTTACAACACAGCCCGCCAAAGTAACGGGCGACTTGGCCGAACTAATGGAACTTTGCAACAAGTACACCAAGCTGGTGGTTCGCACCAACGCAGATACGCCCCACGACGCACAGGTTGCAAGCAACTTCGGAGCTGTGGGTATCGGTCTCTGCCGTACTGAGCACATGTTCTTCGAGAACGAGAAAATCAAGGCCATGCGCGAGATGATCTTGGCCGATAGCAAAGAAGGTCGTGAGAAAGCACTGACCAAACTGTTGCCCTTCCAACGCCAAGACTTCTACGGAATCTTGAAATCAATGAACGGGTACCCAGTTAACGTGCGCTTGCTAGACCCACCTTTGCACGAGTTTGTTCCTCACGACTTGGAAGGTCAGCAAGTAATGGCGGCAGACATGGGCGTGTCTGTGCAAGAAATTCAACGCCGCGTAAACTCACTAAGCGAGCATAACCCCATGCTGGGACATCGCGGTTGTCGTCTGGGTAACACCTATCCCGAAATCACGGCCATGCAAACACGCGCCATTCTTGGTGCTGCCATCGAGCTGAAGAAGGAAGGATACGACCCACGTCCCGAAATCATGGTACCGCTCATTGGTGTTGTTCACGAGTTCGACCAACAGGAAAAGGTTATCCGCGACACGGCTAAGAAACTCTTCGAAGAAGAAGGTATGGAGGTTGACTTCCACGTTGGAACCATGATTGAGGTGCCCCGCGCAGCCTTGGTTGCCGAAAACATCGCCAAGAGAGCCGAGTATTTCAGTTTCGGAACGAACGACCTAACGCAGATGACCTTCGGTTACAGCCGCGACGACATCGCCAGTTTCTTGCCCGTTTACCTGGAGAAGAAGATTTTGAAGGTAGACCCCTTCCAGGTTCTCGACCAGAAAGGTGTTGGCCAGCTCATCGACATGGGCGTGAAGAAAGGCCGTTCCACACGTCCCGAACTAATCTGCGGCATCTGCGGAGAGCACGGCGGCGAGCCCGAATCGGTGAAGTTCTGCCATCGCGTAGGCCTCAACTACGTTAGCTGCTCGCCCTTCCGTGTGCCCATCGCACGCTTGGCCGCCGCACAAGCAGCAGTAGAAGATTAAGTGGAAAGGGAAAATGGATGGCTAGTTGGTAAGCTTACAAGTTAACGAGTAGGCGAGTAGCCAAGTTAAAAGTAAGCGAGCCTAAGAGATATCGCAGGCTGACGGGTCAAAGCGAGCAAATCTAAAAAATAGCGCAGAATAGCGCAGACGGGCAGCTTGATAAGCCGAAATAGAAAAGTCTGCCGAAAGGTCTGCGAGGCGGAATTTTACTAGAAATAAATGAAAGGTTTAAATGCGAAAAATTTTACTATTTTTACTGCTTTGTGCGGGAGCTTTTGCGCTTGAGTGGGACGGAGCCGTCCTGCGGGGGGCGCTGCCAAACGGGTTTAAATACTATATTTTAGAAAATTCCGTGCCCAAAAATTCCGCCGTTTTTTATCTCATCGTGGATGCGGGCTCGATCGACGAGAGCCCTAATGAGCGCGGGCTTGTGCACTTCATCGAGCATATGTCCTTTAACGGAAGTCGCGATTTTAGCAAAAACGAGCTCATCAAAAAATTGCAGAGTCTGGGCGTGAAATTCGGCGCCGACGTAAATGCGCAGACGGGCTATGACAGCACGATTTACACGCTTAACATCGCGGTTAGCGAAGAAAATTTAAAGGACGTTTTTAAAATTTTTGCTTCGATTGCGGACGGAGTGGAGTTTAATCCGCTCGAGCTCGTAAAAGAAAGAGGCGTCATAATCGAGGAGGCGCGTAGCCGCGATACGCCGATTGCGAGGCTCTACGAGCGGATGGATGAGGAGCTTTACGGCGGCAGCGCGTATTTTGATCGCGCGCCGATCGGCGATATGGCAGTCGTAAAATCCGTAAGCGCGCAGCGAATCAAGGAGCTTTATCAAAAAATTTACCAGCCCAGGTCTATGAAATTTATAGCCGTGGGCGATTTTAAAAGGGATAAAATTTTAAAACTGCTAGAGCAAAATTTTTCGCCTCTTAAAAATACAAACTCCTACGCCCGCCAGGATATGCGCATTCCGCCGAGACAGGGTTTGAAAATTTACAATTACGATACGAACGAAACGTCGCTAAATTCCGTCAAAATTTCGTTTTGGGAGGAATTTGCGCCCCCAAGTAGCGAGGAGAATGCGAGAAAAATTTTAAAAAGCGAGCTTATCTCAAGCCTCATCTCTACGATTTATGAGAGGGCAAAAGCTAGCGAAGGCGCGCTGCTGCGAGTTAATTTTTCTAGATCGAATTTGCAGTTTCAAAAAACGATCTATAACTTCGACGTCGCCGTTTTGGGCGGAGATTTTGACGGCGCGATCTCGCAGGCGCTCGGGCTAATCAAAGGCTTGCGAGATAGCGGCTTTGACGCGCGCGATTTCGCCCTTGCGAAGGATGCTTTGATCAGCTCGCGGCACAGCGCCTTTGAGCGCAAAAAAAGCGCAAATTCCGCGTTTTTTGCAAGAGAGATTCTTCATGCCGTAAAATCGGGAGCCGTCCTGCCTAGCGCCGCAAAACAGCGTGATTTGGAGGTAAAACTGCTGCGTGAGATCAGCCTGGAGGAGCTAAATTTAGAATTTAAGCGCCTTACGGACCTAGGCGAGGTGCATGCAAGCGTTTTTAGCGGCTCCGGATATAATCTGGATGAGGCTAAATTTAAGAAGCTGCAAAGCGGCGCTAAGGCGATAAATACGCATGCCGCGCATAAAAAGCTGCCGGGTAGCTTGGTTTCTGAAAACCTGCCTGAGGGCAAAATTTTAAGCAAAAGCTTTGAGCCGCGATTTAAATTTTATACCTACCTGCTTGAAAATAACGCGACCGTGATCTTAAAGCCGCTTAAGACGCGCAAGGATTTCATCTCGTTCGCCGCGGTAAGCAGGGGCGGAATGTCCAATCTGGCGCACCCCGGGCTTGGCAGTTTTGCCGCGATGCTTGCAAACGAAAGCGGCGCGGGCGAGTTTAACAATTATGAAATTTCGCAAATTTTAAGCGGACGGCAGGTAAATTACCGCAAAAATATCTCCGCGTTCTCGCACGGATTTTACGGAAGCTGCGGCTCGCAGGATCTAAAATGGCTACTGGAAGCGATAAACTTAGAGCTTAGCTCTCCGCGCACGGACGAGAGGGCGCTGCAAAATTTAAAGATCAAATCGCTCGACGAGCTTGCGCGAAACGAGAAGCTGCCCGGGTATAAATTTAGCAGGGAATTTGGCGAGTTTTTCTACGGCGGCAATGCGCGAATGCGCCCTCTAAGCGCCGCGCAGATCAAAGCGCTCAACGCGGAGGAGCTAAAAAAGATCGTCTATGATAAATTTAGCAACGTCGCGTCCTACACCTTCGTGCTTAGCGGCGATTTTGAATTAAAAGACGCCGAAGAGCTAATAAAAAAGTATCTGGCGAGCTTGCCTGCTCGCGGCGAGCGCGAGGATTTTAAAGACGACGGAATTCGCAGCTTAAGCGGACGGCACGTTTTTATGCGCAACTATCAAAACTCCCCTAGAAGCGACGTCGCGCTTACCGCGATAAACAGATCCGCCCCGCACTCGCTTGAAAATACGATAAAAATTTCAGCTCTAGCTTCGGTGCTTCAGGAAGCCCTTAGAGAGCGTATCAGAGAGGACGAGGGGCGCACTTACGGCTTTTCGGTCGCTTCGAGTCTAAGCCGCATCCCGTACGAGCACTCGAGTCTTCATATTTCGTTTTCCTGCGCGCCGCAAAATACGGATCAAATTTTATCCGCAATCAGAGAAATTTTTGCAGAGATCGCAGGCGGCGGATCGGACGTAGCGCGGCATCTTGAAAATTTTAAAAAATCTCAGATCATCACGGCTCGCACCGCTCGCGAAAGCCCGGAGTTTTGGAACGACGCGCTCGTAAAATACGCGCTTTGGAATGAGGAGATCGCCGATTTTAAGACCTTTGAAAAGATCATAAATTCCATCACGCCAAAGGATATCGCGGAAGCCGCGCAGACATATATTTTTGACACCGATGAAACCGTGAGGATAAACGCGCCGAAATTTTAACGAGCTCGGCGCATCTAAATTTTGCTCGTTAAATTTACTAGTCGCGTTTAAATTTAACGGCGCTTGCACGGCAAATTTCGGCTTCGTAAATTTATGCAGTTTAAAAACGAACTCAAGAATAAAGCTCAATTAAATCTATCTGCATCGCGCATAGATTTTAGATAAATTTTATTTTGGAATAGATTTATCTCGCCGATATACCGCTATTTTGTTACATTTTTTCTATTGTTTGCATAAGTCGTATAATTGTTATCACTTTTATTGAAATTTAAAATATTATTGGCTAAATTTCCTCAGTCTTAATTTTTATTTTCAAAAAAGGAGAAAAAATGATTGTCGGTTTTTGGGCCTGTAAGCCATGTAAAAGCGGCGCAGGCCGCAATTATTCCGCTTCCGTAAAAGGCGAGAAATCCACTCAAAATCGCTGCGGGGAGGGGCTTGCACGCTCCTTAATAGTCGCGGCGTGTCTTTGCGGCCTAAGCGTCGCGCAGGATTCGTCTGAAAATAACGCAACCAGAAGCGTTGTTACCAAAGAAGGCTCGGAGGCACGAAGCTCGGCTGCTACGACAAATAGTTATAAATTTCCCGAAATAGTAGTTGTCGGCAACATTGACTCTAGCCTGACGAGCGTCGGCGATAGCTATGGCGGTACGCAAAAAATAAGCAGGACGATGATCGAGTCGATGCCTAGCGGCAACGGCGACTTCGTGCAGCTTTTGCGTACCAATCCAAATGTGCAATTCAGCTCCACAAACCGCCAGAGCACGACGCTAGGCGAGATCAGCCCCGCAAATATCAGTATCAACGGCGCGAAGTATTGGCAAAACAACTTTATGCTTGACGGCGCGAATATGAATAACGATCTTGATCCCGCTAGAAATCCGGGCGGCAATCCTACGCGCTTTTCGGCGTTTGATACGATGAATTCCGTCTCGCAAGGTATGGCGATCGATAGCGATTTCTTACGAAGCGTCGAGGTGCACGATAGCGGCATCTCCGCCAAATACGGCGGATTTACCGGCGGCGTAGTGGAGGCTAAGACGCGAGATCCGCGCGCGGGCTTTCACGGCAAGTTTTCGATGCAGCACACCGAAGATAGTTGGACTAGATACCATATCTACGGCGATGAACAGAGCTTTGAAAACTCCGCTACGCCGCTAAATCAGCCGAGATTCGATAAGTGGATCACTAGGTTGAATTTAGAGGGCACCGTTACCGAGGATTTGGGCTTGATGTTTGGCTACACCAACACTAGAAGTAAAATTCCGCTCAAGGCCTACGACAGAAGATACAACGCCGATACGACCATCACCGAGCGAGTTCAGAGGCGAAATATTGACAACTACTTCCTAAAGGCGCTCTGGTATGCAAGCGACCGCCTAACTATCACGCCTAGTGTAACCTACGCGCCCGAGCGAAACAAGATGTTTAACGACCACGTCAAAGACTCCTACGCCGATATGAAATCGGGCGGTTTAAATTTAGCGCTTAAAACCGACTACGATGGCGATTTCGCTAGGTTTAATCAAATTTTATCCTACAGCAAGCTCGAGAGTTCTCGCGATGCGGAGAATGAATATTACAGGGCTTGGCAATACTCAAACGTAAAGAATTGGGGTAGTAAAATTTTATCTGCTTCGGCGATAGAGGGCGGCTTTGGGGATCTGGATCAAACTCAAAAGAGCTTTTCGTACAACGCGGATCTGGAGTTTAATGAATTTGATCTCGGCGGCAGTAAGCATAGATTTATCACAGGCTTTGAGTTTAAAAAGCAAGAGGCTAAATTTAACGTAAGAAAAGAGTTTATGACCGCTGGCGGAATAGCACCGCTACCTGCGGGTGTAAATGCTTGCGATCCGAATGACGAGCTCTGCTCGATAGACGATTCTTTTGCGAGGCGTGGTAGAAGCGGCCAGTTTTTTACGCGAAAAAGCTATTACAAGGGCAATACTAAGGTAGATATGAAGAGCTTGGCGGTTTATCTAGAGGATGAGATAAAAATCGGTGATCTTACCTTGCGACCGGGCGTAAGATTAAATAGGGACGATTATATGAAGCAAACGACTGCGGCGCCGAGATTTAACAGCTACTACGATATTTTTGGCGACGGCGGTTCGATCATTAGCTTCGGCGCAAACCGCTACTACGGACGCAATCTCTTTACCTATAAATTAAGAGAGGGGCGAGAGGGTCTTGCCACTACCTACACGCGTCCACGCAATGCCTATACGCAAAACTGGACGCAACTGCCAAAAGACCCGTCTCTAACTAAATTTAACGAGCTAAAGGTGCCTTATGAGGATGAGCTGGTATTCGGGGCAAAGCAAAAGCTCGGGAATTTCGAGTTTTTCGGCAAATATGTAAGCCGCAAGGGCAGGGATCAGATCATCAAATCTACGCGAAGAGATCTAGGTCTAGCGCCGAATCCGAACTACCAAAACAACTATCAAACCTTTACTAATGACGGCAGAAGCGAAAATAAAATTTTAACCTTCGGCGTTAAAACGATCGATGATTATGAGGCCTTCGGTACGCTAAATGGCTTTGAGCTGGGCTTTGAGCACATCAAGATGAAAACGAACAACACCCTTTATGACATATCGCTTGATAGAGAAACGCTCGAAGATGAAAAGATCGTCGAATACGACGGCAGGCTGATGAGGCTATCGGAGCTTCCGGCGCAGGACTATGCTAGGCCTTGGACTGCGAGCCTAAACATCATCACGAAAATTCCAAGCTACGGTATCAGCGTGAATAACTTCCTCTCGTTTAAAGGCTCGCAAGAAGCGATCGCTCGCACCGGCAGGACGCCTGCGGGCAAGTATCCTGCCAGATACGACAAATACGAAAAGGTAAATCTCGGCAAAAGCTACAGCTGGGATGCGCGCATCGGATACGCTAAAAAGATGGCGGGCGAGGTGGAATTTTTTACGAATTTAGACATCTACAACGTCCTAAATAAGCGCAACAAAGCAAGACTTAGCAGCGACACCTCGCTCGATCTGGTCTATGAGGCGGGCAGGCAGTTTTGGCTGGAAGCGGGCATTCGGTGGTAGCGTGAGCTAAATTTGCGGAGCTTTTAAAATTTCAGGGCTCCGCAAAATTTCGTGAAATTTTTTAAAATTTAGGGCATTTTGCGGAATTTTAAATTTCACGCCGTGCTCCTTAAAATTTCACGCCGCGCGCTGTAAAATTTTAGCGTGCGCATCGTATGATTTAACGTATGTGCCGCAAAATTTTAACGTATGCGAAATTACAAAATTTACGCCTAAGCTTAGAAAGTCGAAACGACTTTTTAAATTTTAATGCCGATATCGCTTAATAGGCTCTTTCATTGAAATATCACAAACTGCTTTTGAAATTTTGACGGGCTGATCCGCCACTCTTTAAGCATGTAGCGGCAAACCCTTTCAAAGTCCGCTCCGCTCATCATAAAACTGATAAATCCGCCCTTGCCGTCATAGATGATCAAAGTATCGATCGCGCGGAAGCTAAATTTCCCCTCCGTGATCTTTGAAAAAATCAGTTTAGAGATGAAAAAAGGCAAAATCAATGCCGCCATACTCATAATAAAAATTATAAATCCTCTAAGGCTTTGTAAAAATCCGGCAAACGCGACGGCTATTATGATGAACGAAAGCATAATGTCTCGGAATTTCTAGCGGGCACGATATGTCCGAATAGCGGCGTGGCGGTGAGCTTTATGAGCGATATCTCATCAAATTTTATAGATTTCGTGATTTTGCCTTTATTGACGTAGTTGATGCTCCTATTCGTCAAATGAACAAAGCGCGTATGGGCGCTGTTGAGATAGGACACGACGGCGAATACTATAGGGACAAACGGCGTATAGTATGGGAAAATATCCCCTATATACAGAAACATCGGTACCGCCAAGGGAGCGAAGAATAGGTTATAAATAAAGAATACTATTATGTTGTAGTCTTTGACGACGAGGGGGTTATTGTCAAATTTCGGCGGATTTCGACGCTCGGCGCCGTTTTGTTTAGGCTGCTGCGACCTCCGTGGCTAATCGTTAAAATTTTTCATTAAATTTACTCTCGTTTTAAAATTTTATCGCTAGCGGCTCGGGTGTTTTGCGGCGCTAAATTTGCCATTCTCACCGCAGGCTTTAGCGAGGCCATCCCAAGCAGGACCCGTTTGCGTCCTTTCAAAATTTTATTTTGTTCAAATTTATCAGCGCCGCGTATCGGTACCACGTGCGCTTTCTGCACCGCTGCATGAAATTTCGAGGCCTCACGGCTCGAAATCAAAGCAATAAAAATCATCCGTCTCGCTCCAGAGCTCCTCTAGCGAGCGTCCGTCTATCTGCGGCGCGCCGTAGAGTTCTCGTAGCGTGGCGAAATACCGCTCGCCGCTTGCGTTTGCGCCCGTTTCGTCCGCGCATCTTTGAAACGAGCAGCGATCTGCATAGGCGATGATCAAGTATTGCGCGCCGCGCAGGCGAAAGCTAAGCTCGGGCTCACCGCCCTCGGCTACGCATTTTAGCAGCATTTGCTCTATGGTTTCAAATGAGTAGTCTGACATTTCGCTCCGATCTTAAAATTCTATCGCCGCCGTGACGCTTATTGCGCCACCGCATATCGCGAGCCGTTTTATTCAGCCAAAAACCCGAAGTGCTCGATCATATCTAAAAGCATATTGGCTCTGCAAATTTCATCGTCCAGCAGATCGTCGTATTGATCTCGCAGTCGCTCGGCGTCCTGCGCCACGGGTCCTAGACACTCCCTAGCCTGCGCGGGCTCGCCCTTCATCACGAAGTATTCGCCTAAGATCACGCGAGCTTGCGTCTTGCTAACCTCGTCGCCTTCGCCCTCAAGTGCTGCTTTTAGGCTCTGCACGCCGCCCTCCTCAAGCTCTCGCGAGAGCTGCATTATAGCCTTGTTTAAGTAAAGCTTCGCATCCATTTTCTCTCCTTTGCAAAATTTTATTTAAAATAATAGAACAAATTTCCGCCGCACTCAAGATCCACGAACTCCTTGCTGTCAAAATAGAGCTTAAATTTCATGTGGCTCAGGTATTTGGCGTCTTGCGCTTTCTCTATAAAATTTCTTATCAGCCGTTCTATCTTTCCGCCCCCTTCGCGGCGCGCCGCGTCCTGCCTCGTGAAATAAAAAAATACGGGCGCGTCGGACACCGCTGCGATATACCAAATTTTAAGCGGCGCTAAAAGCTCGCTTCGGTTTCGCAGCAGCTCCTCTACGGCGCCTTGGATCAGATCAGTGCGGATCTGCGACTCGAAGGACTCGATCGAGATATAAAAATTCCTTAGCCCGTTTAGTTTCTCGAAAAGCGGCGTGCGGGCGAGATAGCGCTCGATGCACTTTTTATCGGTGATTTTTGCGGCATCTTTATCGAAGCGAAGCACGATCTTAAGCCACGCCGAGTCCCTGCCCGCGCCGTAAAACGCGCTGATAGGACGAACCTTAAATTTAGAGTTTATAAACTCCAGTAAACCGCTGATATTTTCGCTGTTCTCGGCTCTATTTTCTATGATCTCTTTGCAGCGCCTGCTCTGATACGGGCTTAGATCGCAAAACATCGCGTGCCTTTAAATTTAAAGCTAAATTTACTCTGCGCTATAAGCCTGTAGCATATCGAAAGTCGGAGCGAAAAAGAGCGCGCCCGTCTTTGCCGTGCTAAAATCTAGCAGCCGGTCATAGTTGCCCCGCGGACGGCCGATAAACATACTCTCAAGCATCAGCTCTAGCGTGCTAAAGGTGCTTGCGTAGGCGATGAAGTAGGTTCCCGTCTCGCCGCCTTGCATAAACGGCATATTGCCGCGCACGACCTTTTTGTCGTCGCCGACGTTGGCTGCGGCGGAGTGCGAGTTGCTGGGCTTTATCTCCTCGCTCATTTCGATGTCGTTTTGTTTGCTGCGCCCGATGACGCGCTCCTGCTCGGCGACGCCCGCGGCGTTCCATGCGCTCATATCGTGGATATATTTTTGCACGAAAAGATAGCTGCCGCCCTTATACGCCGCATCCTCGTCGCCTACCTTGGCGAAAAAGTCGCGATCTGCGCCTTGCGGATTTTCGGTGCCGTCCACAAAGCCGATGATAGCGCGCCCGTCGTAGTATTTAAAGCCGCAGATCTCCTCCTCGCACGTCGCGACGTCCTTTAGCGCGGCTCTAATCTCGCTTGCCATATCGTAGCAAATGGCTTGATTCCCCGCTCTGATGTGGATATGGATATCGCCTCCGGTAGCGGGCGCGATGTGTTTGTCCCCTCTAATCTCTTCGAAATTTTTTAGCTCCTTCGGCAAAGGCTTCGGCAAGCCGAGCATTTTCCACGCCTCAAAGCCCACGCCGAGCACGCAGCTTGTTTCGCTAGCCGCACCGAATCTCGTAACGGCGGTTTTGTTTAAATTTATCACCAGAGCGCAAAGGCTCTCGAAAGCCTTTTTGCAGGCGGTTTTGCCTGCGTTAAAGCGCCAGATCATAAACACGGTGTTGTTGCCGGGCGCGTCGGTTACGTTTTGGGATTTGACATGCGCACAGGCGCAACTTTTTTCTTCACTCATTTTTCTCTCCTTTAAAGTGAAATTTTAAAAGGAATTTTAGCGCAATATCGGTAAACGGCGGGCGTAGAGATAGAATTTAGGTGGCTTTCGGGTTTGATTTTCGGCGGAGGAAATTTTGTCTTTTATCGTTAAATTTACGCCGAGTGGGAAAGCGAAATTTTAGAGTTTTGCGAGGACGAAATTTTAAAGTAGTGGCAGATGGGAAGGGATTCGAACCCTCGAAAGCTTGCACTTTACACGCGTTCCAGGCGTGCTCCTTCAACCGCTCGGACACCCATCTAAATTAAAAGTCGCGATTATAGCGAAAATCTAAAATTTTGCCAAATTCCGTTTCGGCGCGCAACCGCTCGCCTTTAAATTTAAAACTCTGCGCTTGGAATTTCGCCGCAGCGTTTGGAATTATATCGCAATGCTTGGAATTTTGCTGCGGAGCTTGAAATTCCGCCGTGCTGTTTGGAAATTTACCGCGCCGCTAAGTCGTGCCGCTTTGCGCTTCCTGGCCGAGCGATGATTTTATCTTGCTGCGGTTATCTGAAATTTAGACTATTTTTAAAATTTAGATTTGCCGATCGCAGCTCTAAATTTAAAAAGCGCAAGCAGACCTCTTGCAAAATCCGCTTGCGCCTTAAAATTTCGGTGGCGCTTTAAATTTATGAGTATTTTAAAATTTCGCGCCGCTCGTAAATTTAAAAAGCTAATTAAAAATTCTATCCTTCGGGAAGGCGGACATATCGGGCTGTACGTCCTGCTCCGCGCCGATGAGCGCCTTGATTTCGCTATCCTCGATGCTAAAGCCGCCGCCGAGCGCCTTGTATGCATTCACCGTCGCGTTTAGCACGTCAAGATCGGTCTGCACTTTGTTTAGCTGCGCGCTAAGTAGGTTTCGCTGCGAATCTAAAAACTCCAGATGATCGCTGTAGCCCGCCTGATACCTGCTTGAGGCGTTTGAGTAAATTTTGCTCTGCGAAGCGACGAGATCGGCGAGGCTTGCCTGTCTTAGTTTGGCGTTTTGCACGCCGATAAGCGCGTCGCGAACGTCGCCGAAAGCGGTTTTAAGCGCTTTGTCGTATGCGATAAAGCTCGCGTTTTGCTCTAAATTTGCAAGCTCTACGCGCCTTTTTTGGCGGCTGAAGTCAAGCAGCGGCCCTACGAGCGAGCCACCGATATTCCATGTACTCGCGCCCGCGGTAAACAGCCTGTCGAACTCGCCGCTTGCGTATCCTGCCGAGCCCGTAAGCGAGAAGGAAGGGAAGTAGCCTGCCTTGGCGACGCCCACTAAGAAGTTGCTTGCGCGCAGATTTTCGAGCGAGCTTGCGACGTCCGGGCGGTGCAGGATCACGTCGCTTGGGATTCCGCTTGGGATCTGCGGCGCGCTAGGCATTTTTGCGGCGGTCTGCGGCGCGCCGCGTAAAATTTCATCGTAGCTCTTGCCCGTTAGGATATTTAGCGAGGTCTGCGCCGCAGAGAGCTGATTTTGCACGCTTATGAGGCTTGCCTCGGCGCTTTGGACCGCGGCTTTGGCCTGATAAAATACGATCTCGCTAACTGCGCCTGCATCGAGCTGCTTTTTACGGTAGTTTTGCGTATCCTGATAGCTTTTTAGGCTGTTTTTTAAAATTTTCTCCTGCTGCTTTAACGCTAGTAGCGTAAAATAGGTCGTCGCAACCGTGCTGGTGATCGTATTTTTGGCGGTTTCGTAGTCGTATTTCGTTGCATTAAATTTCGATCGCGCCGAATCTACGCTGTTGCGCACGCGCCCCCAAAGATCGATCTCGTAGCTTAGCACGGCGCCGATCTGATACGCGCCGTGGGAGTTGCGATCGGGCTGGTTGCCGAAATTATTTTGGCGCACCGCGCTGCCGCTTAAATTTACGTTCGGCAGGTACTCAAGCTTGTTTAGTCCTAAATTTACCCGCGCGTACTCGACGTTATTCAGCGCGGTTTGCAGGTCGGAATTCTGCTCCAGCGCGCTTTGGATCAGGGCGTTTAGCTGCGGATCATTAAAGCTTTTCCACCACTGCGTACTAACGTTTGTGCTCGCGTAATCCGCCTTAAAGCCGGTCTGCTTTTGCGGCGTAACGGGCTTGAAGTTGCAACCGCAGAGTAAAATTCCAAGCGTCAAGGCGCTTAAAAGAGCATTATTTATTTTCATCGTTCACCTCGTTAGTTTGGACTTTTTTACCGCGTCTATCAAGCCAAGCGTTGAAGCTTTCGAGCAGGTAGAAAAACAGCGGCACGAAAAAGATCGCGATCGTAGATGCCGCGAGCATTCCGCCTACTACGCCGGTTCCCAGCGCGTGGCGGCTAGCAGCGCCAGCGCCGGTGGCGATAACCATCGGAAGCACGCCAAGACCGAACGCAAGGCTCGTCATCACGATAGGGCGGAACCTCATCTTGGCGGCTTCTATGGCGGCATCGGCGATAGAGCGATGATTATTTAGGTGCTCGTTCATCGCAAATTCCACGATCAAAATCGCGTTTTTCGCCGCCAGACCGATTAGAAGCAAAAGTCCTATCTGAAAATATATGTCGTTATTCAGCCCGCGGAAATATGTAAACACGAGCGCGCCGAATACCGAAAACGGCACGGCGGTAAGTACGGCAAGCGGCATGAGCCACCTTTCGTATTGAGCCGCTAGGATCAAAAACACAAAGATCATTCCAAATACGAATGCCTGCGAGCCTTTGCCGGTCTCGCTGACCTCTTGATACGCGGAGCCAGCCCATCCGATAGAATATCCGCTAGGAAGCTCCTCTTTTATGACCTCTTGGATCGCTGCAATCGCTTGACCTGAGGTATAACCCGTGTTTGGCTCACCCATAATCTGCGCTGCCGGGAAGGCATTAAATCTATTAACGGAATCAGGACCCAGCGAGCGCTCAAGCCTCACTAAAGAATTTAACGCGATCAGATCGCCGCTGTCGCTGCGGACGTAGAGCGATTTTAGATCGTTAGGATCATCTCTATAGTTTTGCGTAGCGCGGATATAGACCTTAAACGTGCGGCCCAAGAGGTTAAAGTCGTTGATGTAATACTGCCCGATGGTGGAATTTAGCACGGTGAAAATGTCGGCTATTCTAACGCCTAGCATCTTTATCTTCTCTTTATCGAGATAGAGCTTATACTGCGGGAAATCGGTATCCAGCGTCGTTCGCACGAGTTTTAAAGCGGGATGTTGGTTGGCTTTGGCAGTTACGCGATCCATATCTGCGCGAATTTCATCGTAGCTCTTGCCCGTCGTGCTTTGCGCGTAGAGCTCAAATCCGCCCGTAAGTGAAAGCCCCATGATAGGCGGTGGCGTGACGACGTAGGTCATCGAGTTACGATCGGCGCCGTAGAGCTGCCCGTTTAGCGCGGCAGCTAAGGCGAAGTTGGAATTTTCATCGCCCGGGCGATCTTTCCAGTCTTTTAGCTTCATAAAAAAAGCTCCCGCATTTTCTCTAAGCGCTCCGGCTAGCATATCGTATCCCGTGATTTGGGTTATATCTTTTACGTTTGTGTGCTTTTTAGCGATACTTGCGATGAAATCCTGATCGGCTTCCGTCCTAGGTAGAGTAGATGCCGATGGAAGCGTAGTCATCGCCATAATCGAGCCTTTGTCCTCGTTAGGCACTAGGCCGCTAGGAGTGAGCGCAAGAAGCTTCACCATCGCATAGATGATGATGCCTACAAAAACGAGGCTGATTAGTACGTGGCGAAGAACCATGCCGACGCCTGCGGCGTAAATTTTAGTTGAGATGCTAAAAAGATTATTAAACCATCTTATAAAGAAAAAAGGCTCAGATTCCTTTTTTTGCAAGATTAGAGCGCAAAGTGCGGGTGTTAGTGTAAGGGCTACGAAGCCTGAAAAACATACCGAGGCTACGAGTGTTAATGCAAATTGTCTCTGCATAACCCCGGTAAAGCCCTCCATAAACGCAACCGGCACAAAAACCGCCGAAAGCACGAGCACGATGGAGATGACGGGCGCTACGATCTCGCCCATCGCTTTTGTGGTAGCCTCTTTGACGCTAAGATCCGGCTCCTCGTGCAAAATTCTCTCTACGTTTTCGATCACGATAATGGCGTCGTCCACGACGATGCCGATAGCTAAAATAAGCGCGAAAAGAGTGATTAAATTTATTGAAAATCCGAAGGCATAAATTCCGATAAACGCGCCGCAGATTGACACAGGCGCAGCAAGCGTCGGAATGATCGTCGCTCTAAGATTGCCTAAGAACATATACATAACGATGATGACGAGGATTAACGCTTCAATGAAAGTATGAATGACCTCTTCGATCGATACTTTTACGAAGCTAGTCGTATCGTAGGCGACGTCGTAGGTCAGCTCGCCTGGGAAATTTGGTTTAAGCTCGTCTATGCGCTTATTTACCGCTTCAACTACGGCTAGGGCGTTGGCACCACTTTGCATAAAGATAAGCACAGGCACCATCTCTTTGCCGTTAAATTTTGCCGAGATATTGTAGCTTGCGCCGCCTAGTTTGACCTCGGCGACATCTTTTACGCGCAAGAAATTCCCATCTTTTTGTGCGCGTATAATGATATTTTCAAACTCTTCGACGGTTTTTAAACGACCCTCGGGCTTGATCGCATATACGTAGGGATTGCCTAAGCTCATCGGCTGCTCGCCCATCTTACCTGCGGCGTATTGGCTGTTTTGCTCGCTTATTGCGGCGATTATCTCAGCAGTCGTAACGTTAAATTTCTTAAGTAGCTCGGGCTTTACCCAGATCCTCATAGCATAGTCTTTCGTACCCAGCGCCTGCGCTTCGCCGACGCCCGGCACGCGCTTTAGCTCATCTACGACGTTGATAGCTACGTAGTTTTGCATCTCTACGACATCCATCTGTTCGCTAGGATCGTAAAACGCAAGCACTTCGAGCATCGTACTGCTGCGCTCGGTGACGGTTACGCCGTACCTACGCACTTCGTCGGGAAGTAGCGTAAGAGCTGGCGTGACGCGGTTGTTTACATTGACTTTCGCATCTGCTGGATTTGTGCCGATTTGAAAATATACGTTGATACGAACATCGCCGGAGGAGCTTGCTGAGCTTTCCATATAGATCATATTTTCAACGCCGTTAATCGCGTTTTCAAGAGGGGCTGCGACGACGTCGGCTATCGTCTGTGCATCCGCGCCGCTATATGTAGCACTTACGACGATTTGCGGCGGCGTGAGTTGCGGATACTCCTCGACGGAGGAATTTTTAAGAGCCAAAACGCCCGCGATTACGATGATGATCGAAACGACGCAGGCAAAGACGGGGCGGTTGATGAAAAATTTAGAAAACATTATTTCCCGCTTTCCGCATTGCTCTGAGACGCTTCAGGCTGTCCCGCTACGTAAGGATCGGTGCTTGCGGGTACGGGAGTGACCTTGGAGCCCACGTTGATCTTTTTAAAATTATCCAAAATGATCTGATCGCCGTCTTGTAGCCCGCTTGAGATCGTCGCCGTGCGGGTATCTTGAGCCGTGATTTTGACCACTTTTTTAGCGACTTTTCCGTCTTGCACGACATAGACTATGGTGTTGCTAAGATCTTGTTTGAGCGCAACTTGCGGAATTTTAAAGCCGTTTTTCTGATAAAAGCCCTCGACGCTTACTTTGGTAAAAATTCCAGGGCGAATTTCCAAATTTGGATTTGGAATTTGCGCTTTGGCGCTGACGGACGCGGTGTTTGTATTGATGACGCTATCGATGAAGCTTAGCGTGCCGTTGTAGTCCTTGCCGCCGAGATTTATACTTACTTGGCGACCCAGTTGCTTCCACTGCCCGTTTCTTAAATTTGCATCAAGCTCCAGTCTATCGACGTCCGCGATGCCGAATTCCACGTCGATCGGATCAAATTTGCTAAGGCGCACCAGATCCTCGCCCACGTTTACGTACGCGCCCACGTCCTTTTGCGTATCGCCCGCCATGCCGTCAAAAGGCGCGGTCACAAGCGAGTGGTCAAAATCTATCTTTGCACTTTTAAAATTTGCTTCAGCCACCATAAACGCGGCCTTTGCGGTGTCGAAATCCTTTTGAGAGATCGTGTTGCTAGCTTTTAGTGCCTTGGCTCTTTTGTAGTCCGCCGAGGCGTTTTGCAGATTAGCGTTTGCGCTGTCAAACGCCGCTTGGTAGCGCGAGCGGTCGATCTCGTAGAGCACGTCGCCCTTTTTGACGCTGTGCCCCGGCTCGAAAAGCTGCTTTTCGATAGTGCCCGAAACCTGCGGCTTTAGCATTATCTCAAGCTCGCTCACGGTCTGTCCGTTAAATTTCAAAATTATCGGCACATCGGCGGATTTGGCGATAAATACGCCAACCGGTAGCGCAGAAGCCTCGCCGCTTTGTTTTGCGCCGCTTTCCTCCTTTTTTTCAAAATAGGAGCAGCCCGAAACCAAAAACGCTGCGAAAATCAAACTAGCGACTTTTTTCATGTAGTTTCCTCTATTTGGGTTAAAATTTTGTATTTGTAATAGTTATTACGAATAAATT
>ERZ773042.1022-NODE-1022-length-17294-cov-3.694820_pt1 | contig 17294 bp, 16 predicted proteins | sample MGYA00511664_ERZ773042 | MGnify/ENA primary metagenome ERZ773042 (study PRJEB29015, sample SAMEA2737984) | human oral metagenome | biome: human oral; feature: human-associated habitat; material: dental | place: China | collected 2036 ... | reverse complement strand
TAGATAATTATAATAATAATAAAATAGATTTTTCGAGATTTGATGATTTGTTAGATTTACTTTCAAAACTAGATGATGAGTATAATAATTATACGCGAAGTGATGAAAGTTTAATACCATTAAATATCAGCAGAAATACTTAATTACTTCATTAAACCTTACGTTGCATTAAATTATTGTAAGCTTGATATTGAAATCAAGAGTCCTTTGGGTCAAATTATCGGTACCTATAATCCTTGATATATAATCGTAACTTATGGATGTTATCCTGTATTTTACAGACAACATCCATTTTGTTTATAATTAGAAAACTGTATGTTGAGTGAGAAGATGGTTTTTATGCTACAATCTCTCTAAGGAGCCCCACATGAAAATAATAGATCCAACACACACAATCAAAGAAGACATGCTTGTCTACCCAGGCACCTATACACCAAAACTAACGCTGGCAAATACCTACGAAAAAGATGGATTCAAAGAAACCCTAATTCAGATATACACGCATACAGGAACCCACATGGATCCGCCAGCGCATCAGCACGCAGGGCGAACCACGCTCGAACAGTTCCCGTCTGAACAGTTCATCGGAAAGGCCCTAGTCATAGACTGCAGAGACCTAAGCGAAGGCGATGCAATCACCATGGATCGAATACTCATCCACGGATTAAAGGCAGCAGAAGCAGACTTCCTGCTCTTCAATCTAGGTTGGGACAAGCACTGGGGAACAGATGCATATTTTGGAGACTATGCCTGTATTGATGATGAAGTACTAGACTATATAATCGCAGGAAACTACAAAGGCATAGGCTTTGATGTAATCGGATTGGATCCAATCGCAGATGAAACCATGACACGCCACAAGAAACTATTCAAAGAGACAGAAATAGTCAACATAGAAAATCTCAAAAACCTTGACCGGTGCGGTAGTGATTTATTTTGGTTCAACTGCTTTCCACTAAAGATATAGGACTGCAACGGCTTGCCAATAAGAGCAGTCGCTTGGTTCGAGTAGTAAACTCAGACCAGAGCGCCACACCAACACCGGTAAATATCAATATCAAAAGAGGAAATCCATGATATACATACTAAAGAACAAAAACATGCCTTGGGAAAGTTACGGATAAATGCTGTGGCAAGGTATATACTACATTAACAAAAAGACAAAAGCACACTGCATATCAAGAACGGTACCTTTTTGTCAATCAATATATAGAAGTCAGTATGATAATGAACTTCCGGTAATCATAGTAAAAGAATCTGCTAGGAACCTTATAGAAAATAATTTTGATGCATTAAGCTTTGTAGAAATTAATAAAGATAAGATATTAAAGTTAGACTGGCAAAACTGGCATAGTCTCAAGAGAGACGCTGAAAAGCTAATTGAAGGTATAGATAAACTAAAGACAGAACAAGCAAAGAATAAACGCAGAACAAAGATTGAATTCTTACTAAATCAAGCAAATGAAATATATCCATTAAACCCCAATGGATGAACGGATTTTGGGAATAAAAGGGAAACTGCTATATCTATCGAACTTATAGGCTGAAGAATAAAGTGCTTTATAATAGATTTTTTAATAACTAAATAATGGAAAATTTACGCTCCAAGTTATAATACAATGTATTACACATAGAAAGGAGTAATTTTATGATTATTTCTGTAAGATTAAGCGAAGCAGATACTAAGCTTTTCAAAAGTTATGCTAAAATGAATGGAATGACCATATCAGAACTAGTAAGGAGTTCAGTTATTGAACGTATTGAAGATGAATACGATTTAAATATATATAAAAAAGCTATAGCAGAGTTTAATGCAGATCCAGCAACACATTCTCTTGATGAAGTTGAAAGAGAGTTGGGCCTGAAATAAATTACAACATTTTTTTTATTATTTTATATTTGGAGTAGTTTACTTAGATGAGCCATTTTACTAAAATCTGTAACTGATTATATTGAGTTTATTTTTTTAGTAGGAATACGGCTGTCTATTTTCCCTTTAAATGATTTTTATTTTGGAGTGTATACAGTGTATTCACCATCGTCTTGAAATGCAAAATATATGTCCTTAGTGGGATATTCACCATAAAATGCATATGTACAGACAAATGATTTTTCCGTATTATTGCTTTTAGATATTCGAATTTAGACAGACTGGAATTTAAAGCGCAGACAAGGGCGACAGCATCAACCTCGCAGTACCATTAGAATTTAGACAGATTGAAATCCGTCTGTGGGAAGCGTCAAAATTTAGCTACTGTAATTAATATTACAAATAAATTAGCTCTATAAACAATTATTGCGTGTGTGCTTAACAATTGTTGAGTGCTTAGAGTATGCTCAGTATGTATGAAAAATATTGCGTTAAATAGACAAATCTTATGTATGGAGCAGAAGTTGTAATAGCAGATTTTGTAGTATATGAAATTATAGTTGTAGTTAGAGGTAAACTAAAAGGACAATAATAAAATGCTATCGTTAGCTACAATAAACTAAAATACCTATTGACACCATTATACTGTGTGGTATGATGTATAGTAGTTAACATAGTATTAGGTAAGGATGGGATAGAAATGGAACAGAAGATGAATGAAGATTGGGTGTCTCAAATAAAGCGTGGGACTTTAGAGTACGCAGTTCTGTTGTTGATACGCAATAAAGAGCGTTATGGCTATGACTTGATACAAACATTGGACAATTTTTCGATGTTAAGAACCAAGGAGAATACAGTATATCCCTTGCTTAGACGCCTTTTGAAGAATGAATATCTCGAGGCCTATTGGCAAAACATGGGAGAGGGAATTCCGGCAAGAAAATACTATAAGATAACAAAAAGCGGAAAGATGTATTTAAGTCAGTTAGAGAAAGATTGGGAAATACTCGTTAATGATATTTCTTCACTAAAAGAGGGGGAGTAGAAAGATGAGAGTTAAAAAAACAAGTACAGCCTTAGAAAAATACCTATATCAAGTTGACCGCCGCCTAAAACATATGTCAGTTACTGAGAAAACCGATATACTGAGCGAACTGAAAAACTCGTTCTATGAGCGCCAAAGAAACGGTCAGACAGAAGACGAAATAATAGCAGAAATGGAATCACCTAAATCATTAGCTATGAGCTATCTCGGAGAGTCTATTACAAGATGTGATAGCTTTTCTTGGAAAAACTTCATGATTGTATTGGGCTTTTATTCTTACGCATCGCTTGTAGGGGCAATAATTATACCGATATTAGCAGTGCTTTCCGTTGCCTTCTTCTTTTCAAGTGGCGTCAGCATTTTAGCGGGCGTATTGGGAATGCTAAAAGGTGTTGTTCATATTCCTTTGGTGGAGGACTTAAGATTTATGGTATTTACATATGAATTGAAAGGGCTTCCGGCTCTACTTTTTGGATTGCTCTTAGCAATAATTTTCATGGCAGTGGGTATTTTGTTTTGGAAGTGTACAGTCGCAATGGTTCGTCTATTACAAACACAAAGGTGGAAATTAAGGAGCAAAAGAGCTTAATAGAACGAAGATGCTTTAAATAGACTTAGGTAAAACGTATGAATAAATCTGTCGATAAAATTAAGCTTGCCATAGTTTACTTTTCACCCACGGGAACAACTAAAAAAGTCATTGATTCATTTGTCAAAGGAAGCCGCGGGGAAGTAATATCTTCTATAGATTTAACAAAACGCGATATAAGAGAGAAAACGCAGAAACCGAATTTTGCTGATGCAGATTTAATAGTCATCGGGGCTCCGATATACGGCGGATTTCTGTATAAGGAATTTAGAAGCTGCATTAAACGCATGGATTTTCAGGGGAAATATGCGATTGCAATCACGCTCTATGGCAATGCAGCGACAATGTTTGCAACAAGAGAAATGCAAACGATAATAAAAAAGGGCAATGGAAACTTGCTCGGTTATGGTGAATTTGTTGGAGAGCATTCTTACTCGACTAAGGAAATTCCGGTTGCCAAGGGTCGTCCAAACAGCGTTGATCTGCAAAAGGCTGTAGTATTCGGAGAGTCGGTGAGAAATAGATTATCAAATAAGGCTGCTTTGCATTTTGATAATAAAATAAGTGTTTTTGATAGAATCATAGATTTTATCGCAGATATTAAACCGCTTCATACCGGAAAAAGATTTTTTACCGTTCCTCAAACAGATAAAGAAAAATGCATTAACTGTTTCAAATGTGTAAAAGCTTGTCCGAAAAGCTGTATAGATAAAGATATGTCAACCGATAAAGCCGAATGCATTGTATGCATGGCATGTGTCAAAATATGCCCGGCAGAGACAAGGGTGGCTTATACGAAAAATGTAATGGTAAAATCAGGATTAAGAAATATAAACAAACGCAAGCACGAATCAAAGTTTGTAGTGCTTATGGATGACGACTTTTAGCACGTATTTTCAACAGCATAAACTCACAGCTCCTTCTTTGATTTACAGGAAGGATAATTATGTGTAAACAGAGGTAGCAAATGAAGAACATCGGAGCAGACACGATAAAAACCATAGCAAAGGGTATGAATGCCGGGTACATCTACGTTGATAATGATGGAATCATCGGTGATTTCAGCGAGCTTGCAAAGGAGATATTAGGTATCAAAACTTCCGGACATCAAAAACATGACGCAGGCCGGATAGAGCCGGGCGATATAGTCATATTTGCAGATAATGATCTCGGAAATGACGATATGATGAGACCGATTGACATGAAGTGCATAAACATCAACGATAAAGGAATAAATCAAGGTGATATAGTCCTAGCAATAGGGCGCTACAAGGATAGGTCGGCAAAACCGGTCTACAAGACCTTCAGCAGCTACGTACCGGAAACGCTAATAAGACTCAAGACTAAGATTGACAAACTAGAATTATCCGTCTCCTTAGACTGCGAAAGCAGAAGCATCAAAGTCACCGTGGCAGGTGAAGTCTATGGTATGGACTATCTGGAAAGCGTAGGACACTTGGTAGTTCTTGACGGAAAGACTAAGGAAGTGAAATTTTTTCAGGCAAAGGGCTACGGATATAGGGGCGAAGAGGCGGGAGAACTTCTCAGAGGCAAGGGCTATCAAAGTAAGAATATAGAAGACAAAAGCACAGAACTGGTGCCGACAGTTGGAATGAGCGCAGGTGAGGTGCTTAAAGGTAAGGAGTTTCAGCATGAGCTTGCCACACTTTTAAACGCAGAAGACGGATCCGAAATCCAAAAAGTGCTCGAGATATATAGACGCTGGATGCTAGTCAAAATGATGCGCATAAAGAAGGGCACAAAAGATGACGGCGTATACATCTTCATACGAGATAGAGAGCTAGCCCAAAAAGCAGCTCGAGCAGGCGCAGTCCTAAAAGAAAAGATAGAAAACGCATCGAGGCTCACTGCATATAAGGATGAAGTCGCAGAAATAGAGTTTCTAAAGAATATAGTTGGAAACTCCGTCAAAATGCAAAAGGTGAAGCAGCTAGCCTACAAGGCTGCAAACACAAGATTTAACGTAATAATCACAGGAGAATCAGGTACAGGAAAGACCAAGCTCGCTCGTGAAATCCACAGCATCAAAGGTGAAAATACCCCATTTGTGACAGTAGCCTGCAATGCCATCGCTCCATCACTCATAGAGTCTGAGCTGTTTGGCTATGTGCCGGGTGCATTCACAGGGGCAGATGCAAAGGGTAAAAAAGGCTTTTTCGAAGAGGCAAACGGTGGCACAATATTTCTGGACGAGATATGGGAAATCCCACCGGAAATGCAGATAAAACTCCTCAACGTCCTTCAGGATAAGAGGATATACCGCGTCGGTTCAACAAAACCGATAGACATCGACGTCAGAGTCATCACTGCGTCAAATAGAAATCTCGAAGAAGAGGTAAAGAAGGGGCGCTTCAGGCAGGATCTTTATTACAGAATAAACGTATTTCCAATCGCACTTCCACCACTGCGTGAGCGTAAAAAAGACTTGCAGCTTCTAGCAGAATCAATTCTTAGAAATCTACTTGCAGCCTATGGTATGGACGAAAAGAAATTCGCAGAGGAGGCGATGGAAATTATCACAGCCTACGACTGGCCGGGAAATGTTAGAGAGCTCGAAAACATAATCGAAAGAGCGATAACCCTATGCGACGGAACTACAATATACGCAGAGCATCTGATGATATCAAAGCCGGAAAGACAAGCAGTATCTCTCAAAGCCCGCGTCGAAGCAGGAGAGAAGAAGATAATTGAAGAAGTCCTTATAAAACATAATGGAAACCGAAAGAAAGCTATGCAGGAGCTGGAGCTGTCAAAATCTGTATTCTATGACAAGGTAAAGCGATACGGAATAGAGCTCGAATAAAAGCTGGCACGATTTATGCTTTAACTATCAAAGAAAATAAAGCAAGCAAAGGCGCAATATGAAATTTTGGAAAATGAACGGAACAGGCAACGATTTTCTAATCATAGATAACAGCCTGCTAAAAATCACGCAAAAGGACCTTCCATTCCTAGCTAAAACCATCTGCGAAAGGCATCACAGCATAGGAGCAGACGGCCTCATGATAGTTGAAAACGCAAGCGAGGGCTCAGGTGCAGACCTAAAGATGAGTTTCTTTAACAATGACGGCTCAACCAGCGAGATGTGTGGAAACGGAGCAAGGTGCATCTGCCGCTATGCCTACGAAAACGACTTCGCAGGCGAAGAGCAAAAGATAGAAACTGAAGCCGGAATAGTCATAGGAAAACGTATAAACGAAAGCGAATACGAAATCAGGCTAAACACACCCTGCAATATCAGACTAGATGAGCAGATAGAAAGCGAAGGCGAAATCCTAAACTGCTCATACATAGAGCTTGGGAACCCTGGAATCCCGCACGTAGTCGTAGAGATACAAGGCCTAAAAAGCTTTGACGAAGGCAAACTATATCGCATCGGAGTATACCTAAGAAGTTACAAAAACTACCCAAAGGGAGCAAATGTCAACTTCTACGAAAAGCTGGAAGAAGACCACTACTACGAAAGAACCTTTGAAAGAGGAGTAGAAGGTTTCACTCTAGCCTGTGGTACAGGAACTGGCTCGCTTGTCAGCATCTTAACACTAAAAGGCGAAAGCAAGGGAAAAGACATCAAAGTAGACATGCAGGGCGGAAGACTAATCGTAAATGCAGAGTTAAAAGACGGCAAAATAGAAAACCTCTACCTAAGAGGAACAACAAATGTAGTCTGCAAAGGTGAGGTAACAGATGAAAACATCAAAGGTCTAATAAGCACATTTGAAATATAGCAGTCCAAAAAACAGGACTCCTAGCACGAAAAACTAGACCAAACGCACACATTAATGCTATATATTTCCAAAGCTATGGTATAATTTACGAAGAAATTTGATAGAATCTAAAAATGAGAGGATAAACAATGATCTGCGAAAACATTTCGGTTTCAAATGATGGCAAACACCTACTGTTTGCAGGACAGGACACAGTTGAACTGGCAAAGAAATACGGCACGCCTGTCTATCTCCTGGACGAGGATAGAATAAGGAAAAAGTGCAGAGTATATAAGGCTGCCTTCCAAAAACATTTCGGCGAAAAGGCAGTCCCATTATATGCATCAAAGGCAAACTGCTTCAAGCGCATGTACGAGATAATGAGAGAAGAGGAGATGGGTATCGACGTAGTTTCCTCTGGAGAAATCTACACAGCAATCCAAGCAGGTTTTGATCTATCAAAAGCCTATTTCCACTCAAACAACAAAACTGATAAAGACATCAGCTATGCAATGGAACACGGCATCGGCTATTTCGTTGCAGATAATGTAGAGGAAGTAATCGCAGTTGAAAAGGAAGCAGAGCGCAGATGTATAAATCAAAAGATACTCCTAAGACTAACCCCGGGAATCGACCCACACACCTACGAGGCAATCTCGACAGGTAAGGTAGACTCCAAGTTCGGGAGCCCGATAGAAACAGGACAAGCAGAGGAAATTACCGTTTTCACTCTGAAACAAGCTCACATAGAACTGATGGGATTTCACTGTCACGTTGGTTCACAGGTATTTGAAGAGGATGTATTCGAGCGTGCAGCAGTCGTAATGCTGAAGTTCGTAGCGGATATGAAGGAGAAGTACGGTTTTATAACATCGGAGCTCGACCTCGGCGGAGGTTACGGCGTAAGATATGTAGAAACCGATCCGTATCTTGATATTGAAACAAAGGTAGGTCAAGTAGCGGCAGCAGTAAAACAAGCCTGTCAAGAGTTTGGAATTGAAATGCCGGAAATCCACATGGAGCCGGGCAGATCCATAGTCGCAGATGCTGGAATGGTGCTCTACACAGTCGGTACAGTAAAGAAAATCCCAGGATATAAGAACTATATTTCGATAGACGGCGGAATGACAGATTCACCAAGATACGCGCTCTACAAAGCAAACTACACCTGTCTACTCGCAAACAAAATGAATGAAGCAAATGACTTCAAAGCTTCAGTTGTAGGTCGCCTCTGTGAGTCAGGAGACATCATACAGGAAGACGTAATGCTTCCGGCATCGGTAGGACGTTACGACACGCTGGCCCTGTGCACAGCAGGAGCATATCACTATTCCATGGCATCGCACTATAACAGACTGCCAAATCCACCGGTCATCATGCTCAAGGGCGGAAACGAAAGCTACGTAGCAGTCAAAGGTGAAACCTTCGAAGATGTCCTGAGAAACGATGTATAAGACATATAAAAGGAAGATAATATGACAGAAATAGTAAATCATCCGAAACTAGGCAAACTGGAATATCTAGATAGCCCCGAGCAAATTCACTGCTGGCACGGCAATCTAGAAGGAAGCGAGCTAGGCTTTGACATAATCCTAGAGACATCAAAACTAGACCAAGCAGACGCAGACTTCATAGCTGAAATCCTCAAGGACCGTAAGGCTTACGAAGAAAAAGCTGTAGAAGATATTCGAGAAAAGCTGACATCAAAACCGGAACTTTTCGGTCTATCAAAAGAAGAGGCAGAACGCCTATCAAAGGAAAACTCACTGCCTTTTAGCTGTCCGCAGTTTACCTTCTATGAAAACAAGGAATGGGCAATTATCTTCCTTGAAAACAAAATGGACATCGGCGAACCCTTTGGCATATCGGTGAACTATGATGGGGATGAACTAATTGGGGTATATGATTTGTCTGATTCGGAAGAAATATAATAACAAACCCACTATGACGCTCACTAATCAGGGCGCCATTTTTTATGAAAAATTCAACTTTATAAAGTTACAAGTTTTCTGTCAATATATTGATAAGTGTTATAAATCGGTATATAATAGAGTTCATCAATTAATAGCTTTTCTAAGCTGTAGTCAGCCGGGGTATTGATAAGTTTGATATGTTAAGTGCAAATCTTTGATTAGGCACCATTAGATGAGCGATTAATGGGACTTATAGATAAGTAAGGGGGGATATCTATGAAAAATAGAGTGAAGCAAGTCTTTGCATGCTTGCTTTCCATTCTAATTGTGGTTATGGGCATTGCGCCTATGACAAATTCAGTGGTTAACGCAGAGACGACTACAGGTTTTAGGTTCACCAGCATCAAGATAGTAGAATCTGAAACAGGTACCGTAGTAGCAGATTTGTTAAACGGTGATACACCTAAGCTAAAGAGCGGTGTAACATATGCACTAAATGTGAGCTATTCGGTTCCATCGAATCTGCAGTTTTCTAACACATACCTCAACCTGAGGTTTGGGGACGGAGTATATACCAAGACACTTCCGGGAGCAACATTTACCGAGGGACCTATCGCATCGACAGGTTTTGAGAAGCTCGTGAAGACACCGACGGGAACGGGCACATCACCTTACGGTTACCCGGCAGCAGGCTCCGAGCAATCCAGAAATGGCGATATCAAATACAAGAGCAAGGTTTCATTGACTAATGTATCATCAGTCGGAGAAATTTGCTTTGTTGTGGATGAGGCATATCTAAACCAGGATACCAACCAAATTCTATCTAATCTGTTTAAACTCAGCTTGAGCACCGATGCCACAAATAATATCGATGCTAAGTCTTATAATGCAATTTCTAACCAGGAATGTTTGTACGGATTCTGGACAAATCAGGCGACAGAGGTTGTATCAAAGGGTGGAACCACCAATACCATAAACACTTCAAATAGTGGTGGAAAATCTTTGACCAGAGCAGGAAGTAAGACAACAGTACAGATAGTATATCCAAGCGATATCGAGTTTGTGTCACTGGAAGAAAAGGGTTTATATAACACAAATGGAAGAGTAGTATCGACAACTGAGAGCGGTGGACTCAAGACGACCACAGTAGAGTGGGATGAGCCGGGTTCATACTCGGGAGGACTCTCGTTTCACCCACACCTTAAGGTTCCGTCAAATAGTACAAGACCAAACGGTTCCAGCTTTGATGTAGTAATAAAAAACTTTAGCAAGACCATCTGGAACGATAATCCAAATGTGGGAAGAACATCTAAGGCACAGGAAGCCAAGATGACGGTTACTATCATCGACGGAAGTATTCCGGAGAAAATAACGACGCATGCACTTGTTGATACTATGCCAAATTGGGCGCTAAAGAAGAATGACACATATAACGTGCGCCTAGGAAGTCTTTTGCTTAAGAACGAGCTGGCAGCCCCAACAAAGCCAAAGACAATTGAGTTTGATATCGATAACGCAGATACAGCAATCATACGCGGTGTAACAATTCCTTATGCACCGGGTATGACATATGGAACAATTCACTGGACAACAGCCGATGGCAGAAGCGGAACAGCAGATCCAAGTGTAATCAAGCCGTCGGGAGAAGCATCGGCTTTGATTACAAACGAAGCCCTTGGGCTTGGAATAAACGATTCAATCAAAACACTCAAAGTTGATATAGGACCGATACCTGCATCCTACGACGGAATAAGGCGTATGCAGGACCTACTTGAGACATGGAATCCAAATAACAAGTATGTATATGACGAGTACTATGGATGGTCATATATCCCTGCAGGAATCTATGGAACCTGGAAGAAGGGAACAAATGCTGATGTAGTTTCAACAATCAAAGTGTATACAACAGGTCAGACTCCTTCGGCAGATGAGACGTTTAAGGTTGTTGGAAAGTCGGACAAGCCAAGAGTCGTAAACGGAGTTGGAGAAATAGATAAGACACAGATAAACGGTGGAGACAGTTTCAATATATCGGGAAGGATTGACGATGCTAACTGGGATTGGAATCCTCTTCAGGAACCGGAAATATACATGATTATGCCGGAGGGTTTTGAATACTCTAATTTGACCGTGACAAACGGAACACTCAGCGCGCCAAGCTATGTGGGCGAGTTTGAGAAGGATGGTGTCAAGATCAAAGTTTGGAAGTATTCAATAGATATCGGCAATGAGACCAGGGGTCAGTATCAGCCGAACTTCACAAGTAAGAATATGAATATATCCTTTGATGTAAAGACCGACAATATGGCGAGAGTGAAAACATATCACATCAATGACTTCCTCGGAATTACAACAAAGGACTTCAAGGACATAGACGCAGTTATAAAGCGTGAAAAATGGGATGCAAGCAATTGGAACACTAATAAGTATACAGCTACCTTTGGTGATAAGGTTAACTCCGGAAAGGACATGGTTTCGCTTTCAGAGGGTCCGGGAATTAAGATTACACAGGCATATGAGGTAAGCGCAAAGTCTGAGCTTTTGATTCCTAGCACAGGAAAGTCATATGTTTACGATAATACATCGGAGGCAACAAAGGAAGCTACGACACCGGTTCTCAAAAAAGGAGACGAAGCAGTTGTTCGTATAAACGTAAAAAACAACATGACCTCACAGCTGGACCACGCAACGCTTTATGTTCCGCTCCTAAAGAAAAATTTGAACCTCGGACCAGGCTTCATGCCGGAAGGTAAAAATCAACTTCCGCTCGAGCTTAAGAAAGTTGAGACGACACCTAACTTTGAGGTAAAGTACATAAAGCTCAAGGCAGGAAAAACATATCCAATAAATACAGCACCACAGCCATCAGACTATGACATAGTCACAAATCCTTCAGATGCAGATATGGTAATGCTGGTTTCTAAATCGCCTATAGCTTCAGGAGATGGCGGAAGAGTTGATATTACATATAAGGTGGGAAACGACGTAACTCATCTACATAATGGGAAGAAGGACGTAATAACACCGGTACTCGAGTATGACGTACGAGGAAATACATCCACACTGACAAAGGAGCCGGCAGCGATAAGCACCCATGTTGATGCACCGATAACAAGGAATATCACAGTTAAGAAACTCTGGAAGGATCACGCAGGATTGGCTATCACAGAGCCGGTTACAAGCGTTGATGTAGAGCTCCTAAAAGATGGAGCAGTTGTCGAAGAAAAGAAGCTCACAGCAGCAAATGCTTGGACGGTGACATTCGATAATCTCGAAAAGGCGAATGCGGCAGGAGTTGACTATGTATACACTGTCAGAGAAAAGGGGCTGGATGCATCAAATGAAATCAAGCTAAATGGAGCTTGGTACAAGGCTACGACAAGCGGAAGCATGGATGCAGGCTTTACAGTTACAAACAGAAAGGTTTTGACCCTTACACCTATGATTCCGGCTACAACAAAGCTGACCGTATCAAAGGAGTGGGGCGGACTATCACAGGCTAACGCAAACAAGGGAAGCGTAAAGCTTAGACTATTCAAAAACGGCGTAGCTACGGCTCAGGAGAAGGTCCTTGACAAAAATAATAACTTCAAGGCAAGCTTTGATAACCTGCCTGATACTGATGCAGTAAACGGAGTAAACACAAAGAATGTATATACCGTTAAGGAAGTTGATGCTGACGGAAATGTGCTAAACGCAGGTGATAAGATAAAACTTGGCGATAAGGAGTACACCGTAAGCTATGACGGAGCAAAGGTAAAGAACACGCTTGTTAACCCAAAGATTAAGCTTCAAGGCGAAAAAATCTGGGACGATGCAAACAATCAAGATGGAATCAGACCTGATGAAGTGACAATTAAGCTGATAGCAAATGGAACAGATACGGGAAAGACAGCTAAGGCTACAAAGGCCGGTAGCTGGGAGTACAAGTTCGAAAACTTAGCAAAATATGACGCAAACGGTAATGAAATCAATTACACAGTCAAGGAAGTCAGCGTTCAGGGATATGAGAGCCGAATTAACGGAATGACAGTTACAAACATCCATAAGCCGGCAAAAATCGACATCCCGGTAAAGAAAATGTGGAATGATAATAACAACGCTAAGGGCATACGTCCACAGAGCATACACATAAAACTTCTCGCTGATGGCATAAAGGTTAAGGAAGCAGATGTGACTGCAGCAGATAACTGGAAGCACAAATTTGACAATATGCCTAAGTTCAAGGATGGAAAGCTGATCAAGTATACCATCGAAGAGGACATGGTAACAAGCTACAAGAGCAAGATTACAGGCGATGAGACCGAGTTCACGGTAACAAATACATATAAGGAGCCAATAAAGCCAAACGGAGGAAAGAATCCGGGTAAGGACGGAGGTAAAAAGGGCGGAAAGCCTAACACCTACGACGAAGGCGGAATGGCACTTTACAGCGTAATGTTAGGACTTTCAGGCCTTATCTTCATCGCAATATCAAAAAACAGAAAACATAGCAAATAGCATATGTTTATGAACCGGCATATCATGCAGATGCCGGTTCTTTTTGTAATAAGAAAACCACGCGTTTGAAGCGTGGATGGATTTTGTGCCTTGACTTGATATTACTTGCATAAACTTGCTTATACATACAAATAATTATATAATTACACAGGATAAGAATTTATTTTTCGAGCTATGGAGGTTTTTATTTGACAATACAGGAAACCAAAAACGATGTACGAGAAGATGCGTTTATAAGTTTTGATATAGATGATACGGTGGATAGAGTTGCACTGTTTGGAAACCTTGACATAAACCTGAACCTTATTAGTGAAGCTGCAAGGGTTCAGATAGTACAGAGGGACAATTCACTTTTGATACGCGGAGAAAAGCCGGGGCTTGCGATAGAAATGCTAAAGGAGCTCATAGACATAATGCACGGAGGGGAGTTTCTCGACGAGCAAAAGGTTAACTATGTGATTCAGCTCAAGGCTGAGGGCGGTTCATACAGCGAAAGCGGAGTCGGAAAGGATGTCGTTTGTTTTACAGCAAAGGGGAAACCACTCAAGGCAAAAACTGTCGGACAGAAACGCTATGTGAATTCAGTAAGAAAGAGCGACATGGTCTTTGGAATAGGGCCGGCTGGAACGGGAAAAACATACCTTGCCGTGGCGCTTGCAGTAAGCACATACAAGAACAAAGAGGTAGAGAAGATTATTCTGACGAGACCTGCGGTTGAAGCGGGTGAGAAGCTGGGTTTTCTGCCCGGAGACCTTCAGGATAAGGTTGATCCATATCTCAGACCAATCTATGATGCGCTATACGACTTGCTTGGAAGAGATAATGCTTTGAGACTGAAGGAGCGTGAGGTAATCGAGGTCGTTCCGCTAGCGTACATGAGAGGTAGAACTCTGGATAATGCTTTCATCATACTAGATGAGGCGCAAAACACGACCTGTGAACAGATGAAGATGTTTTTGACACGTATGGGCTTCGGATCCAAAATCGTGGTTACGGGCGATGTTACCCAGATCGACCTCCCGGCAGGCAAAAGGAGCGGACTCGTCGATGCAGAGAAAGTCCTAAAGGGAGTAAAGGGCATAGAGTTCTGCTATCTGAGGGAGATGGACGTCGTTAGACACGAGATGGTTAAACGTGTAATCAGCGCCTACGATAGGTATTATAAGCATAAGCCAAAGAGGGATGAAAAATAATGGAAATCTATTTTGAGAATGAACAGGAGGCCTGCGACGAGCTTCTTGCTTTGATGGAAGAGAGCGCAAGGCTTTGCCTGACAAAGGAAGGCATCCCCGAGGAGAACTGCGAGTTTTCGGTCAGCTTTGTTAGCAGAGAGGAAATCAAAGAGTTAAACAAAACATATAGGGCTGTGGACAAAGTCACGGATGTGCTTTCATTTCCTCAGTTTGAGGATTTTAGTGAACTTCCAAAGGAGCAGATAATATGTCTTGGGGACATCGTAATATGTGAGGATAGGGCGAAGGAGCAGGCAGAGGAGTTTGGACATTCGTATGAGCGCGAGATAATATATCTATTTACACATAGCATTCTTCATCTTTTGGGATATGATCACATGGATGAGGTGGAAAAGGACGAGATGAGAGAGCGTGAAGAAGAAGTAATGACTGAGCTTAAGCTCGAGAGGGTTTAGAGCAAGCTGCTTCTCAGAGGAGGAAGTGATGAGCAAAATCACAGATATTGAGTTATATAAACTTGCGAGAAAAAGTGCAAAAAATGCTTATGCTCCGTTCTCGGGTTTTAAGGTTGGTGCAGCAATTTTGACGACCGGCGGATATGTTTTTACAGGCGTTAATGTCGAAAACTCAAGCTATGGCGCAACGATCTGCGCGGAGCGCGTTGCTTGTACCAAGGCGGTATCAGAGGGCTTTAGGGAGTTTGAAGCCATAGCCATAGCGACATATGGCGGAGTAGAGGCCAGTCCATGCGGGATGTGCAGGCAGTTTCTCTTTGAGTTTGCACCGAAGCTTCGCGTTATAACAGGAAAGAATGAAGATGAAATCGAGGTATCAAATCTCGATGAGCTATTACCGAAAGGATTTAGATTATGAAGTCGGGATTTGCAGGAATTATAGGCAGACCTAATGTCGGAAAGTCGACATTGCTGAACTCTATTCTGGGCGAGAAAATTGCAATTACAACGGATAAGCCACAGACAACGAGAAACAGCATCAGAGGTATATACACAGAACATACGGAGGATGGGGATTCGAGTCAGATAGTTTTTATCGATACTCCCGGCATCCACAAGGCTCACAATAAGCTCGGAGCAGCGATGGACGACATAGCTATCAAGACATACAAAGAAGTTGACATAATACTATTTCTTGTAGATGGAAGTCCGGATAAGGGAAGAGGAGATACATACATCTTAGATATGATTAAGGATGTTGAAACTCCAAAGTTTTTAATCATCAATAAGGTTGATACCATGGATCCTGAGGAGTTCAAAAACACCTATGATATTTACGAAAAAATGGGTATATTCGATGAGATATTCGGTATTTCGGCCCTCAAGGGAACTCATGTAAAGAGACTTGTGAAGGCTATTCAGGTATATCTTGAAGAGGGACCTATGTTCTTTCCGGAGGATATGGTAACCGACCACCCGGAGCGCTTCATAGTAAGCGAAATCATCAGAGAGAAGCTTTTGATGTATCTAAACGAAGAGGTTCCGCACGGAGTTGCCGTTGAGATAGAAAGCTATAAGGAGGATCCTAAGCTCACTGAAATCGGTGCCGTCATCTACTGCGAGAGAAAGTCGCACAAAGGCATCATAATCGGAAAACAGGGTAAGAAGCTAAAGGGAATAGGAAAGAGTGCAAGGCTTGAGATAGAAGCGCTGCTTGGAACCAGAGTATACCTTGAGCTATTTGTCAAGGTTAAAGAGAACTGGCGCGACTCAGACTTCGCCATCTCAAATTTCGGATACAGCGAGGACAGGTGATAATATGCTTGCCGATTCTACGGGAATCATTTTAAGGCGAATAAATGCAACATCGGGAAGGAAGATGCTCTCCATATTTACGCAGAAATACGGAAAGATAAGCGCAGGAACAAGCATTTCCGAAAAGAGCAGCAAGGGCAAGGCGACGCTTAGCCTAAACCGCTTTACCTACGGACGCTATGAAATATATAGGAGCAGGGACTTCTATAATGTCAATAGTGGAGAGGTCGTAAAGAGTTTCTTTCGCATAGGAGAAAATCCTGACAAGTACTTTGCGGCATCATTTGTACTGGAGCTTACGGACAAGGCTTTACCTGAGGAACTTCCGCAGCCGAAGCTTCTAAACGAGCTCGTGGACTTTCTTGAAACGCTTGAGGATAGAAATAAGGGTTTTATAACTCTGGTTATACCGTGGAATGGGCAGGCGACGACTCCCATTGGTGGACAGAACATGGCATACCCCGCAGCATTTATCAAGAAAGGCAGGGGCATAGCAAGGCTCGTGTGGAGTATTGGCAAAATTCGGGCGTGGTAAAGAGCATACAACCGCTGTAAGTTATAGTCAAACAAAATACGATTTGGAACGCACGTTCCACCTGTAGACAAAGCAAACGGCTGATAACTCCCCAACTCATCAACTCCCCAACCAACTCTCAACTCACAAACTTATCAACTCCCAAATTCACC
>ERZ773042.1016-NODE-1016-length-17351-cov-5.717507_pt1 | contig 17351 bp, 16 predicted proteins | sample MGYA00511664_ERZ773042 | MGnify/ENA primary metagenome ERZ773042 (study PRJEB29015, sample SAMEA2737984) | human oral metagenome | biome: human oral; feature: human-associated habitat; material: dental | place: China | collected 2036 ... | reverse complement strand
ATCCGCTGCCAAAATCGTCTATCGCGACCTTGCAGCCGTAGTTTTTAGCTACGGCGATGAAGCTGCGTAGGCTCTCGTAATCGTCAAATTCCTCGCTTTCTAAAATTTCAATGAATAGATTTGAAGCATTTGGGCTGGATGCGAGCTTGCGCTCTAAAAGCTCCTTGATACCTTCGTTTGCGATGTCAAAATATGAAAGATTTATGCTAAAGCAAGTCCCTGCGAAGCGGTCTAGCAAGCGAAAGGCTTCGTTTATTACGACCTGAGTTAGCGGGATGTAGAGCGAGGTTTGCTTTGCGATATCGATAAACTCACCCGGGCAGCGCGTCTTGCCCGAACGATCGATTAGGCGGATTAGAATTTCATATACTAACGGGACATAGTCGCCACCCTCGGTGCCGTAGGTGTTACCACTAGGATCGCGGTGGGTGATATCAAATATGGGCTGAACAAGCACAAAGACTTGATTTTTCTTGATCGCATTTTGAATGGTGTTGATCATAATCTGGTTTTGAAGATATTTTTCCTCAATCGCATTTGGGCGCGAATAAAAGCCCACGTGCTCGTTTTTGCTCTGCGCCTCATACATCGCCATAACCGCCTGAAAGACCCTATTTGCGCCGCCCGCTACATCTGCACGCTCGCTCACGCCCATCGTGATATTTAAAGGCGCGGAGGCAAAGCCCTCGGTCGTATGGAGATTAAAAACTTTATCGGTGAAGTATTTATTTATGATCTCCACGTCGCGCGCGACATTTAGCCCCTCGTAAAATAGGCAAAACTCATCCGATTGGATGCGAAAGATACTAGCTTTGATCTCGTGCGATTCGATACACATCGCAAGCGTACGCGCAAAGGAGCGCAGAATTTCATTTGTCGTTTCTGCCTTGTAAAAAAGTCGCAAATTTGCAAAATTTACGATAGTGATGTAGATCGCTACGCCCGTTTTTTCTGCGTTTATTAGCTCATATAGCGCTGCTTCGTTGCCCTGGCCCGTAAGATGATCGATATAGACTTGATTGTTTAAGCTCTCCTTCGCGTTCGCAAGAGCTAGCTTCATAATCTCGCGCTCGCCGATGTCATGAGCGTAAAGCGCATATAGCGGCAGCTTAGACGTAGCAGCGATATTTGATAGCCTTAGGCTCACATCTGCTAGTTCGCCGTTTTTACGAAGCAGGCGCGTATCTTTGGCGCTTTTATTTACCATCGCAGGAAGTTCGATCCCTTTATCTTTGGGCATCAAAACTCCAAGATCGCTCCCTTGCAGCTCGCTTTGTTCGTAGCCGCTTAAGCTAAGCGCGCTTTTATTGGCGTATAAAATTTTAAAGCTCTGATCTGCCAAAACTATCGCTTCGCCTGCTTGCTCGCATAGCGCGCGATAGGGCGCGAGGGCGCGTTTACTACGCAAAGCATCGGAATTTATGATGTAAGTAAGCAGTAAAAACGACAAAAACACCGCCGTGTAGAGCATCGTCATTTGCATAAACGAGCCGTAAAATTCCTCACTAGCGTAAGAAAATCGCTCGCGCAGGCTTGCGAAGCGCTCATTTAGCAACGAGAGATTATCGCTTACAATGATATTTTGCCGCTCGAAATTCCTTAAAATTTGCCGTGCGATTCCTATAAACGCAGCTTCGTCGGGGCTTGACGCATCTGCGCTTTCTAGCGCACTTTTTAAAGCAGAGATCTCGGAGCGATTTTTATAATTAAGCCCTAAAATTTGAGAGTAGAGATTTGCTCTTTGCGCATTTGCGCCACTGGATAAAAATTTTTGCTGCAGACTTTGAAAAAGGATTAAATTCTGCGAATTTAAAGCCCCAAGCTCGTCCAAAAGTGAAATTTTATCGCTAAAAGCGCTTCCGATCGCGCGCACATCGCTGCTAAGTCCGATTTTATCGATGATTTTGTCTTTTTGTAGAGCTTGCAGCACCTGATAGATGCCGCGCATATCGGTATTTGCAATCGAAAAGTCCCTTCTTGCGATCTTTGCATCAAATAATATATTTAAGCGGTTATCGGCGTTATCGATCAAAGCTAGCTCGCGCGAAATCGTGCTAAATCTCGCTACATCTCTTAGCGACGAGAAATAATTCCCGGCGATGATTATGCCTAATATCATAATCCCCACCATCAAAGCCCACATTATCTTATCTTTCATCCTGCGCCTCCGTCATATCGCCCTTAAGTGTAGCCAAAAAGCTCATCAAAGCATCAAGCTCCCTATCGTTAAGATCGTATTTTAGCAGATCCTTTGCGATCTGCCGCACCGCAAGACGCAAATCCGTCTGCCCGTTTACGTAAGGCGCGGTTTGCGTGATATTGCGCAAGCTAGGCACGCGGCGCAGCTCAAATCCATCGGAAGTGAGCCTATGCCTAGGCACATCCTCCTCTTCCGCGCTTGGGCGAATTTTAGTAAAGCTGCCGGTGCCTAGGCTAACGCCGTTATGACATGCCGAGCACAGCCGCACAAAAAGCACATATCCGTTATATTCGGCATCATTTAGCTTAACCTCGCCGCGCAAAAATCGGTCAAATTTGGAATTTATCGCCGTTTTGGACTTTAAAAATTCCGCCAGCGCATCAATGAAGTTCGCCATATTCGCCTCGCCGTAAGCACTTTCAAAAGCCTGCTTGTAGGCTAAATTCTTCCTAATAAGCTCTAAAATTTTATCTTCGCTCGCATCAAGCTCGTTCGTGCCAAAGACCGACGCTGCGATCCGCGCTTCAAAGCCCGCGAAATTATAATCGCCCAAGTAGCGATCAAAGTAATAAGAATTTATTAGCGTAGGCACGCGTCCATCGCGCACCGAAGCGCCCGAATCGTTTAGATAGAAGTTGTGGCAGCTCTCGCAGGAGCGGCCTTTGCTACTAAATCTTACATCGGTAAAAATTTTTGCGCCCAGCCGCGCCTTTTGCGGGTCGTATTTAGGCATCGCAAGCGGCGTAAAAAGATTGCCGCAAAGCCCCAAAACTGGCGCCAGGCTAAATATAAAACAGCTTAAAGCTCGCTTCGATCTCATCGCTTATCATCCCGCCTTTAGCCCGCTTTTTCAAAAGCTCCTCGATCTCACGCTCGCTAGCCTCCGCACCATCCATATGCAGGTGCCACGCGGCGTTTTGCACAGCTTCTTGTAGGCTGCGTTTTTGCTCGCGCTTTTCAGTTAAAATTTCGCTTTTAAATTTGATGTTGCGCGCCCCAAGCAGCGCCTCGAACTTTTCGGCGGCGGTAGCAAGTCTTTTATACCCCGCGCCGAAGCGCTCAAAAAGCGGCACAAGCATAGACGAATTGCGCTCGCTCGCCCAGTTTAGATAAATTTTGCGCTCGCCTAAAGCCAAAAACGCCTCAAAATCCTCCGTGCTCTTCAGTGCAGGGCTCATCGTAAGAAACGCGATGTCAAAAACTGCGGGAATTTTAAAATTTTCGCTCTCGCGGCTTTTGCTCGCAGAATTTTTAAAATTTAAAGCCTGCGCGGCGCTTTCTTGGGTTTGCGCGTTTGAAATTTTACTCTGCGAACGCGGATAAATTTTAAAATTTTCGCCCGCCGCGCCTGCAAAACCATCGCGGCTCAGCCGCTCGCAAAACTCCGCAAAACTTAAATTTAATACGTTTTGCAAGCTGATGCCAAACTCCTCCGCGCTGCGCCTTAGCTCTCGCAACATCCCCTCCGAGCTATCGATCGCCGTAACCTTGGCGCCCAGCGACGCGAGATACAGCGAGTAAACCCCCGTGCCGGCGCCCACGTCGAGCACGCTTTTGCCCGCAAAGCTCACCCCCCAGCCGCGCAGTATCTCAAACACCCGCTTACCGAAAGCCCCTAACTCACCGCTAAATTTAGCGTAACTTTCGGACTTTTTATCCCAGCTATTTTTATGTGATTTTTCGCCGATTCTCTCCACCGCTCGCCTTTAAATTTTTTGTAATAATAGCAAAATTTGGCAATTTTTCCGAATTTGGGCTATAATAAATGCTTTCAAAATCTAGGCGAAAGGGCGTTCATGGCGGACGTTACGATAAGAAATTTAAACTTTGCTTACGAAAAACGTGAAATTTTAAAAGATATAAACCTAAGCTACGAGCTGCGCGATTTTTTGGCGATTTTCGGACCCAACGGCGGCGGCAAAAGCACTCTTTTGAAGCTGCTTTTGGGGCTGCTACAACCAAGCTCGGGCACGATCGAAATTTTAGGCAGAGCGCCCGCGCTTGCCAGGGCGCAAATGGGCTACGTGCCGCAGTTCATCGCGATAAATAAAAGCTTTCCCATAAGCGTGCTCGAAGTCGTTTTAATGGGGCTGATAGATAAGAAAATTTTTGGTTTCTACTCCAAATCCGAGCGCGAGCAAGCCATGCAAGCCCTGGGGCGCGTAGGCATGCAAGACCTTACAGACTGCCGTATCAGCGAGCTTAGCGGCGGACAAAGACAGCGCGTTTACATCGCGCGGGCGCTGTGCGCGAAGGCTAAAATTTTACTTCTCGATGAGCCGTTAGCGAGCATCGACACGATGGGGCAGGTTCAAATTTACGAGCTTTTAAAATCCTTAAACGAGGGCGGCTGCGGCATAATTCTAATCAGCCACGACGTGCAGCTTGCGCTAAATTACGCAAACCGCGCGCTTTACATCGCAAACGGCTCGGCGCACACTCATGAGATCGATCCGGGAGGCAGGGCGGAATTTTTAGATCACCTGCGACGCGAGCACGGGCACTTCTGTGCCGTCGATCTCGCGCTTAACGAATGCTGCTGCAAGGAGGGCGAAAATGGCTGAAATTCTATCCTACGATTTCATGCGAAACGCCCTTCTCGGCGGGCTTTTGGTCAGTATAGTCTGCGGCGTCGTGGGCTCTTTAGTCGTGATAAATCGCATGAGCTTCATCGCAGGTGGTATCGCGCACGGCGCATACGGCGGCATCGGCATCGCGCTATTTTTAGGCATCTCGCCCGTGCTGGGAGCTAGCGTATTTGCGCTGTTTTTGGGGCTGCTAATCGCTTACGTCACGCTGCGAAACACCGAGCGCTTCGACGCCGTAATCGGCGCGATATGGGCGTTTGGAATGGCGCTGGGGATAATCTTTGCCGATCTCACGCCCGGGTATAAATCCGATCTGATGAGCTTTCTGTTCGGCTCGATCCTAGCGATAAATCATGAAAATCTAATCTTCATCGGCATTTGCGGCGCGGCATTTGCGGCGCTTACGGCATGCTTTTACAGGCAGTTTTTAGCGATCAGCTTCGATAAGGAATTCGCCCTGCTGCGCGGAGTAAATACGAGCGTCTTTTACTACGTCCTCGTGGTAATGGCGAGCCTCGCGGTGGTCGCGTCGATTCAAATCGTAGGGCTAATCTTAGTAATATCGCTGATGACGATCCCGCCCTTCATCGCCGAAAAAATTTCAAAAAGCTTAGGCTCGATGATGGCGATAAGCTGCGCGCTATCGGCGCTCTTTTGCGCGGCGGGGCTTATTTTGAGCTTTAAGCTCAATCTAACCAGCGGCGCTTCGATCATCCTAGTCGCCTCGGTCTGCTTTTTCGCAAGCTCGATTTTTAGCAAACTTCGCGCCTAAAAGCCCGCCCAGCTCGCTAAGCAGGATGCCTGCGAGTATCAGCGCCGCGCCTAAAATTTGAAGCGCGCTTAGCTTCTCGCCGAAAGCATACCCCATAATGCCCGCGCTTACGGGCTCTAGTGCAAAAATTAGCACCGTTTTTATCTCGCTTACGCCGCGGTTTTGCGCCATCGTTTGGATCACAAACGCCGCGACGGTAGCAAAGATCGAGGTTAAAACCAACGCGAAAACAAAATCGAAACTCGTCGAAAAGATCAAATTTCCAACCACCCTTATCTCGCCTTCAAATTCCGCGTGCGGAGCGAAAACTGCCGCGATCAGCGCGCAGACGCAGACGCAGATGAACTGCACGATCACGAAGCCGTAGAGATTGCTCTTGCGCGCGCAGACGCCGGTAAAGACGATGTGAAGCGCGTATGCAAACGCCGAAACTAGCGTCAGCCGCTCGCCTATGCCAAATCCCACCGCGCCGCTTGCTCCGCTTAAAAAATACAGCCCCAAAAGCGCCACGACTGCGCCGCCAAAGGCGCTCGCACCGACCTTTTTACCGAAAAACGCAAGCATCAAAAAGGGCACGATGACGACGTTTAGCCCCAAAATAAACGCCACTGTCGATGATAGCGCATAATCAAGCGCTATGGTCTGGCAGGAAAAATCGCAAAACAGCATCAGCCCACAAAACACGCCCCGTCCTATCGTGCCGCGGTCAAATTTGACGCCGAGGCGTAGGCAGGCGAGGTAGGTAAAAATGCTCGCCGCCAAAAAGCGCCAAAACAAAAAGCTGAAAACGTCGCCGCTATGCAGCGCGCGCTGAACCGGCACGAAAGTGCATCCCCAAACGATCGCTACGAAAAGCAGCCCCAGATCCCACAGCCTGCTAGGCGGAACGGGGTTTTGCGCGCGGCTTTGCGCGGAACTAGAATTTTGCCCGAAATTCTGCGCGGAATCGGAATTTTGCGTAGAGTTGGAATTCTTTGCAAAATCGGAATTGTTCGTAGAATTCGAGCTTTGCGCAGAATTTAAATTTTTTGCGGAGTTAAAATTTTGCGGAGTGCCAGGGCTTCGCGCGGAACTATAGTTAAAGCTCTGCGGCGTGCTGGCGGAGCATGGATCGTTCGCAAGGACCTTGATAAAATTTTTCTTGGAGCGTCGCGTATGAGCGGCAACGAGGCTTTTTGCGGGGATCAAATTCGGATCATTCGCAACGCTCGCACGACTTAACGGACTCGCGCTATTTGCGCCGTTGCAAGTAAAATTTTCCGCACAATTTAATATAAAATTTCGTTTGAAATTTCTCGCGGAATTTTCGCAAGGATTTATTGTGGGGGCTTTTGCGGAATTTAAAGCTTTATTTTCGGCGCAGCTTAGAATTTGCGCGGACTTTAAATTTGGCGAAAGAGCCGCGGAGCTTAAAGTGGATTTTCTTCCTGGATTTTTGACGCGCGGAGCGGAATAAAGCGCGACGAGATTGTGCACGGCAAAACCGACCGAAGCGGGATAAAATTTTAAATTTCGCACGCTCATAAAATTTAACTCGGCGGCCGCGTCTTGAAATTTGAAATTTCTTTTGAGGTAGGGAGCGGGAGCGAAATTTACCTTACCGCTGGGCGCTGTGTTTTTTGCGCGCTCGCACGCCTGATTTGAGATAAAATTTAAAGCGGGTTTTAAATTAAAATTTTCCGCGAGCTCCGAGATAGAATTTTTCATAAATTTAAAGTAAAATTTCGCCGAGATTTTAGTGCGGTCGCGCCTATCTGATCGTCTTTATGGCGTTTAAAATCGCGCCCGAGTTTTTACGAAACTCCCTTTCGTTTTTACTTAAAAAATCGAAGCTTTCGTTGATAAAGGCGCTACTGAATTCGCTACTAAAATCATCTCCAGGCTCGCGTCCAACGGCACTTTTAAAGCTTTTAGCAAAGCTCACGTCAGTTCCTAGTTCACGTGCCAAAGGGCGAATGATTTCGTAAATTTCATCAAAGGCATTGGTGCGCAGATAGTGGCTGAATAACACTTCGCCGCTCATTACTGCCTTGGTATCGGCTTCGGACATATCTTTTATTTTAGCGAGTACGAGCTTTTTGATCGGCTCTACGGCAAGACTTAGCTTCTTGCTCGCCAGCCTTTGCATATTCTGCACGGCGATGCTTTTTTTGCCCGCGCGCTCGGTAATGTAGCTAGGCAGATCGAGCTCGTAATCCTGTACGCCAGTGCGTTCGTATTCATTTGCGGCACGCTCTATCAAAGTGCTTAGTGAGTTTTTAAAATTTTCGCTATCGCCCGCGCCCGCACTAAGCATCACGTCCAGCCCCTTTACGGCGACCTCTTCCCAGCTAGCAGTCGCAAATAGCGGCAATAAACAAAAGATTAGTTTTTTAAGCAAAGTTTTTCCCTAATTAAAGATTGATTATTTTATTTCGAAAATTTTAATGTATAATCAACGTTTTTATAATACCAAAAGGGCTAAATATGGAGCTTTTACTCATCGCTTTCGCGCTTGCGATGGACAGCGTCGCGCTTAGCATTTCAAACGGCGCGAAATATCCGAATTTTAAATTTGCACAGATCGCGCGCGTCGCGTTTTTCTACGCGGCGGCTCAGTTTATAATGCCGCTTGCAGGCTACGCTTTGGGGATAAATTTCGTAAAATTTATCGCGCAGATCGATCACTTCGTCGCGTTTGGAATTTTATCGTTTTTAGGCGTTAAGATGATCGCAGAATCCCGCCGCGAGTAGGACGAGCCAGATCTTCGCCTAAGCACGAAGGAGCTGGTGCTGGGCGCGATCGCTACTAGCATCGATGCGATGGCCGTGGGCGTGACCTTTGCCTTTGGCGAGATAAACATCCTTTACGCCTGTTGCGTAATCGGGCTCGTCTGCTTCGCGCTGTGCGTCGCGGCGTGCTACGCAGGCAAGCTAACGGGCGAATACCTGCACTCAAAGGCGCTCGTTTTGGGCGGCGCGATTTTGATCCTAATCGGGGTTAAAATTTTGCTCTCGCACCTCGGCGTTATCGATATTTAGCGACTTTTAATCGCCGCTTTGTGATAATCTTTAAAACTAATTCGCAGGAGCGAAAATGAAAAATTTGATAAATTTAAGCGGCGGCGACCGATTAAATTTGCTCGTCGAGGGCAAAATTTAATCAGCGAGAGCATCAAAAACGGCAAAACAAGGCAGACACAAAAGGAGTTTGCTAGCATAGACGAGGCGCAAAAAGCCTGCGCAAAAAAGGAGTGGGAGATCCTAAAAAAGGGCTACGTCATGCAAAACGCGGATGCGAGGCCTGGCGAAACGAGCCTGCACGTTTACATCGGCGGCGGATACACGGACGCGCTAGCCTTTGCGAGCTTTGAGGGCGAAAATTTCGTCTATAAATGCGGCGGCTACAAAGAAAACGGCTCGGTCGATTTTTTGACTAGGCTGGGCGCGGACGGCGCGATAAAAGGGGATATTATTTTGCCAAAGCCGCTTGCGTGGCATGCGCAGCGGGCGGGCGAAATTTTACTTTTGGATTTGGATCATTTTATTTTCAAATTTGATCTAAAAACGGGCGAGTTTGCCGACCTTTCCAAAGAGCTAAATTTTAAAAGAAATAGAGAATTTACGAGCCGCGTTTGTGCTGCGGGCGCAGCGGGCGAGACGGCGGCGTTTGCGATGTTCGGTCAAATTTTTATTTTGCGAGACGGCGAAATTTCGCTTCTTACGCAATATAAGGCCGAAATGAAAAGCTCCACGCCGATATTTTGCATCGCGCTTAGTGCGGACGGCTCGCGACTGGCGCTTTGTTGCAAGCAAAACGAGATTCAAATTTTAAGTGCGCTTGACGGCTCTTGCGGCAAAATTTTAAGCGAGATAAAAGGGGGCTCCGGCATTTTGGATAAAATTTGCTTTCTACCCGACGGCTCGCTGCTCGGCAAAGAGCGCCACTCGGATAAGCTAATCTGCCTTGACGCGGACGGCTCGCGGCTGGGGCCTGCGTGGCTACAGGGCGAGTGCGCGCAGGCGAGCGATTTTTGTCTGAGCGAGGACGGCTCGCGCCTTGCGATAATCAGCTATGGTAGGGCTCACATCGTTGATCTAAAAAGCGCAAATTTGACGCTTAGCTTTGAGCTGGAGCACGTCGTAAAGCGATGCGAGGCGAAATTTGAGAATTCAAACGGTAGCAAAAATTTGGCCGTGCGCACCGACTACGGCTGCTTTAGTTTGTATCGCGTTTAAATTCCGTGAAATTTAAGCCGCAGGTGTAGGCTTCTACAGATTGCGCTTTTAAGGCGAGCGATCTCCTCTCGATCTTTTAATAGCGCGCCCGGTTTTGGGCCATTCGACACCCAAAGCGTAACGGCCTATATAAAATTGAATATCGGCGTTTCGATTGCGGCGGCGGCTTTGATAGAATTTTCGCTTGAATCAACAAAATAAGGCGTTTTTAATGCTGAATAGCGCCTGAAAAAGCTTAGCCGCTACGGCTTTAATATCATATCTTGCCAGTTAAGCTTAAATCGGCTATCATTGCACGAAATCTGAAGGGGGCAAATTTGAAAAAATTCTTTGTTAATTCTCTGCGCCTTATAAAACGCCACTATATAATCTCTGCGATTTTTATCATCTGCATTTTGACATTTATCCCTTATATGCCTATAAATATGGGCTTAAACTACGTCGGAGTTTGCACCAATCCTCTGCATTTTGGCATCTTATCGGATAATGAATTAAAAGAGATAGCGTTTAAACAGTATTTGCAACAACATCATAAAGAGTATAATTACAAGCATAATATCCCGTTTTTCAGAATCCAACCTTGCAACGGCGACAAGCGCCCCGATGATAATTGCGAATTTTGGAAAATACCTAAAGAGTTAAATTTAGAAAATTTATTGTCTATCGGCAGACAAATTTGCAAAGACGGAAAACAAATTGCGCCGATAGATAAATCCATACTAAAAGCTATAGATGATGAAAGCGTTGTGTATCCATGGGAGGATAGCAAGCTTTTTAATGATAAAGGGGAACTTAATTATTCTATCTACTTTAATAATGAGGACAACCATTATAGCGATTATTATCGATATGATTCTTTGTTTATAGCCGAGGATCCTACTATTAAGATTAAATTGCTTGATTTACTTACCGGAAAAATCAAGAAGATCATATACAAAAACGATAATAGGCTAGCGCTAAGAATGCTATTAGCCCTTAAACGTATTGATAAAAGTGATGATTTTTGCACCTTAAATGATTGGATGGATAAAAATAAACTTGACGTTACTAAAGAAAGCGTTGAAATTATTGGAGATAAAGGAAATAAGATTATATTAGAAAATTATTCTATGTATAGAATAGGTATAGATAATTGCGGAAATTACAAGGGCTTATATATGGGCATATTATGGGAACCATATAAAGCATATATGAATTATGCAGATTTTAAAAACAAATTTAAACAAAATAAGGAGTAATCTACGTCAAAAATAGTAGATATGAGCGGTAAAATCGCACAGGGCGGCTATGCCTATGCCGAGGGCAATCCTTGCTAAATTTGAGGCGCGGATTTTTTGCATAAAATCACAAAATTAAAATTCGGCAGCAGGTTCTACTTGCATGCACTTAGCTCACAGAACAAATACGATAAATTTAAGCGGTCTTGATCTCTCGCAGCCTATACCACTATAGGATAAATGCTGCTAGAAGCACAAAATATCCGATGGCGACCGTTAGCGCGCCCACAGCAAGGATAACGCCCTCGGCCGAAATAATTCCTTTCGCGGTTTCTTTTTTGAGATAAATAGCCAATTATATATTAGTCTAGCCTAAAGATTTGGATTCGGCTAAAAGCGGGTGGGATTAAAATTTAATCCGTCTTCAAATTTGCCTAAATCTAAATTTACAAAAAATCTATTTCTTGCCCACCAGCAATTTTGAGCTACCGAGCATCAGCCATTTCGCCTCGCGCGGGCTCATAAAAAGCCCCTGCGTCGTGTCTATTAGCTCGACCCGCTCATAGCCCTGCTCTTTAAGTCGCGCTATGAAAGCGTCCATATCGCCGTAGTTTCCGCGCGAAAAAAGATCATGGATTGCGAAGCTGCCGCCCTTTTTAAGCACGCGGAGCGTCTCTAAAAGCAGCTCCTGGCGGTCCTTGCGCATGATGTTGTGATATACGTAGTTGCTTGTAACCGCATCGAAGCTGCCGTCCTCAAAGGGCAGCTGCGTGGCGTCGGCTTGCTCAAAGCTAGTGTTTTGCACCCCTTCGGCGCGCGCGTTGGATTCGCACAGCTGCTTGTTAAAAGACGCGTACTCAAAGCCCCAGCGATCGACGCCTAGCACCGATGCGTGCGGGTTGCGCTTAGCGACGGCGATCGTTAGCGCGCCGCTGCCGCAGCCTACGTCTAGCCCCCGCCCGCCCTCGGGCAGATCCACGTATTTCGCCGTGCCCTCTACGATCGCGCGCGAGAGCTGACGCTTGCCGCCGTAATCAAACGCGCGGTACCACACGACGCAGTAGATCGTAAAGCCGATCAAAACCAGCGCCACTGCGCCTAAAAGCCCCGCAAGGAACCACCTCAGCATGCCGCCAACAAAAGCGCCGCAAACGCCGAAAATCAAAAACAAAACTAACGCTACTCCCGCACCCGCGGCAAAGCTCGCGATCATACCCTTAGGCACCCAGTTTTTATAGTCCGGTTTCATCTTTGCTCCTTTTATTAAATTTAATCTAGCGGCGACAAAGCGCGCTGCGGGCGAAATTTTAAATTCCGCCCGTAAATTTTAAAGCTCGCAGCTCAAACCTCGCTTAAATTTAAACGCACGCTAATAGGTGTATTTAAACTCCGCGTAGTAATTGCGCCCTGGAGCCGGAGTATAGATGTCTGCGCGTAAATTTTGGTTGTAATTATACTCCTCGTCAAAGACGTTTTTGACTCCGGCGCTTATCAAAAATCCGCTTGCGAAGCGGTACGCAGCACCAAGATCCACAATCGTGCGCGAATCGATCCTATCGTGGTTGGCGTCGTGCGATGATGAAAAATATTTAAAATCGCTCATCAGCGTTAAATTTCTAATCGGCTCATAATCGACGCCCAAAACGAACTTCGAGCGTTCCACCAGCGGAACCTGCTTGCCTTTATTCGCGCCGGATTGGATCTTGGCGTCCACGTATGAAAAGGTCTCGCTGAGCTTTAAATTTGAAAGCAGGCTTTGCTCCGCATACAGCTCCACGCCCTTGCGGCGCGTCTCGTCGATATTGATGAAATGCCAACCGCTATTAAAGCCGCTACCGAGTAGCTCGTTTACGATCTCGTTTTTCGTATCGGTCCAAAACAGCGTCGCGCTTACGTATTGCCCATAGATTAGATCCTTCATGCCGATCTCGTAGGTTTTAAAGGTTTCGGATTTGAGGTTATTAAGCACGTAAGGGCCGCTAGAACTTAGCTTATCGATGAGCTGATTAGGACCCGGCGAGATATAGCCTCGCTCAAATTTAAAATAGACATTGCCGTCTTTAGAATATTTAAAATTCGGCGTGATCTCAAACGCATAGTTGTTTTTATCGTCCGTTACGTGCGTGCTGTCTTGAGTGTGAAAGATGCGCCCCATCCTACGCATCGTCGTAGAGACCTCGCGATCTACTTTGTATTCGGCGCGCTCAAAACGCCCGCCAGCACTAAGTGAAAATAGCTCCGTGAAGTCGTGCTTTTCTAAGGCATAAACCGAGTGCGTCTGTTTTTGCATATCAAAGATCGTAAGTTGTGAAAGGCTCATCATATTAAAATCGATCCTGCGGAAGCCCTTATTTTTAAGATAATCATATCCCGCTATGAGCTCGTCGTTATCATAGGTAAGCTTGCCCTTTAAATTCGCCCCTTCTTTGCGATCTTTCATCACAAAGCCCTTTTGCAAAATTCTAATATCTTGATAATAAGGCTGTAAATTTGCTTCAAATCTATCGCCAAATTTCACCGCATAATCCAAGTCAAAATTTAGTCGCGTGCTTTTGGTAAAGGTCCTCTCGCCTCCTTGTTGGCGGCGATCCGCTTTAAGCTCGGCAAACCCTAAACCCGGTACATCATGCGTCCTAGCGCGATAAAAGCTGGGATTAAAAGAGAGGCTTTGATCGTCTGAAATTTTATAATTTAGTCCAAACGATGTATAGTAGCCTCGCTCTCTTTCGCCCTTGCGGTATCCATGCTGATCAAAGCCCTTTATTGCGGTCTTTAGAAATAGATTTTCGCTCACATTCCCGCCTGCGCCGAAATTTAGATCTTTATAATTATACGACGCGATCTTGGTAGAGACATTGGCGTATGGATATTTTGCGCCTTTTTTTGTGATGATATTTATCACGCCGCCGCTGGTACCGCTGCCGTAAAGCACGCTACCGCCGCCGGGGATAATCTCCACGCGCTCGATATCCTCAATAGGAACGAGATCAATCGGGATGGTCGTGGGCGTCGTGTCGATCATATTGAGAGCGACTCCGTTAAGAAGGACCTTGACGGAGGTATTGGCCTTCGCACCTTGCCCGCGTAAATCAACCGACCTACCGTTAAAACTAACCCCAGGCGCCTTTTCTAAAATTTCGCGTAGATCGCGGTATCCGCGGTTTTCCATATCCTCCGCGGTGATAACGGAGACGTTGCGAACCTCGTTTTTAAGCATATCCTCAAAGCCCGTCGCGGTAACTACGATGGTACCGAGCTTCGTGGCGTTCGCGCCGGAAGCGTTTTTAGCAGCTGCGGAATTTACGGCTCTCGCGCCGGGCGCGCCGATATTTGCGGACGTAGCATTATTTTCGGCTCCGTTTAGTTGTAAGGCGGCGCACAAACTTAGCGCGATTGCGGCATTTGAAAGATAAAATTTCTTAAACATCACTCTCCCCTATTCAAAATTATAATTTTGCGAATGATTTGCAAATGCTATATTATAATTTCTCTTGATTAAATAATAATAAATTTCAAAGATTAAAGATAGATTTTTTAAAATTTAGGCGGAGATTGGATGAAATTTTGATTTTGAGCGTTTTACGTAGAGCGGTAAAATTTCGGTTTTAAATTTAGACTCCTTGGTGCCGTTTGCTTTTTAAAACGGCAAATTTGCGAAGCGGATCTAGCTGAAATTTTGCAATTTAGCCAAATCTCTAAAATCATACCCGTCTAAAATGCGCCAAAAAGTATTAAACCTATCCTAGTGCTCATTTTTTATTCCTAAGACTTTTTGATTTTGCTTGCGCATCAATTATTTTTTATCATGGTTCACCCTCTTTAGCCACTCTTTTTCAAATTTATAATATCTTTCAAGCTTTTTATTCTTTTCTGCTTGATTCCACTTTTCTATCTCGGCATAATCTTGCAGCTCGCCTCCGCACTTAGGGCAAACACTCTTATCTTTAACGTCCGAGAAATTATAAAATTTAAGACACCCTTTGCAACGCATAAATTTAGGATAATATTTTATGCTTTTTTCAGGGCGAAATGCGAGATGCGCAAAGAAAGCGCACGCCGCAAAGCATAAAATTCCTATGATGATACGCAGATATGCGCTATCAAATTTTACCGATGCCATAAAGCCGGGTTTTATATCAACTTCCCCCAATATAACAGCCGTTAATCCCCATGCGAAAAAAGCAAAAAAGCCGATTAGCGCAAAAATTCTATTTAGCATTTTTATATATTCCTCTATAACAAATCAAATTTCATCGCTTTTTAAATTTACGCTTTTTACGCTTTGGAGTTTTAGTGCTTTGATCTGAAGCATTTCTTTGCCGATACACGCCGTCGTTTTTATACTCCGTTAGCTTTTTGCCGCAATATGAGCAAATTTGATCGGTATCTTTGACGTCCTCGTATCGGTAAAATTTACCGCAGTCTGCACACCACATATACTCTGGGTATCTTTTTATGCTCTTTTCAGAGCGAAAGGCGAAATAAAAGCCGTAAATACCCATTATTAAAAATACGATTGCGGGCAATATCCACAAACTACCCGCATCATCAAATTTAATATATTTCTCGCCTATCTTTATATTTTTATTTACTGCAAAAATTATAAGGTATAAAAATAATACTACGCCAAGAAAAAAATAGCCGATTCTATCTGACATTTTGCTGCTTCTTTTCGTTATGATCTGCTTTATTTATAACGTTTTGTGCCATACCGTCCGATCCTTAAATTTGGACTTTATGAGAGATAAATTTTATTTTTGGTCGCTCTAAATTTCTCATATGACAAACCTGGAGTATTGTAAAATCAACGTATAATTTTCGCTATAAAATTTTACCATATTTTTTCTATTGTAAATACTCATGCTTAGCAGATATTTGGCGAAATTTATGTAATCCTTCGTACTAGGAAAATAAAGCGTAACGCTTTGGTAGAATGTTTTAAAACCCAGTTTAAATTTATACTTATCCATATCGTCCGCTATATAGCACTCCGCTTCGTTCATTTTGATAAATTTCTCTATATCTATGCATAGTTGAGCGCTATTTTTTGCGAATCGCGCTCCTCCCACCCAATCTTCATAAGGAAAAAGCTCTAGGTATGAGACCCTTTCATTATACGATGATGTTAAAATGTTTTTTGCGAAATAATACATAGCCAAATTCGTAGTAAAACCCAATACCACAAGCTTTTTGTCTTCTAGAATTTTAATATCTAATTTATGATACTCGTGTCCCATAAGTTCCTCATCGATAGTTAGAGGATCGTCTTTAATATAAATTTTATTCGGCAGCACTGGCTTATTCTCCTTTTTTTGCGCACTACGCCGTCATTCGTAAAGCGCCGTCAAATATGATCCCATCGCTTCGATTGCGGAGGGCAATAGCTCTTTTCCATCTACATTGATGCTGTTTGTGTTCATATTTTCTCCAATATAAGTTCCGCCGAGCCATCCTCAAGCGAATTATACTCATCCAGATGTATATGCGAATGTTTCGGCACGGAATCTTGCGCTAAAGTAAGCAAATGCCTGGCAAGAGATATAAGTCCGCTTTTATTTGCCCTTATAGTAACTTCGTTTTCGAAAGCATTGACGGAGATCGCGAAGTCCTTTTCCCATTGTAGCTGCAGTCCCTTTTCTGCGCAATAGTCTAAGGTTTTTATAACATACTGCCCCATATATCGCCGATACTCCTTTCTAAATTTAATCGATTGTCGATAGAATTTACCTCATCGATCGGTTAGCCGATCTCATAGTATTTTGGAAAAATTATATCTAAAATAAAAATAAAAGGGGTCGGAATAACTAAATTTAAGATAAGAGCTGTGCGCGAAAATGAAGCGGTTAAAATTTGAAAATAGCTTAAATGGTGGTCCCGATTGGACTCGAACCAACGACTTCCACCATGTCAAGGTGACACTCTACCAACTGAGTTACGGGGCCAAAAAGAAACGGCAGTATATCAAAAAAATCTCTCAATAGCAAGCAAATTTTAATTTTTCGTAAAATTCCGCCGAAATTTTATACAAGACTCCGCCGCGACGTAAAACGCCGTCGAATTCTACGCGAAATTTCACGATATTGCCGAAACTCTGCGCAAAATTCTATCCCGTAACTAAAATTCGAATCCCACGCGAAATTTTTCATCCCACTACTAAAATTTCGCAATCGCGCGCGGAATTTTATCGCGCTTGTGCGCCACTCGCGTATTTCGCCCCAGCAGCCTATTCTGCTCCACTTTGTTTTATCTAGTCGCTTCGCCCTGCCATGCCTCGCTTCGCCTTGAGCCCGTTAAGACGTCCAAATTTTTTCATTCAGCTTTAGAATTTTTACGATTTGCAGCATCGCGTCCAGATC
>ERZ773042.1015-NODE-1015-length-17356-cov-5.044564_pt1 | contig 17356 bp, 16 predicted proteins | sample MGYA00511664_ERZ773042 | MGnify/ENA primary metagenome ERZ773042 (study PRJEB29015, sample SAMEA2737984) | human oral metagenome | biome: human oral; feature: human-associated habitat; material: dental | place: China | collected 2036 ... | reverse complement strand
ACGCGCCGATCCGCATGATCGCGCCCGGCCGCGTCTATCGCCGCGACTCCTACGATGCGACGCACTCGCCGATGTTCACGCAGGTCGAGGGGCTTGTGATCGACAAGGGAATCTCCTTTGCCGATCTGAAGGGCACGCTCGAGCTCTGCCTGCATCAGCTCTTCGATGCGGATGCAAAAGTTCGGTTCCGTCCGAGCTTCTTCCCGTTCACAGAGCCGTCAACCGAGGTCGATATCTCCTGCTCCGCCTGTCACGGTGCGGGCTGCCGTGTGTGCAAGGGGACGGGTTGGCTCGAGATTCTCGGCGCGGGCATGGTGCACCCGAACGTTCTGCGCATGAGCGGCTACGATCCAACGCAGGTGTCGGGGTTTGCCTTTGGCATGGGCGTTGAGCGTATTGCCATGCTCGCCTATGGCGTAGATGATCTGCGCCTGTTCTATGACAATGACGTACGGTTCTTACAGCAATTCTAAGGAGGCGGGACAATGCAGGTTTCTATCAAATGGCTGAAAGACTATGTAGATATTGACGAGACGGCAGAACAAATTGCAGACCGCCTCACGATGGCGGGTGTTCCCGTGGAGCACATCGTCCGCGCGGACGAGGGCTTGGAGAAGGTTATCACGGGGCGCATTGAGAAGATTACACCACATCCGGACTCCGATCACCTGCTCGTCTGCCAGCTGAATATCGGCAGGGAGGAGCTGCTCCAGATTGTGACGGGCGCAGCCAATGTACGCGAGGGGCATGTGGTTCCTGTTGCTCTGGTCGGGTCCGTCCTGCCGGGCGGCAAGAAGATCTCAAAGGGCAAGCTGCGCGGCATTTACTCGAACGGCATGATGTGCTCGGCAGGGGAGCTTGCGATGGACATTGAGGGACTGCCCGATGAGCAGGTGAACGGCATCTACATTCTGCCGGATGATACGCCCGTCGGGATTCCCGCCGCTCAGGCACTGGGACTTGATGATGTCGTGCTCGAGTTTGAGCTGACGGCGAACCGTGCGGACTGTTTCAGTGTTGTCGGCATTGCACGCGAGATTGCGGCGCTGACGGGAAAGGAACTGCGCTTCCCGACGATTGAGGTGAAGGAAACAGCACCGGAGAACGCTGCCGAACTCGTCCATATCGGTATTGCGGCAGAGGAACTATGCCGCCGTTTTTCCGCACGTGTACTGCGCGATGTAAAGATTGCACCTGCGCCCGCGTGGATGGCAGATCGTCTGCGTGGGGCGGGGATTCGCTCCATCAACAATGTGGTCGATGTGACGAACTTCGTCATGCTCGAACTCGGACAGCCGCTCCACGCATACGACTATGACGCCGTTGCGGGGCATAGTCTCACCGCACGTCGTGCACATGCGGGTGAGAACCTGCACACACTGGATGATTCGAGCCGTACTGCTGTTGGGGATGAGCTTGTCATTGCCGACAGCGAGAAACCCGCGGGGCTCGCGGGCATTATGGGCGGCCTCGAGTCTGAGATCACAGACGGGACGCGCTCGGTCATCCTTGAGGCGGCATCCTTCCACGGCCCGACGATTCGCCGTACAGTGCGCCGCATCGGTCTGCACTCCGAGTCCTCGGGCAGGTTTGAGCGCGGCGTGGACGAGACGGAGACCGTACGCGCGGTGACACGCGCAGCGCAGCTGCTTGTGGAAATGGGAGCGTGTACAGCAGCAAAGGGCGTGATCGACGTCTATCCGACCCATCGGGTGCCAACTGTCATTGAGTTCAGTGCGCGTGATGTTCGGGAGCGTATCGGTGCCAATATTCCCGGTGACTGGATGGTGTCTGCGCTCCGCTCACTCGGCTTCCTTGTCGAGGAGAAGGAACTCGAGGTCTACCGCACCGTCGTGCCCTCGTGGCGCGGTGATGTGACCATGATGGAGGACATCTCCGAGGAGGTCGCGCGCCTCTACGGCTATGACAACATCGCTGCGCGACTCCCGAAGGGTGCCGTACAGCAGGGTAGGATGAGTGAACGGCAGGACTTCATCGAGCTCATGCGCGGGACACTCGCCGCACTCGGCATGACAGAGGAACTTTCGTTCAGCTTTACAAGTGAAAAAACACTGGATAAACTCGGTGTTCCTGCGGACAGTGAACTTCGTCAGGCGATTCCCATCATGAATCCGCTCACGGACGAGTATCCGCTCATCCGTACAACCCTCCTCACGAGCGTGCTTGAGAATGCGTCGCGCAATGTCGCACGCAAGAACATGGATCTGCGGCTCTTCGATATCGCGCCCGTATTCTTCCCGAAGGCACTGCCCATCACGGAACTTGCCGACGAGAAGCTCATGGTCGCGGGACTCATCACGGGGCGACGCAATCCAATCGCGTGGGATACGGACAATGCGATGGTGGATTTCTATGATCTGAAGGGGATTGTGGAACGCTTCCTCACGGCGATCGGTGTAAGCAAATATACTGTAGAGCGTGGTGAACACTTCGCCATGCACCCAGGCAAGACGGCACTGTTCAAAAAGGGCCGTGACGTGATTGCGATCCTTGGCGAGATTCATCCGAGCGTTGCCGCGAATTTCGACATCCCACAGAGCGTCTGCGTCTTTGAGATGGAGGTTGACACACTCCTGCGCTACCGCAAGAAGCGCAGTGCGATCGCGGCGCTGCCGAAGTATCCGGCATCAACGAGAGATCTTGCTGTTCTCGTGGACGCAGGACTTACTACGGCGGAGATTGAGCGCGTCATCGCGAAGAAGGGCGGCAAGTTCTTCCGTGGTGCGACCCTCTTCGATGTGTATACAGGAAAGCAGGTCGAAAGCGGAAAGAAGAGCATGGCATTCCACTTACATTTTCAATCCGACGACAAGACCTTGACGGATGAGGAAGTGGATGCGGCGTTTGCCGATATTCTCGCGGCAGCGCAGAGTCAACTCCACGCGCAGCTGCGTGCATAAGAGGCGGTGAGAGCCATGGCAGAAGAAAAAAAGCAGCCCCAGCGGGTTGTGATTGAGATGTTTGGACAGACCTATCAGCTCAAGACGGATGAACCCGAGCGGCTCAAGCGGCTGGCAGCAGAGAGTGACCGCCGGATCAAGGAGATGTCGAAGAAGGTGCGCAGCTTCGATGTGCAGCGGATTGCTGCGCTCACGGTTCTGCAGATGGTGGACGACTACGAGCAGCTGCAGCGGGACTATGACGAGCTTGTGCAGCTGCTTGAGGAAAAATAATCGCAATCAAAAAGCTGTGATGGAATTTTCCATCACAGCTTTTTGATTGGGTGTTATCGAATACTGAAATTCACGTTTGTTGTGACCGATACCGTTGCGCCGGTGGGATTCGGGTAACTGCCAACAGCGTATGCCGCTGCAACTGCTGCGTCATCGAGCATTCCGTGTCCTGAGGAGGAGGCGACTGATACACTCGTAATCGCCCCCGAAGCGCTGATTGTCGTAACAATCGTCGTTGTTCCCTCGAGATGACGTTTCATCGCCATGTAGGGGTACTCCTTGTTTGCATTGACTGCTGCCCAGAAGCCTTCTTTATCAAACGGAACACTGCCCGTTCCGGAGACATTGCCGTCGCCCGAGCCTTGACCCGTACCAGAGCCGGAACCTGTGCCCCGTCCGTCACCCGTACCGTCGCCGCTGCCCGTTCCTGTACCTGCACCTGTGCCGCTTCCACTGCCGTCGCCGCTGCCCGAGGACGAGCCCGTGCTCGCAGAGGGCGGAGCGGAGGAATCTGAGGTTGTGGACGAGGATGCTGCCTGCGGGACGGTGACAGCATCTTGTATCGGTGTGACGGCCTCCGTCGGCGTCACGGGGGGAATTGTTTGCTGCACCGTCTCGACGCGTTTTGCGACCTCCTCCGCCTTGAGCGGCTCAGGGAAGAGGTTTTCGGAAGAACTCCCGCCGCCCTCGTGTCCGCTGCCCTGACTAAAATCAGAGGCTTGAAGGTCGATCTCGTAGACTTGCTGCTCCTTTTCGGCAACCACTACGGCAAGGCCGACAGCGAGCAGAAGAAAAATTATAAAGTGGATGGCGGCAGAGACGATATAGGCCTTTCTCCATGAGAGATGTTGCTCCATATATCTATCCCTTCTGTTCTGCAGCTATCGAGAGCTTTTTTACCCCCGCTCCTTTGAGCATATCCATCACGGCAACCACCTGCCCGTGTGCCGTGCGCTTGTCCGCCTGCAGGACGACCGCCGCATTCGGGTTCTCCTCCATGTGGCGCTTCATGATCGCCGCCGACTCCGTGATGCTCACGGGATTGTTGTCAATCGTGATATGCCCCTGCTCGTCGATCGTCATGATGATGGGGAGCTGTGCCGGAGCGGTCGCACTCTGCGCCTGCGGCAGCTGGACAGCGAGTGCCTTCTGCGCAACCGTCTGCAGGCTGTTCATCATGAAGAAAACAAGCAGGAAGAAGATGATGTCGATCATCGGGATAATCATGAATTCCGGCTTTTTCTTCATGCGGTGATTGTTAAAATTCATTACGCATCCCAGCTTTCTTTCTTTGCCGTGACGATCGTTGCACAGAGACGCTCCGTATCTGTCACAATTGTGTCGAGCTGATGGCTGAAATAGGTGTAGACACAGAATGCAATGATCGCAACGCACAGACCTGATGCAGTAGCGACAAGTGCCTCACCGACACCACCCGTAATCGCAGCTGCGCCTCCGCCCGCATCGAGCACGCTGAACGTCTGGATCATGCCTGTGACCGTACCGAGAAGTCCAAGCAGCGGAGCGATCGTGACGATCGCGCTCAGATAGTCGAGATAACGGCGGAAGTTGATCGACTCCATCGACATGCGGTCGGAGAATGAGCTCTTCATCGAGGTCTCCGTGGATGCGTTCTCCATACCGCTTTCAATGATGCGGGCAATCGCGGAGGGGAATTCCTTGCAGAGCTTGTCGACTGTGTCAAAGTCCTTCTGCACGGCGGCGTGATAGACTCCGTGGAAGAATACGCGCGAACCCTTGCGGTTGAGACGGTAGTAGTAGAACCGCTCCACCGCAATCGCAATCGTGATGAGCGAGAGAATCAAAAGGGGATACATGACCAGCCCTCCGCTGTGAAAGAGGTGGACTGCGCTTTCAAAACCTGACATAAGATGAACTCCTTTGTATAGATTAGAACATTATGCGCATACCAAGGCGGTAGATGCGCCCGTCAACATGAATGGTGGAGGATCGCCGCTGCAGATACGAACGGTTTAGCAGCCTGCGCTGCCCATAACCATCCGGATCATCTGCCCTGCGGTGCGTGCGTTCGAGAGGGCTATGGGGGATATATGACAAAGAGAGAGTGAACACGATTATCATTATAGTCAAAAAGATATAGATGTCAAGAGTAAAATTCACTTTTCGCACACTCTGTTTTGACAATGCGAATTTTTTTTATTATACTGAACAAAGCTGAGAAGGAAGGGATACGTTTCCTTTTTTCGACCATAAATATATGAAAGGAGGTGAATCTTTGTTATTTGATCGCATCTTACGTTTTTTTATTGTGCTCATCATGGCGATTGTGGGCGGAACACTCTTCGAACTCATGATTCCGACGGTGAGCGGCTGTTTCTCGGAACCATATTGGCATGTTGAACTCGGTGTGCTCGGACTCTCGCTTGCAGGACTTCTGTGCATTCTCTTCGGCGCAATTCTCGGCGGCATCATCGGTTACCCGCTGGCGCCGTTCTTTACGGGGCGTCTCCGACGACTTTCCGTTTGGGTGGAGGGACAGCTGGGCAAGATGCCGACACGCGATGTGATCGCAGGGGCAATCGGTCTTTTTATCGGACTTATCATTGCGCGCCTTCTGGGCGATGCGTTTTCTATGATCCCGATTGTCGGCGATTACATTCCCATCGTGTTCAGTATTGTGCTCGGCTATCTCGGCGTTCACATCATGGTGCGGAAACAGGAGGAGCTCGCAGCGGTATTTGACTTTATCCCGCGGTTTTTGCGCGATATGTCGCGCATGCGTGAGGCACGTGTTCCTGCGCAGAATCCGATGCCTACCGCGCAGGAGGATCGGCAGTACAAGCTGCTCGATACGAGCGTTATCATCGACGGGCGCATTGCGGACATCTGTGAGACGGGCTTTCTGGAGGGGACGCTTCTCATTCCGGTCTTTGTCCTCGAGGAGCTGCAGCACATTGCGGATTCGCCGGACTCCTTGAAGCGCGTGCGCGGGCGCCGTGGTCTTGACATTCTGCAGAAGATCCGCAAGGAATCGCGCATGAAGGTAGAGGTTACCGAGGCGGATTTCGAGGACATTACTGAGGTAGATTCGAAGCTGCTGCAGCTCGCACAGGAGATCGGCGGCAAGATCATCACGAATGATTTCAACCTGAACAAGGTGGCGCAGCTGCGCGGTGTTCCTGTGCTCAACATCAACGCGCTCTCGAACGCGGTGAAGCCGGTCGCCATTCCCGGTGATCTCATGACAGTGCAGATTGTCCGCCCGGGCAAGGAGCACGGACAGGGGCTTGCCTATCTCGATGACGGAACAATGATTGTTGTGGACGGTGGATTCCGCTGCATGAACGAGGTCGTGACCGTGGAGGTTACATCGGCGCTTCAGACGGCAGCAGGACGCATGATCTTTGCCAAGCTGACGCGTTGAACGGATGGAGGATCGGATGGTTAGTGTGGTTTTTCCCGCAGCGGGACAGGCGCATCGGATGCAGATCGGGCTGAACAAGGTCTTTTTGACGCTTGCCGGAAAGCCGATGCTTTTGCGGACGCTGCTCACGTTTTCCAAAGTGCCCGAGGTGGGGGAGCTGATCGTTGCCGTCGGTGCAGATGAGGTGGACGCGGTACACGGACTCCTCAGCCGCGTGAAGGGGCTCGCTCCGTGGCGTGTGGTCGAGGGCGGCACGGAGCGGCAGTACTCCATACGCAACGGGCTTGCGCTTGTCTCGGAGGAGGCGGACATCGTCCTTGTGCACGACGCGGCGCGCCCGCTGATCCGGCGTGAGACGATCGAGGAGCTGATTCGCGTCGTACGTGCGGAGGGGGCGGCAATTGTCGCTGTGCCGGAGAAGAACACGATCAAGATTGCCGCAGAGGACGGCGTGGTTGTCTCGACACCGCCGCGCCGTACGCTTTGGCAGGTGCAGACGCCGCAGGGCTTTCGCAAGGAAATTCTGCTTGAGGCGAATCGGCACGCCGATGAGGATGGCTTTCTTGGGACGGATGATGCGAGCCTTGTGGAGCGTATCGGTGTTCCCGTACACATTGTCAAGGGAGAGTACAGCAATATCAAGGTGACAACGCCCGAGGACATGGTGGTTGCGGAGGCGATCCTGCGCAACGACATGGGGGCGGGCGAGCTGATGAAAACCGCCGTGCATGAGGCAAAGCGACTCCTTGGCGGCGTGGTGCGTCGGCGCAGGGGGGATGGAGAATGACGCGGTTCGGGATTGGCTACGATGTGCATCGGCTTGTGGAAGGGCGAAAGCTCATTCTCGGCGGTGTGGAAGTGCCGTATGAAAAGGGACTGCTTGGGCATTCGGATGCCGATGTGCTCCTGCATGCCATTTCTGACGCCCTGCTCGGCGCAGCGGCACTTGGTGATATTGGAAAGCATTTTCCTGATACGGATGAGCGTTTTCGCGGTGCGGACAGCGGCAAGCTTCTCGCGGAGGCGGCGCGTCTCGTGCGTGCGGAGGGCTATACCATCGGCAATGTGGATGCGAGCATCGTGGCGCAGGCACCGAAGCTTCAGCCGTATATTCAAGAGATGCGTGAGAATATCGCACGGATGATCGAGATATCTGTTGGTGATATCAACGTCAAGGCGACAACGGAAGAGCGGCTCGGATTTACGGGCAGCGGAGAAGGGATGTCTGCCTATGCCGTTGCCGGCATAGAGCGTGTGTAATAGGAGGTAATAACGTGGCAAATCAGCTGAAGGAACTCTTGGGGATCGAGGTCCCTATTCTGCAGGGCGGTATGGCGTGGATCTCGGAGGCAAATCTTGCCTCGGCGGTCTCCAATGCAGGCGGTGCAGGCATCATCTCAACGGGCGGACGCACGACGGAGTACACGCGTGACGAGATTCGCCGCTGCCGTACGCTGACGGATCGGCCGTTCGGCGTCAACGTTATGCTTATGGCTCCGAATAAGGACGAGATTGTGGATGTGATCTGTGCGGAAAAGCCGGCGTTTGTGACGCTCGGCGCGGGCAATCCCGTACCGTACTTTGAGAAGCTTCACGCGGCGGGGGTAAAGGTCATTCCCGTTGTGCCGAGCGTGAAGCTCGCCAAGCGCGTGGAGGAAAAGGGGGCAGACGCGATCGTTGTGGAGGGTATGGAGGCCGGCGGTCACATCGGCGTGCTCTCGACTTTGCCGCTGATGGAGCAGGTCATCCCCGAGGTAAAGCTCCCCGTCGTTATGGCAGGCGGATTCGGCGACGGACGCGGTCTTGCGGCGGCGCTTCTTATGGGAGCAGCGGGCATCCAGATGGGCACGCGCTTCCTCGTTGCCGAGGAGTGCGTTGTGCACGACAACATGAAGGCCAAGCTGATTGAAGCGGTGGATACGGACACGATTGTCACGGGGTTCACTATCGGCGGATCGGTACGCGGTGTCAAGAATAAGTTTGCGGAGGACTTCGTTGCACTTGAGCTCTCGGGTAAGGCGACGAAGCAGGAACTGCTCGACCGTGCAACGGGGACGAACAAGCTCGCCGCCGTGGACGGTGATGTCGTCAACGGAATGGTGCAGGCGGGCGAGACGCTGACCCTTCTGCGTGAGATTGAGCCGGTCAAGACCATTGTGGAGCGCATTGTGCGCGAGGCACGTGAGACGCTGGCAAACGCGGCGAAGATTGAGGTTTAAGGAAGCGCTGATGGATCGGCTTCCTTCAGGGGGAATGCAGGGGAATGGGAACCGACGAACTGACACGGCTTCATGAGCTCGCGAAGCGGGTCACGCTTCTCGAAAAGATGGTACTGCGTCAGCAGAGTCGCATTGACGAGCTGGCGGAACAGCTGGAAGATGTCGAGCGTCGTGCAGCTGCAGCACCGCGGCGCAAAGTGCCGCAGCAGGAAGACGAAGACGTTGCGGCAGAGGAAAACAGCACAGCACAGCGTGCCGTTCCCTCCGTGAGCGACCTGCTCGACGAGGAACTGAAGCGCGATCTGTCACGTGCCTATACGGGATCGGATGCAGCTCCGCCCGTGAAAGCGCCGGAGAGGCCGCAGGGCAAGCCGATGAATGCGATGGAGCGCGCAGCGGGCAGCTACGCGCGGGCAACGGGCGGAAAAGAGCCTGTACCCAGTGATCGCGTTAAACAAAACGAAGCTGCGCGAAAAAAGACCGCTGAGGCGGCGCTCGATCAGATTCCCGTGCACGAACTGCGCGAGCGAACACCCGCCGAGCGTGCAGCGGACTATATGCATGATTACAATGCGCTTTACGATGTCGTGGGGACGATGTTCCAGAAGAAGAAAGCACAGGACGATTTCATAAAGCTCTACGAGGTGCAGGGAATGCGCTGCACGAATATGCAGCTGCGCCTTAGTCGTCCCGAACTGGAACCTCGATTCGTCGCGGTTACGCCGACACGCGATGCCGATTTCTGGGGCATGCCGCTCGGCAACGGTCTCTTTGCCGTTGTGCCAAATCCATTTCTCGTTTACGGCGAGGAGATGCATATGGCGGGCGGCATGCGCGAGGCGTTCAACTCGAACTATCGCGCGGGAAACACGTATGGCCGCTTCATTGTCAAGGAAACGGCGACCTTTCAGTTCGGTACGATCGGCAAGGTGTTTAAGAGGGGACAGCTTGAAGTGGCGCTCTAAAAAAATAAGGCAGGATCCTGCCTTATTTTTTTGCCGTTTCGCGGATCTGCCGTCCTGCCCCTGCGCCGTCGATGGCGACAGCAACGCCGGTCTCGGTGAAGGTTTTCATATCGTTCACAACATGGAGAGCGGCACGTACGATCTCGGTGCCGAGGATTCCCGCAATGCCTGCGGTCAGCTCTGTATCAATGGTGAGCAGATCAGGCAGAACGTGAAGAATGTAGGGGCAGAGAGCAGGGGATTTTTTTTCTGCCGTGCGTGCCATGTGATCTGTCTGTCCGTCACCGGGGAGGATCAGACTGCCGCCCGCTGCCGCACCGTGCAGTGCCGCACCGAGTGCTTGTGAGACGGTGGGCCGCTCCTCTGTTTCATATGTGCCGAGGATGAGGAGCGGATACCTGTGAGCAATGGTGTACGCCATATCATATATGTCTGTGTTCGTATCACGGGATACAATGCGGACAGGGATGTTTGCCGCTTTCGTCAGTGTACTGAGAATCCGTGTGAGATCGGCGGGGAGTTCTTTGCCGTCTGTGATCAGGAGAAATGCTGTCTGTACATTGAGAGGCGGACGCTCACAGCCCATTATGCCCGCAAGCTGTACGGCAATTCGTTCGAGACAGCCGAGACTGTGAATGGGCTTGGCGAGGTTGTCGAGACGGTACTGGCAGACATCCATAATAGATTGGATGGGGGGGGCAGGAGAAGCTGATATTGCGCTATGACAGACTGCCTCGTCTGCAGGGAAGGGGGAGCGGGCTATGAGAGGTGGAAGGGACGGATCGACAGACGCATCCACTGCCTCCCATATTGCCAACATCTGTCCCAGCATGCGCAGTGCAATCGACGAGCCCGCCGCCTCACTCAGACGGATGTCGAGACGCAGCATGGGCGTTAGCCCGAGGCGGTGCAGCGCGTGTGGGTGGGAGTGTTCCGTCAGCGAGGAGTGCGACGCGAGGATGTAGTGTACGCAGCTTGGTGCAAGGGATTGTGCGATCAATGCTGCCGATGTCGTATTTGCACCGTCGAGGACAACGAGCATACGCCGCGCAGCAGCACCGAGAATCAGCCCTGCGATGCAGCCGAGCTCGAACCCTCCCACCTTAGCCAATACGTCTAAGGCATCATGCGGGTCAGGGCAGTTGACCGCGAGTGTACGGCGGACGATCTCGATCTTATGCGCGAGCCGCGCGTCGGAGATGTTCGCGCCGCGTCCCGTGACCTCCTCGGCGCTCAGCCCGAGGAATGCCGCAACAATGGCGGCACTCGAGGTTGTGTTGGAGATCCCCATCTCGCCGGGCAGAATACAGCCGTCGCCCGCATCGGCACGCACATTTGCGAGCGCAATGCCCGTTTCGATGGACTGTATTGCCTGCGCGCGTGTCATGGCAGGCCCTTTTGTCATATTCGCCGTGCCGCGTGCAACGCTGAAGTGCAGCAGTCCCGGAATGTCGGCACATTCCATATTCACGCCGAGATCGGCGACGATGAGTGCGGCGTTTGCGTAGTTCGCTGCTGCATTTGCCGCCGCACCGTGCGCGATGAGATAGTTGCGCATCATGTTCTGCGTCGTCTCGGGCGGATAGGCACTGACGCTTTCGGCAGCAACGCCGTGGTCGGCGCAGGAGATGATGATGCTCGTCTGCGGGGGTGCGGGATGGCGCTCGCCTGTGATGCGAATGTATTTGAGCAGAGCGGGGGTCAGCCGTCCGAAATCCTCCCTCATCTGCTCCTTCTGTGCACGATTTACGGCATCAGCAATCATACCATCAGGAACGGTGATGGCAGATATCGTTTGTTCGAGCAGATTCATGCGCGCGCCTTTTCTTTTTCCATGCGTTTCAAAGAGAGGCCGATGCGCCCGCGTGCCTCGTCAATGCTGATGATCATAACGTCGAGGGCATCGCCGACAGCGAGCACGTCAAGCGGGTGACGCACGCGGTGATGGCTCATCTCGGAGATGTGGAGCAGCCCCGCCTGTTTCAGACCGATGTCAATGAACGCGCCGAAATCTGTAATATTGCGGACGGTACCGGGCAGGATGGTACCGACGGCGAGGTCGGAGAGCTTCACGATGTTCTGCCGCGTGAGCGGTGCGGGCAGATCCTCACGCGGGTCGCGTCCGGGGCGTGCGATTGCCTTCAATATATCTGTGACCGTCGGCACACCTGCGCCGAGTTTTTTCGCAAGGGATGCCGCCTCGGTCTGTGCCGTTTTGAGTGCGAGGGCGGGGAGCTTTGTTCGGTCGTGCAGATCCTCCTCCGATGCGCCAAGCTCCGTGAGAATGGAGCGTGCAAGCTCGTAGGATTCAGGATGGATGGCGGTGCTGTCGAGAGGGGTCTCCCCGTCGTAGATGCGCAGGAAGCCTGCACACTGGGTAAAGGCGGCATCACCGAGACGTGAAACGCTGAGCAGTGCCTTGCGGCTTGCAAAGCGCCCGTGTTTATTGCGGTAGGCAACGATGTTCTTCGCAATGGCTGAGTTGATGCCCGCAATCCGATTCAGCAGGGCAGGGGAGGCGGTGTTGAGATCGACGCCAACGTGGTTCACGGCATCCTCAACGGTTGCATCCAGTGTCTCTTTGAGCTCTTTCTGGCTGACATCGTGCTGGTACTGTCCGACACCGATCGCCTGCGGGTCGATCTTGACGAGTTCTGCGAGTGGATCCTGTACGCGCCGTGCGATGGAGACTGCACCGCGAATCGTGACATCATAGTCGGGCAGTTCTTCCTTAGCGAGCTGTGAGGCGGAGTAGACGGAGGCACCTGCTTCGTTTGTAATGAGATAGTGCACATCCTTTAGATTGTTGTCTCGAATCAGCGCGGCGACGAATTGCTCTGTTTCGTAGGATGCCGTTCCGTTGCCGATGGAGATGAGGGTGACGCCGTGCGCCTTGATGAGCCGCAGCAGACTCTGCGCCGCAGTCTTGCGCTCGCCGTCACTCCTCGTGAGCTGAATCACACCGCTCGCACGGACGTTGCCCGTTGCGTCGACAAGAGCCACCTTGCAGCCCGTGCGGTAACCAGGATCAAGCCCCAGAACCGTATGTCCGGCAAGCGGCGGCTGCAGGAGGAGCTGACGGAGATTGTGTCCGAATACGGCAATCGCTTTCTCTTCAGCGGCCTCAGTCAATTGGGTGCGGAGTTCGCGTTCCAGTGCGGGAACGAGCAGACGCTTGTAGCCGTCCTCAATCGCCGCGTGCAGCTCGTCCGCAAAGATCGATGGGCGTGCATAAATACGCTTGTAGATCCATTCGATATTGGCATCGTGATTGACGACAATGCGGACGGAGAGACAGCCTTTTTTCTCGCCGCGATTGATTGCGAGAATGCGATGTGAGGGAAGTGTGCGGAGGGGCTCACTATAGCCGTCGTACATCTGAAACACCTGTGCATCTTCTGCTTCGGCATCGAGTGCAGTCTCGAGAACGGCGTTCTTCCAAAATTTCTCGCGCATCAGGCGACGCAGCTCCGCGTCATCCATGATGGTCTCTGCGAGGATGTCGCGAGCCCCTGCAAGTGCGTCGGCCGCACTCGGCACCTCTTGCTCTGGGTTTACATAGGGAGCTGCGATATCCTCGGGTGCTCCTTTTGTCTCTCGTTGGAGCAGCATCGTATTTGCCAGTCCTTCCAATCCCCGCTCACGTGCGACGGAGGCACGCGTGCGCTTTTTTTGCTTGTAGGGGCGGTAGAGATCTTCGAGGGTTTGAAGTTTTTCGGCTGCCTCGATAGATGTGCGCAGTTCATCTGTCAGCTTGCCCTGTTCCTCGATGCGTGCGAGGATCTCCTCCTGCCGTTTGACGAGGCTGCGCAGATACGTGAGACGTGTCTCCACTTGGCGCAGTGTCTCGTCATCAAGAGAGCCGGTCGCCTCCTTGCGGTAGCGTGCGATGAAGGGGATCGTGTTGCCGTCATCGAGCAGTGTGATGACGGATTCGACCTGCTGCGGACGGATGGAGAGTTCGCCCGCAATCGCGGCTGGGATATCGGAAATACGCATGGGATCAACCCTTTCTTTCTGTTTCAGTGCCCCCATTATAGCATGATTTTTGAACAGCGCAAAAGTAAAGGAAAGATTTCTGTCAAAGGAATATGACAGGACTATTGACAGGAGTTTTCGGATAGAGTATTATGATACATAAATAATAATGATTTTAGTTTTGGAAACATGAGAAGTAGGAATGATTATGCGAGAACAGATGATGCTGACACTGAATGAGGTTACGGATATCCTCCGACAGAACAAGAAGAAGGTGACACCGCAGCGGCTCGCCGTCTATGCGGCGCTTGCTGCGACGAAGGAGCATCCGACGGCGGAGACGCTTTACAAGGAGCTGCGTCCAAACTATCCGACGATGAGCCTTGCTACGGTCTATAAGTCGCTCGACGCATTCTGCGAGATTGGCATCGTGCGCGAACTGAACGTGGGTGAGGAGGCATTCCGCTACGATGCGGACATCTCTGCACATCCACACGTCCGCTGCATCGCCTGTGACAAGGTGGCAGATGTCCCCATCGCCTCTTTGCCCTCGCTCGATAAGAATGTGGCATCGGTCACAGGCTACCGCATTGTTTCGCAGCAGATGTATTTCTTCGGCTATTGCCCTGAGTGCCAGCGGGTACATGAGGTACAAAACTGATATAGAATGATTGCATTAAAAAAGTGATATGCGCTGAGAAGTCAGCGCATATCACTTTTTTAATTTTTATCCGCGGTTGCGCCGCGCGAGGATACGGATGACCTTTGCGCCCGTGCTCTTGATCTTGCGGATAGGGGCGACACGCGTTGTCGTCTTGGGGCGAATCTCGGCGGGGGAGCGGAAGTCGCCGCGCCGGAGATGTGTGCTCTTCGTCTTTTCGGGTTGGAATGCCTTGCGCAAGACGTGCGCAATTGGGTCGAGTTCGGCATCCTCTGCACAGAGATAAATGTCGAGTGAAACATGACGAAGCTCGGGGTGGACATGAATCGCCAGATGTCCGTCCGGCAGAAGTGCCATTAGGGAGATGTGACCGCTCTCCTGCACATCTGTAATGATCTGCAGGGGGACGAAGTCCAGTTCCGTGAGGGCTTTGGAGACCTTGGTGCGAAGTGCGTTCTCATCGCTGCACTTTTCGGCTTTGCAATTATAAAAATCCACAGTCAGCAGCCTTGATTGAATGTCCATTCGCTTCCGTCTCCTTCTACAGTGCACAGTCATGTTTTCATTATAGAGGAAAGACCTTCCGCCGTCAAGGAAGATAGCCATAACGTCCTAACAGAATAAAAAGCGATGCAAAGAGCACTGCATATCGTAAAATCTCATGGAAAAATAAGTTTGCTTATGCTATACTGGTTCTGCACGTCTTATGGGCAGTGCATATGGAATTATAGAACGTTAGACATCGCAGTTGATGGAAGGAGACTCCTCTTACAATGTTTGGTCTTTTTGGTGGAAATGATATGGGGATTGACCTCGGTACGGCGAACACATTGGTGCATGTCAAGGGGCGCGGAATCGTTCTGCGCGAGCCGTCCGTTGTTGCGATAAAGAGTGATTCCGGAGATGTGCTTGCCGTTGGTGAGGAGGCCAAGCAGATGATCGGACGTACGCCCGGCAACATTGTTGCCATTCGTCCGATGAAGGACGGCGTAATCGCAGACTTCGACGTGACGCAGGCAATGCTCAAATACTTCATCCGCAAGGCAATGCGGTCGAAATCGTTTGTGCGTCCGCGCGTTGTGGTCGGTGTTCCATCCGGCGTGACGGAGGTCGAAAAGCGAGCGGTCATTGATGCGGCGCAGCAGGCAGGTGCGCGTGAGGCGTATCTGATCGAGGAGCCGATGGCGGCCGCGATTGGTGCGGGGCTTCCAGTGGAGGAGGCAACGGGCAGTATGGTCGTCGATATCGGCGGCGGCACAACAGAGATTGCCGTCATCTCTCTCGGCGGTATCGTGACGAGCCGCTCCATCCGCATCGGCGGCGATGAGATGGACTCTTCGATTGTGCAGTACATCAAACGTATGTATAACCTCATGATCGGCGAGCGCACGGCGGAGGAGGTCAAGATCACGATCGGAACGGCGATTGTGACGCCCGATACGGATCGTACGATGGATATTCGCGGACGTGACCTTGTGAGCGGCCTGCCCAAGACGCTGACAATCCATGCGAAGGAGATCCGTGAGGCGCTGAATGAGCCGATCTACAAGATCATTGATGCCGTTAAGGGCACCCTCGAAAAGACACCGCCGGAGCTTGCAGCGGATGTCATGGATCATGGCATTATGATGACGGGCGGCGGTGCGCTCCTCATGAATCTGGATAAGCTCCTTTCGCACGAAACGGGCATGCCCGTGCTCGTTTCCGAGGAGGCGCTTTCCTGCGTCGGCGAGGGAACGGGGCGTACGCTTGAGAACATCGGGCTGCTCAAGAGTGTTGTCATGTCCTCGAAGAAATTGAAGCAATGATTGATCGAATTGGACGAGCAAGAAAGTCGGGGCGCAAAATCTGGGCTCTGCTTTTTGTCCTGCTCGCTCTCTTCTGCATCATCTTCTTTGCTGCACGCGGGCGCTTTCAGGCGACTGCGTCGACCAATACCGTGGGTACTGTGTTGGCGCCCTTTGAGATGGCCTTTTCGTGGTGCAGTCAGCAGATCTACCATGTCACTGAAAATATCCATGAGATTGCAACTGTGCACCAGCAGAATGAAATGCTGAAAAACGAGATCGATCAACTGCGTCAGGAAAATATGATGGCAGAGGAGTATGCGGCGGAGAATGTCCGTCTGCGTGAACTTCTTTCCTATAAGCAAACGGCGAAGCAGTTTGATTTACTTGCGGCTCGTGTCATTGGACGGGATGCATCACTTTGGACGAGTACCATTATCATCGATCGTGGTGCACAGGATGGCGTGCGTGAGAATATGCCGGTTGTCACAGGGAAGGGACTCGTCGGTCATGTGACAGAAGTCGCTCCTATTTCATCTAAGGTACAGCTCATTCTTGATGCGCGCTCATCTGTCGGAACCCTCATTCAGCGTTCTGCCTCACGTGTTACGGGGATTGTTGTTGGCGCTGCGGATAACCCGTACATGCCGCAGATGGTGAACATCCCACGCAATGCTGATGTCGAAGATGGTGATATTGTTATTACATCCGGTTTTGGCGGTGTGTACCCCAAGGGACTTACTGTTGGGCGTGTGTCCTCTCAACACAGTGATGACAGCGGGCTGCTGAAGATTGCTGTCATCGAGCCATCTGTCGATTTTCAGCGATTGGAAGACGTAGCGGTCATCACCGCTTCGCGTGAGGCCCCCCCCCCCCCTATGCAGACTATACATCAAGGAGCGACAGCTGTGCCTGCGCAGTCTGCTGCGGAGCAGAAAAAGGCGGGTACGCCGTGAGAGAATATCGTTATTTTTTCATGTTTTTTTTCTTGCTCTTTATTATTCAATTTTCCTTTATGCCCCTTATCGCGATTAATGGTGTAATGCCGGATCTCGTCCTTTTAGCGACGCTTTCTTATTCCTTTCTTCGTGGGTCTGAGTGGGGGGCGTTTGTTGGCTTCTTGTTTGGCTTGATTGAAGATCTGAT
>ERZ773042.1014-NODE-1014-length-17357-cov-4.942088_pt1 | contig 17357 bp, 9 predicted proteins | sample MGYA00511664_ERZ773042 | MGnify/ENA primary metagenome ERZ773042 (study PRJEB29015, sample SAMEA2737984) | human oral metagenome | biome: human oral; feature: human-associated habitat; material: dental | place: China | collected 2036 ... | reverse complement strand
AGCGCATGCCGGAGATGATGTGGCCGCAGATGGGCAACCATATGTATACGGCAAAGCTGGACGGACAGGCGGAGACCGACGAGTTCATCCGCTTCGTGCAGGAGCAGCAGGGATAACGGCACTAAAAAAGTTGTTGTATGAGATCAAACGACCTCGTACAACAACTTTTTTTGTCAGCGCACGCCGCGCACGGCGATCCAGTACTCTCCAGCCTTAAAGTCCATCGTGACATCGGAGAAGCCCGCTGCGCGGAAGAGGCGCTCGAACTCCTCCGGGGTCGGATTCGTCAGATCATAGCCCGCGATCTTCGCGCGGATGCCCTCGGGCAAATCGTCTCGTCCATAGATTTCGGCGAGCAGAAGGAACGTGCCGCCCCGCCGTATGACGCGTGCGGCTTCCTTTAGACTTTCCTCCGGCGATGGCCAGAAATAGAAGCTCTCCACCGTCACCACCGCATCAAACTGTCCATCCGCAAACGGGAGATGCTCCACCGAGCCGTGCAGAATCTCCATGCGGCCCTCCTCGACGAGCCCTGCGTTGAACGCGCGCGATGCCTCCACCGAGGTCTCGGCGTAGTCAATCCCGACGAGATGTCCCTCGGTCACACGCTGTGCCATGCGCGCGAGCGTATTGCCGCCGCCGCAGCCGATATCGAGCACAGTATCCCCTGCACGCAGGTCGATCTGCGCGAGGCCCCACTCCACGAGCTGCGCATGACTCTCGTTCATACGCACGAGCATCGCACGCCCTGCCTCTCCCTCGGGACGGCGCGGATTCCCCTCCGCCGTCTCCCGATCGAGCTTCTGCCAGTCTGCCTCTGCCATTTACTCCACCCCCATCGTCTGCTTTGACAGGTCAAAACCGAACTGCATCGGATCGGCAGGATCCCAGATGCGCGTCTCCTCATTGTAGCGCACAGGAACGAAGAATGTCACCGTCCCAATCGGCTCGAGTTCACGATATGCCTCCGCTGTCGCCTCGACGGCTGTCCTTCGCAGCTCCTCCGGCGTACCGTCCAGCTTCATTCGTTCGCGCAGAAGAGCGGACGCCTTCTCCCGTGCCGCATGCATATTGAACCGCGTCACCGTCACCTCGACCATCGCGTGTCCTTGGTTCTGCTCCGCCACCGCCGTCTCCACCGTCGCCGTCCGCAGAGACTCCAGGTAGGCATCGCCGATCTCAGAGGCCTCCTCAGGGGAGAGCATCGCGCCCGCCGTCTGCAGGGCATTCGCGAATGCCATTTTCATATTAAAAGACTCCGTCGGTGCTCCGTAGGAAATGAGCTTCTTCTGCGCCGCCTCATCCTGCCGCACGAGAGCATCGCAGTACAGCTTGATGCTCTCCGCCGCATCCGCGCGCTCCATCCGTCCGAACGTAGCAACGTAAAGTGCAGCCAAAATTGCAGCAACAAAAACGCCAACGAAGATCACAGGAAATCGAATCTTTGATGGAATCACTGTTTTATCACTCCTCTATTATATTCTATCGCACAAAGTTCCATGTTCTATCAGCGATTCCTTAATACATTTCCATCATCGTACCCCTGTCCATATTTCATACAGAACGATCGTCCCCATGCTAAAAAACACCAGTGAAAAAAATCTCCAAAACAAGGGCGACTCTGCGGCGTCCTTTATCCGCCATAAATAGTTCTCCTGATCTCTGAGTTCCGGAATCTTCGGCAGCTCCTCCATAAAGATTTTCGCATAGCGTGGAAATAGGCAGCAGGAAAAACTTATCGTATACAAAAATACAATAGCGAGTACACGGGAACCTGTAACCGAAAACAGCCATGCCATCGTCCATACGGGAATCCACCCAAGGAGACCATATTTCAGATCTGCTTTCCGCAGGCGAGGTGTTCCTATCTTCCGATGCCTGATATACGCAGCAACCCCCATGCCGTTCATGATAACCGTGAGTACAGTGATAATCCAAAAATCTTTGCTCGGCATAATACATCATCCGATCTCAGGCCAGCATTCTCATCCCAATATAAGGACGGTCTCATACTAAAAAATACGGCTGAGGTCAGCCGTATTTTTTAGTATCGCATCAGATCCCAATCGCCGCAATCCACGAATTGATCGCCATCGGTGTCTCTCCCATCTCGAAGCGGCGGCCTTCCTTCACCAGAGCCCCCTCTGCCGAGGGGCGCAGATACACCGTCGTCTGCCCCATCGAACTGCCTCCCGAGGTCGCAAACGGAACAATCGTCTTGCCCGTCCAGTCATAGCTCTCAAGAAAGGTATTGATGATGTGCGGCGCAACATACCACCAGATGGGGAAGCCGACAAAGATGATATCATACGCCGCAACATCCAGAGGTTCTCCCGCGATGGCGGGGCGACTGTTCGGATCGCGCATCTCCACACTCGAACGGCTTGCACTGTCATTCCAGTTGAGATCATCCTGCGTATAGGGCACATCAGGCACGATCTCATAGAGATCAGCACCGATCACATCGGCAATCTTATGCGCCACCGTCGCTGTCCGCCGTGAAGGGGATGCAGAGAAGTAGGCAATCAGCGATTTCCCGTGCATATATTATCTCCTCCTCGCGAGATACTCATTGGCGACCCCCGTATCCTCCGGCAGAATATCCGACTCAAACATCCGATTCCACGGGAACGTGACTGTAACGGTATTGACCTCTGCAATCGGCGGCAGATTCTCCTCAATGAAGCGGTTCATCATGCGTGACGAGCGCATGGAGACCGCATCCATCTTCGTCCCGAGACTCCCGTAGAACCCATCGCCGCGCAGCCATGTCAGCTGTCGCGCAATCGTATTGCGGACGTTCGCCTGATATGCCCAGTCGTCGAGATAACGCGTGGTCAGCAGATGATCCACCGAGTCCCCGTCCATATGGCGGACGAGCATGCCCTCACCGAGCGCAAAGCCGGAGCTGTTCGTCGGCGTGTTCCACCCTGCATACGCCTGAATCTTATAGAGGAGCCCGCGCCGCTGCAGCTCCGCCATCAGCGCATTGTCCGCGCCGTTTGCAAACGCAATATCGGCAATGGCGACCGGATAGCCCTTTGCCACATAGTCCGCGACAAGATCCGCAAAATACATCGTTCCCTCGCGCGGCGTGCCGTCGTTCAGCACCGCATTTGCCTCGTAGGTGCGCCCATCCGGATTCGTATTCACCGTGAGCACGACATCCGCCTTCTCCGGTGCGCGGACCACCATGCCGCCCGCCGCGAGAACGGCATCCGAGATCGAGGTGCTGATCTTTTCATCCGAATACGCCGGTACGGTCTCCGCACCGGGTCCCCAGTTATAGCGCGGATAGACAAACGGAATCTCGTGCCGCTGTTCATTCACCGCACGCGTCAGCATGAGCAGGGCAATCTCGTCGATGCCCGCCATCGTCTGGAAGCGTGTCTTGCCGAGATCTGCGCCCGCTTCCGTGAGGTGGCGGCTCTCCATATGAGTCTGCGAGAACGGCGCGTTGTCATCGCGCCCGAGCGTGAGGTAGCGGAACGTGCCGCGCCGCCGCATCAGATCGATCAGGTACTCGTTGACCGCATAGTTCTTCTCACGCCGTCCCATCCAGTCAGCAAGAGCCTCCTTCGGAATCAGCCGCCCGAGGAAATCGTACTCCTTGCGCTCGCGGCGCGTCAGCCCCTCGACCTCCTCCTTGTCCCGCAGCAACGTGTAGCGGAAGATATCCGCACCGTAGCGGCGATAGTACTCGGGCTCCTCATGCCCCGAGGCTTCGCCCGAGCGCGGGGTTCGCATGATGGAGCCGAACACGTAGAGCGGTATCTTCGGATAGGACTTCTGCAGTGCATCGAAGCGTGCTGCACGTTCAAGCACCTGTGCACGCGTAAAGGAATGCTTGCGTGAGCCGACAAGGCTGCCGTAGATCACCGCATCCGAAGAGATGACTGCCGCCTTGACCCCCGGCCGTGCGAGACTCTCCTCCAGCCACGTCCAGAGCTCGTCCGGATGCCCCCAGTCCTCACGATTGCCGAGCAGCTCCATCGGAGGAGCGACAACCTCATAGCCGACGCGCTGCACCACATCCGCCGTCTGCTTGTTCGAGATCGGTCGGCTGTCGTGCGGAATAAAGACAATCTTCTCCGTGATCGGCCCCCGCTTCCCTGCATCTGCCGCCTGCGGCAGGAGTGAAATTGCGAGCACCGCAATGCAAAGTATACGAATCAAACGGAATCCGGTCACGTTTTCTCTCCTTCTTCAGAACTCTCCTCAGCGGCAGACGGGCGATGTTCACGCAGGACTTCCCGGAGCGTCTCCTTCACATCATCAGGTACATTCAGGTTCATATCGAACTGAATACCGCCCTCACGCACCTCGGCGCCCTCAATCTCAATCATATCCATCAGCTTGTGTCCGCGGAACTGCGTCTGTCCGAGCTTTGAGGCGGCGAGCACCTCGTGAAAGTCCACATAGACCTTGTTCCCACGGATGTCCACGGGCAGACGGTCGGACACATCGAGATGCCCCATCATGCGCTCCACCATCGAGAGCGAGATGCGCGAGAAGATCCACGAGACGAGCCCGTGATTGGGGATATTCTTTTCCCGCACGCGATAGACGGCGTAGGACTTATCCCCGACATGAACGAACTCCTCGATCGTACCCGAGAGTTCGATCGTCTTGTACTTTTTCGACGTGGTACAGGTGAGATCCAGACGCCCGTTTCCATGCGAACGGAGTACAATCTTGCGGATTGTTCCGTCCGTCCCGATATTCTTTGCAATCGCCTCGTTCAGCACGGAATCGCGCACGAAGAGATGCCCCTCAGCAATCTGCGCCAGCGTCTCGCGGTCCCATGTATCGCGCAGAACTGTGAGCGCGGGCTGATAATCTTTGACCGCCTCACGCACACTGCCCCAGTCGATATTCTGAACCTGCTCGATGACCTGCGCCGGAATCTCAATAACCATTAGCTGTTCGCCTTCTCTGCTTCCGCCTTCTTCTCACGCAGATCGAGCCAGAGATTCTGCGTGCGCTCGAAGAGTTTTACGTCGTTCTTGCGCACCTCCTGATCGCTCATGATCTGCGAGAGCATCTGTGTTGCCTTCTCGTAGTCGCCCAGTCGGTAGTACGCCGCACCTGCAATGTAGAGCGCCATACTGTCGCTCATCCCGTTGATCGGATAGTGCTCCGTCATCACCGATTTCTCATAGAGCTCGGCGGCGCGGCGCAGCATATCCTCCTCTTTCTCATGTTCCTCCGTATCGCGGTAGACCCACGCCATGCCCATGCAGTAGCCCGCCTGCTTCTGGAGCGGCCATCCAAGACGCTCGGCAAAGTAAATGCCAAGCTTGTAGGCGCGGATCGCGTCCTCAACCGTCCGTTCCTCCGTGTACGGCAGATTGATCTTGCGCCCTTCGAGGAGTTCCTTGATCTTTTCCTTGTCGCGCGGACTCAGCGGCTCCTCCGTGAACTGCTTCTCGTCGGCGGCAAAGCCGCAGTGCTCGCACAGCCAAACGCGGTAGCGATAGGGATTCACCCCCTCGTAGTGCACGCAGAAATCCTCATCCGTCCCAAGCGTGATGAGCCGCGCCTTCAGCTTCGTCGCATGCGTCTTTTCCCCACAGACCGGACACGGCTTCTCAACCGTATATGTATACTCTGCCATCGTTCTTCCTCCCTATCTAAAAAACTACTTTATCATAACATAAATCGCAAAAAAAAGAAAGAATGCCGGCCTGCTCCGCAGAGGAACACGCCGACATCCGCAAAAGAAATATATCGTTTAAAACGCCCAGTTGATCTGGCCGCCGCCCGTAATACCCTGCCGTTTTCCCTGCCATCCGCGCAGATGGAGGTCATAGGAGAGTCGGCTGCCCTTCGGTGCGAATCGATAGCCCAACTCGAGCATATAGCTTGCGCCGCGCAGCGACGGACTCGGGGTATCGAACCCTTGGAAGCTGGCGCCCGCACTGCCGTCGAACTCGTACTCGCAGGCAAGCCCTGCGTACAGCTCGCTCTTCTCGCTGTCGCGATGCGTGTAGGTAGCCCCGACGCGCACACGGCTCGACGCAACATCGCCGAAGTTGTACTCCTCGCCGGAGTTCAGTGTGGCGTCCGTCCCCGTCTGACGGGAATAGAAATACCGCAGATAGGTATTGAGCTTTGCCTTCGCACCGGCATCGAACTCCTTGCCGATGCCGAAATGCGCCGCATAGTAGCTGTTCGAGCTGTCATACGTGCTCGTCGTGCCCGCATAGACACTGCCCGCGTAGTCACTCTTTGCCCTGCCTCCGTGCAGCGCCGCCTCTGCCCAGAATCCGTTCGGCCGCTCGACGCGGCCCATAACGCCCGCACCCAGATAGCTGATCTTGCCGCTGCCGTGCGTGCCGTCGTCCAGATAGGAGTCATAGGTGCCGTTGCCATATTCCACGAACGGGGTAAAGATGGTCTTGCTGTCCTTCGCAGCAAGTTCACGCGCCCAGCCGAGGCTGAGGTTGTAGCCCTTCGTATCCGCGTAGGAACCGGTCTCTGCACGCATCGCGCCCTGATCGAACGCTGCCCAGATATGGTAGCCGTCCGCCTCGTTCTCGTTTTCTCCGCCCGCTGCAGCACGCTTTGCCGCAGAGAGACCGGATCCCGCGAGGAGATCTGCACCGCGATTGATGAAGTCCGTCGCAGCAGCGCGCGTCTCGACGAAGGACTTTGTCTGATCGTTAATCGCCGCCTTCAGGACCGTTGCAATCAACTCGTCGCTGTTCCTGCGCGTGAGGGAGAACTCGTAGAGGAGGGAGACGCCCTGCATGCCGCTGACCTTGTTCTCCTGCGTCGGCAGGTTCATGGTGAGTGTGCCGCCCGGTGCCGTCTTCATGAGGCTGATCGTGTCGTTGACGCTGAGACTGCGGGCATTGCCCTTCACCCCGACGCCGACATCGACATTCGTGATGTTCTTGTTCAGCACGCCGAGCTGCAGGAGTGTCGGCGTATTGCTGCTGACATCCTCGCCCAGGTAGAAATGGAGCTTCTTGATGTTGCTGAAATCGTTGATTCGCGATGTCGGCTGTGCCGCATTGTAGTGCACGGCAAGCGTGTTGCCCGCGTCACCCGCACTGCCGCCGACAACATCGCCCGTCACGGTCGCCCCCTTGAGGTTGATCGTGTTGTTCGTTGTCGTCGCCCCGCTGCCGCCCGTAACGTTGCCCGTCACGGTGACATTGCCGATGTTGATCGTGTTGTTGGATGCGGAGCCGCTTGCCTGTGCACCTGTCACATTGCCGGTGACGTTTGCATTGATGTTCAGCATGCTCTCCGTGGCATTGCCGCTGAGCGCATGTGCACCGAGGATATTCCCCGTCACAGCGGCATTGACATCAACGGTGTTCTTCGCGGCATTGCCGTTCGTGGAGATCGCACCCGTGATGCCTGCCGTCGCTGCGGCATTGATCACAACCGCGTTCTCGTCGGCATCGCCGTGTGCCTCAGCACCGATCGCATTCGTCACCGAGCCGCCGGAGAGGACGACCGTGTTCTTGACCGCCTTTCCTGCTGCCGCCTGTGCGCCGCGTACGGTACCAACCGTGCCGCCCGAGACAGCGACCGCATTGGATGCCGCATCGCCCGTCACTGCATAGCCGCCTGTGGCGTTCGTCACGGTACCGCCGGAGATGACGGCACTGTCCTCCGTGGAGGATGCGCCGCGACCGCCGATCACACTCGTCGCCGTGCCGTTCGTAACGTTGACGCGGTTCTTTACGGATGCGCCCGCCGTGCTCTCTGCGCCGAGGGCAGTCGTAACCGAGCCGCCATTGACCTCAGCGACATTTTCCTGTACTTTTCCGCTTGCACTGTACGCACCCTTGAGGTTTGCCGCAGAGCCCGCATTGATGGTCGCAGTATTGCCGCTCGCAAGGCCTGCAAGAGTCTTGCCGCCGATGGCATCATTTGTAACAGCGGCACCCGCCTCAACAGTGAGCTTGTTGCCCGTCGCCGTGCCGTTTGCCGTCTGCGTGTCGCCGCCGATTGCGTTCGTGACGCTTGCGCCGGAGGTGAGTTTGAGCTTGTTGTTCAGCGTCTCACCCGTTGTTCCGAGCGTCGACTTGCCGCCAAAGACATTGGTATGCGCATTGTTGTTGATGACAACATTTGCATTCTGCCACTTATAGGCGGAGAGATCGAGTGAACCCGTTGTTGCGGCGAGGTCGTTATCCGTCTTGTAGACGTACTCGACATCACCCGCACGGCGGCGGCTGGTGCCGGACGTATAGCCCGTAAGGGTCAGCGTTCCGCCGTTCATCTTGATGAGATGCGCGGTCTTTTCCATCGTATTGCCGAGCCAGTCGGAGATGATCGCCGAGGTCGGCTCCTCGATCGTGCTGTGGACGATGTTGGTGTTGTTCGTGAGCGTCAGGACATTGTCGCCGTCATTCACATTGCTGTCGATCTTGAACTTGATCTTCTCGAAGTTCGCGACGCTGCCCGCCGTGAGCCCCTTGGCATTGACATTCAGCACATTGCCCGTGGCAGCTGCCCCGCTGCCGCCGTAGATGGTGCCCGTGACACTCGTACCCGCAGCGATGGGGTTCGTGCCGTCGCCGATGTTGACCGTGTTGTGCGTGGTAGCGCCCGCGCCAACGGTATAACCTGCATAGACATTGCCGCCGACCGTGCCGCCCTTGATGGTAACCGTGTTGTTCGTGGCATTGCCGGTTGCCCCTGCATGGGTGAGCGCACCGCCGTAGAGATTTCCATTGACCGTGCCGCCGGCAAGCTCAACTGTGTTGTTTGTCGCATTGCCGTCCCATGTGCGGACATCCGCGCCATAGGCACGAGCGACACTTGCGCCTGTGTTCAGCACCAGTGTATTGTGTGTCGCATCGCCGGTACGCCGCTCCGTGCCGCCTACGATCTTCGTATAGTTCTCTGCAATACCGCCGTAGGCTGCCGTTGTGACAGAGCCTCCCGAAACGGTGAGCTTATTGTTCGTGACGGTGTTGCCGACCCGACTGCGGCCGCCCCATGCCTCCGTCACAGTGCCCGACGTGTACGTCGCTCCCGTATTGTTCTGGAAGCGGTAGCCCGTTACGTCGACTTTCTTTGCGGAGCCGCTGTGCGTATCCGTATCGATGACATACTCGTAGTCGCCGTCATGGTGACGTTCGATTGCGCCGACGTCCGTGTAGTTGTCGAACGCCATATTGTTCGCGCTGTTGACAAGGGTCAGGAGATGTCCCGTGGTATTGCTCGGGATGAGCGCATTCAGATTGTTCAGCGTCATCTTCTTCCAGTCGATATGTGATGCCACACCATTGCTGAGCGTCAGCAGCGTATCGCCTGTGGCAACATTCGAAGTGACGTTGAAGTTGACCTTTTCAAACTTGTCCACGTTCGCCGCCGTCACGGAGTCGTAGACGTTGAGCTCGTTGCCCGTAACCGCTGCCTGATTGCCGCCGTAGATATTGCCGACGGTCGTACCCGCAGCAATGGCATCGGTCGCCGTGCCGAGGTTGACGACATTGCCCGTCGTCGCGCCACTGGCCGTATGTCCGCCGTAGATATCATGAAGGGTACCGCCCGTGACGGTGACCTTGTTGCCCGTCGCTGCACCCGTACCGGCGTTCTTTCCGCCGTAGACTGTGCCGCCGACTGTGCCTGCGGAGATAGCAGCGGTGTTGCTCGTCGCATTACCCGCTGCATTCGCCTGTGTGAGTGCGCCGCCGACAACGTCGCCTGTCACAGAGCCGCCGCTGACGGTGACGTTATTCTTCGTCGCTTCCCCCGTCGCCCCTGCGGCAGTGAGTGCAGCACCGTAGACACTGCCTGTCGCATTGCCGCCGCTGATCGTTACGGTATTCTCCTCGGCGCGGCCGTCCTTCGTGCGCACGTCTGCGCCATAGCCGTTCACAATGCTGCCGCCCGTAAGAGCGAGGGTGTTCTTCGTCGCATTGCCCGTCGTCAGGTACTGCCCCGTTCCGCGATCGCGCTTCGTATTCTCGACCAGACCGCCGTAGGCTGCCGTCGTGAGCGTGCCGCCCGAGACGGTAAGCGTGTTGTTCGTGACAGTGTTGCCGATCTTCGTACGGCCCGCCCATGCCTCGGCATGAGTGCTGTCCGCCGTCGTATATGCCGCCGCCGTGTTGTCTTTGAACTGATATCCTTCGAGGTTCACAGACACTGCGCCCGTACCGCTGTGGTTGTTCGTATCAATGACATACTCGAGGTTCCCCGTGCCGCCGGACTTCGCACCGCCGCCGAGGGTATAGGTATTGTCCGAGCCCTTCACGAAATTGATGCCGTTTGTGTTCTCCATGAGCTTGATCTTGTACGGCTCATAGGTCTTGATGTTCGCGCTCGACATATTGACCGAGGTAACGGAGAGCTTTCTCCAGTCGAGATTGTTCGTTGCCGTACTGCCCGTCAGGTTCAGCATGGTGTTCGCCTGATTGACGGTAGTGTTGAGATCAAAGACGAGCTTGTCGAAGTTCTTGATGTTCCCGACGTTCGCATTTGTATTGATGTTCAGCGTGTTGTCCGTGACATCGCCGGCATTCGAACCGCCATGCACTGTGCCCGTGACGCTGCCCGTGAACGTATGGGTCTTGTCGCCGAGGTTCACCGTGTTGCCCGTGGTCGCGCCGTTCCCTGCCGTATAGCCTGCATAGACATCGCCGCCGACCGTCGCCGCACCCGTGAGGGTGACCTTGTTCCCCGTCGCGCTGCCCGTCGCGCCCACATCGGTGAGTGCACCGCCATAGACCGTACCCGCAACATTACCACCGGAGAGCTTCACCTCGTTCTCCGTCGCGTTCTTCGTCGCGCCCGTCGCCGTGATGGCTGCGCCGTAGAGACTTCCCGTGACGCTGCCGCCGGAGAGCTCTGCGATATTCTTCGTCGCCGCACCGTCCTTCGTCGTGACCTTTGCACCGTAGCCATTCGCGATGCTGCCGCTCGTGACCGCGAGCGTATTCTCTGCCGCGTCGCCGGTCGTTATCGGGTTCCCGCCCCCGTCAAGCTTGTTGTTCTCGACGAGACCGCCGTAAGCCGCGGTCGTGAGCGTACCGCCCGTGACGGTGAGCTTGTTCTTCTCCACCTTGTTGCCGACCGCGGTACGTCCCGCCCAGGCTTCGGTATGAGAGCCATCTCCTGCCGTATATGCCGCCGCCGTGTTGTTGCGGAAGCGGAAGCCGTCGACATAGACATCCTGCGCCGCGTTCACGGTATGGTTGTCCGTGTCGATCACAAACTCGAAATCGCCGTTCGTGCGATCCTTTGCCCCGATCGGCGCATAGGTATTAACGCCGTTCTTCATGAAGCTGATGCCGTTCGCATTATGCATCAGCGTAAAGAGGCGCTTATTGTAGGTGCTCGGCGTGAACGTCGTGCCGCCCGTGACCTCGACCTTATCCCAGTCGAGCCCCGTGGTCTGATTGCCGTCACTGAGCGTGAGCAGCGGGTTCGCCGCATTGATATTTCCGTCGAGGTTGAAGCTGAGTTTCTGGAAGTGCTTGATGTTCCCGACGGTTGCATTCGTATTGACGTTCAGCGTGTTGCCCGTATCGACCGCCTTGTTGCCGCCGTAAAGGGTGCCCGCGATCGCCGTTCCGCTCGCCAGGGCATTCGTTCCGTCGCCGAGATTCACGGTGTTGCCCGTTGTCGCACCCGTGCCGTTCGTATAGCCCGCATAGACATCGTGCATCGAACCGCCCGTGATGGTGACGGTGTTGCCCGTCGCATCGCCCGCACCGGTATGCGAAATATGCCCGCCGTAGACCGTGCCCGTGGCACTTCCGCCGGAGATATTGACCTTATTGTCCGTCGCCTTGCCGCCCGTGCTCGACGTGAAGCCGCCGTAGATATTCCGAACGGTGCCATTCTTGAGGTTGACGGTATTCTTAATGCTGTTGTTCCGCGCGTCGCCCGCCGCCGATGTACCCTCGCCGACCGTCCAGCCGCCGTAGGCATCGCGGTGGTTCGTGCCATTGATGGTAAGCTCGTTCTCCGTGGTGGTGTTGCCGACCACGGAGCGGCCTGCCCAGATGTCCGCGCTCGCATTGCTCGTCAACGGGGTCGTATTCTTTCCCTTGTAGGTATAGCCGCCGTAGAGAATGCTCCTGACGCCCGCATCGTTCCCCGTATCCGTGTAGATGACGTATTCCTTCGTCCCCGTGTTGGAGACCGCCTTGCTGTGGTCGTAGTTCGAGATCGTGATGCCCGCCGCATTGTGCATGAGCGTCGTCTCACCGTCGGGCGCATCGCTGCCGCCCACACCGAACTTACCCCAGTCCAGAGCCGTCGCCGCGCCGCCGTTCAGCGTGAGCATCGTGTCTCCGGTCTGGATCGTGCTGTTGAAATTGAAATTGAGCTTGCCAAAGTGCGCGATGTTCCCCGCCGTCGCCTTGCTGTTGACATTGAGGACATTGTTCGTCGCGTCCGTCTTGTTGCCGCCGTAGATCGTGCCCGTGACACTCCCGGTGGTAATAACGCCTGCCACAGTGCCGTCGCCGAGGTTGACCGTGTTGCCCGTGGTCGCACCCGTGCCGCTCGTGTAGCCGCCGTAGAGATTGCCGCCGACGGTCGATGCACCCGTGAGGGTAACGGTGTTGCCCGTCGCCTCCCCCGCTGCACTCGTCCCTGTGACCGCGCCGCCGTACAGATGGTTCGTCACAGAGCCGCCCGAGAAGAGCACCTTGTTGCCCATCGCCTTGCCAGCCTTCGTCTTTACCTCTGCGCCGTAGGCACTGCCCGTAATGGAGCCGCCCGTAATGGCAAGCGTATTCGCCTCCGCATCGCCCGTGGTCTTGAACGTGCCGTCGCTCGCGCGCTTGTTGTTCTCGACGTAGCCGCCGTAGGCATTCGTAAGAGACCCACCGCTGACGGTGAGTTTATTGTTCTCGACCTTATTTCCGGCCGCTGTGCGCCCTGCCCATGCGGCGTCCTTCGTGCCGTCCGATGCAGCAAATGCCGCACCTGTATTGTTCTTGAACTGGAAGCCATCAACATAGACATAGCGCGTCGCATGGACCGTGTGGTTGTCCGTGTCGATGACGTACTCGTAATTCCCGTTCGTGCGCTCCTTCGCTCCAATCGGATCGTACGTATTCGTCGAGCCCTTCATGAAACTGATGCCTGCCGTATTATCCATGAGGGTAAAGAGGCGCTTGTCATAGGATTTCGGCGTAAAGCTGTAGTTTTCCGGTGTGACCTCGACACCCGCCCAGTCAAGCCCCGTCGTTGCGCCACCTGTAATGTTCAGCAGCGTACTGCCGACCGTCTTGCCCGTCAGGTCGAAATTCATCTTGGCAAAGTTCTGCACGCCGCGTACGGTGATATCCTTGCCCTTGACGTTCAGTGTGTTGTCCGTGTAGACATCGCTCGCGCTCGCACCGCCGCCGCCGTAGAGGAATGCACCGCCCATAGCGAGGCTGTTCGCTTCAAGATTGACGGTGTTCTTCGTCGCCTTGCCCGCGCCCTCAGTGTAGCCGCCGTAAATATTGGTGTTCGCGCCGAACGTGCCGCCCGTAATGGTGACCGTATTCTCCGAGGCATCGCCGTCCGAGGCCGCCGAGAGCGCATTGTTCGTCGCAATGTAGCCGGCGGCAGCCGTGGCTCCGGCGTTCAGAGTCCCGCCGCTGATCTTGAGCGTATTCTTCTTTGCGTCCGCCTTCGCCGCAGGATCGTTCGCGAGGTCAGCAGCAGATGCCGTAACACCCGTTGTGTAGCCGCCGTAGGCATTCGCCACCGAGCCGCCCGAGAGGTTCAGCGTATTGTGATCCGATCCGCCCTTGATTGCGTCCGTGTAGCCCGCGCGCGTATCCGTATACGCACCCGAGCTGATGGTGATCTCATTGTGGTTCGTGGTGTTGCCGTACGACGAATAGCCGCCGTGCACCGTCGTGCCGACGACTGTCGGTGTCGTCACATTCTGGAAGCGGTTGCCGTCAATGGAGAGAACAGATGCACTGACTGTTCCCGTCGTTGCGACATTGGCCTTCTTGCCAAACTCATAATCACCGTCGTTGTTGATGAGCTCCGGGACATAATTGTGGAGTGTGAGCGCTGGACCCGAGTAGAGCGTGAGCGTCGGATTGTTAATATGCAGTGAAGCGAGGTGGCTCACCCAGTCGGAGAGACCGATGACCTTGATATTATTCCAATCGAAGGTTTGTGTCGAATATTGCGAAGCTACATTCAACATCGTATCGCCCGAAGTCACCTTTGACCCCAGCTCAAATTCCATCTTCTCGAAGTTGTTGATTGTACCTGCCCAGTTATCCTTCGAGTTGACAATTCTCAGCTTATTTCCGGTTTTTACATCCGCGCCCGTATTGGAACTTCCCCCGCCATGTGCATGTAGGAAGGTTGCATATGTCACATTATTAAACGTAACCGTATTATTTGTTGCGTTTCCCCGTTCTGACCATCCGCCATAGATTGTGGCCATGGTTCCCGTAATTTGCGTAGTTCCGCCTTTTAGAAACACTTCGTTATTGGTGGAGTCCCCGATTGGTGATTCTGTATACCCTCCATACAGAGTACCATAAAAATCCACCCCATCAATCGTCAACTTGTTGTTCTTTGTCGTATTGCCAAGTGTGGATCTGCCGGCATATGTCGTGTTCGTTGTTACAGGGTTGTGTACATCATATGTGACATTTGAATTCTGAAATTTATTTCCTTCAAAGAAAATTTTATCTGCTGAAACAGTAGACGCTGTTGGTGTTAGTGTATTCGAACGGAGACCATACTCATAATCTCCATTCACAGTCGGGGAAACAGCATAGTTATTCAGCGTCATACTAGGTCCGGCATATAGTACGACCTGTTTTGAGTTCGTCGCCCCGGTCAGCCATGACGCCGCGTTCGTTACCTTGATATTGCTCCAATCAAAGGTTTGTAGCGAATTATACGTAGTTACGTTCAGCATCGTATCGCCGGAAGCCACTTTTGAGCCAAGCTCAAATTCCATCTTCTCGAAGTTGTTGATTGTACCTGCCCAGTTATCCTTCGAGTTGACAATTCTCAGCTTATTTCCGGTTTTTACATCTGCGCCTGTATTAGAACTCCCCCCACCATATACATGTAGGAAAGTTGCATACGTCACATTATTTAACGTAATCGTATTATTTGTTGCGTTCCCCTGTTCTGACCATCCGCCATAGCTTGTAGTGGTATATGCCGTAAGTTGCGTGGTTCCGCCTTTTAGAAGCACTTCATTATTGGTGGAACTTCCTGTCCCTAATGTATAGCCTCCATATATAGGGCCATATACAGCACCATCAAAATCTACGCCATCAATCGTCACCTTATTTCCAACAACATTCCGATTATCCGTTGCCGTTGGTATATCATGGGCATTTCCGGCTACGACAGGGGTCGGCGGAACTGGATGTCCTGCATCAACGACCACATCGCCGCCCGTCACGTCGGCAGCATAGGCATGCGGAGAATCTAAGAAACAGCAGCCCCCTCCGCTCGACAAAACAAGAGAAACAAAGAGTGCCAACTGTCGTTTCGATTTCAACCCCTGAAACATTTTCCTCTCTCCTTAGATTATCTCCAATTCACCCAATCCTAAACATAGTTCTACAGTCCTATATATCACTTTCCCTGCTTCATGTCAAGTCTCTTTTTTACTTTTCATAAAAGGGCAGGCCGCCCAATGCCGCAAGATTGCATGTGTCAGGCCGACGTGGGCACGCTCGTCAATGCTATGCCCATTGCGCATGGCCTAAGACGATATCACCACGTTTAACTCGTTGCGTACACACAGACGATTTTCTTGGCGATCCGGGCAGGCAGCCGGTAATCTCGAAGTCTTGTCCGGATATCGTCTTCCATATGTACAGCTTAGTTTTACAATCTGCGCCTTAAAATTTTTTCAATTTTTCATAAAACCTGTTATTTATGACAGTACGCTTTTCTTCTTACTATGCTAGAATATAGATGAGTTTTACGGAGGAAAGGAGGACATCCCCTCAGATTTCGTGTATTTCATACTATAAGGAGGAAACGTTATGCGAATCCATGCACTCAGCAAAATCCTGTTCGCTCTCTGCTTCGCACTCTTTACGAGCGTCGCCCTCGCGGGCTGCGGCGGCAATGAGCCGAATGTCGATGTCCAGGCACTCGCGGAGGGAATCGGACACGGCGATACCGCTGCGATGAAGGACTTCAAGCTGACGGGAGACGGTGCCAAGCCCATCAGTGAGGTCTTCATCAAAGAGCTCGGGAAGAGTCTCAGCGCAACGCAGGAAGGAATGGACAGCGCCCAGAAGATCATGGGTGACAAACTCAAAGAACTGAAGATCAAGACGGATGTCGTATCCAAGAGTGATAATTCCGCGAAGGTCAAGATCACGACCGACTACATTGAATTCGCTTCTGTCATGACGGGTTCAATGCAAAAGATGGAAAAAGAGATCGAGAAGATGGATCCAAACGATATGTCAGCTCTTGACAAGTTCGGTGATATGTACCTGAAGCTGTTCTCCGACGACATGAAGAATGCCAAGGTTGCGGGACAGCAGTCCTTCGAGGTCGAGGTCAAAAAGGACAAGGACACGGGCAAGTGGATTCCCGATGACGTCGGCAAATTCCAGGAAGATCTCGCTAGGTACATGCTCTTCAAGGGCGGCGACGACTCCATCATGGATGAGATGAAATAACGAACATTCCGTTACACAAATCGCTAACAAAAGTCAAACAATAAAATTAAGGAAGCACTGATAAATTCAGCCGCGCCATCTTAGCGCATCTTTTTCGCCCGCACTATGCCAGCGATCCTCCATATAGCTTTGGCTATGCGTCCGGTTTGCCTCCTTGTTCGGACGAAAAATCTACGCCAATCTGCAGGACTGTTTTATCAGCGATTCCTTAAAAGCGCTGCTGCAGGAGAGCAAAAATATCCTCATGCTGCAGCGCTTTTTTCTGTGTAAATTTTGAGTTGACAAGAGAAACGCAATACTGTATTCTAGCGACAGATAGATGAAGGAACGATTATAAACACGGCCGTTGTCGCTTGCGGCATCGACCGTATTACGGGCAAAGAAAAAGGGGGACTCCCCTTTTTCTTTTATCTATCAATTGATAATAGTTGTATATCTCATATTCTTGCAGCATGGAGATTCTATGGAACCATCGGGAAAAAACCTCCCCACCGACATTCATCCGCGTACACTGCGGCGGCGGCTGGCACTTGGCGTCGGCTTCCTCGCGCTCATCGGTGCACTGCTTGCGAGTGCCTCATTGGGCGCGGTCGAGATCGCCCCGCGCGATATTCTTCCGACACTTCTCGGAAACGGAACGCCAGAAGACTACCGCATCCTGTATCATATTCGGCTGCCGCGCATCGTCACGGGGGCTCTCACAGGCATCAATCTCGCACTCGCGGGCTGTATCCTGCAGGGCATTCT
>ERZ773042.1009-NODE-1009-length-17416-cov-12.776799_pt1 | contig 17416 bp, 18 predicted proteins | sample MGYA00511664_ERZ773042 | MGnify/ENA primary metagenome ERZ773042 (study PRJEB29015, sample SAMEA2737984) | human oral metagenome | biome: human oral; feature: human-associated habitat; material: dental | place: China | collected 2036 ... | reverse complement strand
TCGCCACCGCCGAGTGCGACCGTCTTGCGGATCTGCTCGCCCAGGACCGCGCCGGCGAGCTGGTCATGGCGGACCTGGCCCAGCAGGCCAACGTCCGCCTGGCCGCAGCGGGCGTTCCCGGACAGATTCACCTGCTGAAGAACAACCGCGACGCCGAGGGAAACGGTTTCGGCTGTCACGAGAACTACCTCGTGCGCCGTCGTGGCGATTTCTGGAACGACGCGCGCACACTCGTACCCCACTTGGTGACTCGGCAGATCCTCGTCGGCGCAGGATATATCGTGGGCAATGACGAGGCTCGCCCCTCGGGCAGCAGTCTCAGCGGCTATGTCTTCTCCCAGCGGGCGGACCAGATGTGGGACGCCGTCTCCTCGGCCACGACCCGCGCCAGACCACTGATCAACACCCGCGATGAGCCTCATGCCGATGCCGAGCGCTACAGGCGCTTGCACGTCATCGTCGGGGACTCCAATATCGCCCAGGGATCCACCCTGCTCAAGGTGGCGGCCATGGACCTGCTCCTGGACTACCTGGAAAGTGGCGGGGACCTGAGTGATCTTGCCCTGGCCGATCCCATGCGGGCCATCCGGGACACCTGCCGCGACCTGAGCGGAGGAGCGCTGCTGGAACGCGCTGACGGTCGCACCATCACGCCATTGGAGATGCAGGGCGAGCACCTTGAGCGGCTGCGAGGCCACATCGCAGGCGGGGTCGAGGTGACCGACCTTCACACCGTGGCGCTGGAGCTGTGGGAGCGGGGGCTGGAGGCAGTCCGCCTCCAGGAGCCCGAGCGCGTGGCCACGGAGCTGGACTGGGCGGCCAAGTACCAGCTGGTGACCCGCTACTGTCAGCGGCGAGGTACCGACCTGACAGATCCGCGAGTGACCAGGTTGACTCTGGCCTATCATGATGTCTCACCCGAGCAGGGGCTGCGACAACGCCTGGAGACTACGGGCATGTTGCGCCGTTTCGTCGACGACGAGGCCTGCCGGCGTGCAACGGGCACTCCGCCTGCTACAACGCGCGCGCACCTGCGTGGTGCGGTCGTGGCCAGGGCCGAGGACCTGCGTCGCGACGTGACTGTCGACTGGATGGGCATTCGGCTCGACGACGGTGCCTCTGAGGCTGTTACCCTAAAGGATCCCTTCTGCGCTGTGGACGAGCGTATCGACGCGCTCCTGGAGACTATGGAGCACTCGGCGGCAACCGACTTTCCCGCCGGGGTCTGAGACATCGTTCACGGCACCGATAGGGAGACCGACGGAAGACGCGACATGAGCACTACCTCCACACCAGATGCTGGTACCAGCACGCCTTTGACTCGCCGCCAGCGCCGGGATCTTGAACGCGCTCAGGAGATCGCCCAGCAGGCTCAACAGGATGCGCGAGTCGGGGCCGCACCTGGGGCGGCAGCTGCCGTATCGGCGGCCTCCGCGGGGCGCACCGTTGAGTACGCAGCGCGCACTGAGCACCTGCCGGCGCTTCAGCGGTCCTCAGCCGAGGGGCACCAGGCGCCGCACTGGCCCGCATCAGATCCGTCGACCGTCGAACCTGCGGCTGTATGGCGAGCGGCCACCGTCTCGTCTCCGGCCCCCCACATCGTCACCTCGCCGCAGGAGGAGCCACGGTTCCTACACCCCACAGGGGACGATGCCGTGACACCCCTCGGACTGGACGCCGGCGGCGACCTCGAGAGCGCGAGTGATGGCACGGCTGAGGCGATGGATGATGCGGCTGACGGTGCGGTTGATGACGTGGAGGTGCCGAGGCCTCGGCGCACGCTGGGAGGGCCGCTCGGCCGGATGCCCCGGGGACCCTTGGCCGTCGCCCTGATCGGTGTCGTCGTTCTGGCCATGATCCTCGTGCCTCTGGCAGTCAACAAGCTCATAGCCGGTAGGAACGGATCCGGCGTGAGCACAGTGGGGCAGTCGACTGTGCAGGACGGGAACGCTCCGCTGGACCAGGTGCTGAAGGTCAGCGGGCGAGTCGGTTCAGGCTCGGCCCCCTCAGTCACTCTGACCAACGAGGCCTCGCTGTCGGCACCCCACTCAGTCATCACCGACGTCGTCGTTACTGGCGAGGGGCGTGTGGTTGCTGACGGTTCGCCGGTCATCCTGCAGGTCTCCCGGTTCTCCGGCCTGGATGCACGTAATACCACCGGGAAGGCCAACGGCTACAACCTGTGGAAGGGGACCCTGGGGGCCTCCGAGGTGGGCTCGGAGGTCGATGCGGCTGTCTCAGGACAGCATGAGGGGAGCCGCGTCGTCCTGCGTGCACCCACTGAGGAGAAGGACGGCACAAGGACGGCTGAGATCACGGTCGTCGACATTCTTCCCACGACCGCCACCGGTGAGGCGCAGGACCCCGGGGGCGGTGCGCCTGCCGTCGCCGAGGGGCCCGACGGTTCCGTCACAGTGAGCAGTGCCGGCCTGCCGACTCCCACCCGAGCGGCAACGGCAGTCCTTATCAAGGGCACTGGGCCTCAGGTCGGTCCCCAGGACAAGCTCATCGCCCGTAGCACGATGGTCAGCTGGGTCACCGGTCAGGAGCTCGACGAGTCCTCCTACGGTCACCAGAAGCTGCCCAAGCTGCTCGACATGAGTAACGCACTGGTGGGCGTCTCCCAGAACCTGGTCGACATCCGAAGCGGTTCACGGGTCGTGCTCTCCCTCCCGGCAGAGCAGGCACAGGGCAATGAGCCTGTCATCGTCGTCATCGACATCCTGGCCATCGACCCCTCCTCATCAGATCAGCCTAAAGGTTCGGTGACCGCCGCGCCCCTGCCCTCCTCATCCCCCCAACCTACAAATCAGGACAAGTCATGAGCGTCGCCATCCGCATCATTCCCTGCCTGGATGTCAAAGACGGCCGAGTCGTCAAGGGTGTGAACTTCCAAGGGCTCCAGGACGCCGGCGACCCGGTTGAGCTGGCGGCCCGCTATGACGCCCAGGGTGCCGACGAGATCACCTTCCTCGATGTCTCAGCCTCCCACGAGGGGCGCGCCACCATGCTGGACGTGGTCTCCCGCACAGCCGAGCAGGTGTTCGTACCCCTGACCGTGGGAGGAGGGGTTCGTTGTGTCGAAGACGTGGACCAGCTTCTGCAGGCGGGTGCGGACAAGATCGGTATCAATACCGCCGCTATCTCTCGTCCTGAGATGCTGGCGGAGATAGCCCGGCATTTCGGCAACCAGGTGGTGGTCCTGTCGGTGGATGCGCGTCGTTGCCCGCCTGGTATCACCACCGCGTCAGGCTATGAGGTCACCACCCACGGAGGACGGATCTCAACAGGGATCGATGCCGTCGCCTGGGCGGCGCGGGGCGCAGAGCTCGGTGCCGGGGAGATCCTGCTGAACTCCATGGATGCCGATGGTGTCACCGGCGGCTTCGACACCGAGATGATCGACGCTGTGCGCAGGCGGGTCCGAGTCCCTCTCATCGCCTCAGGCGGTGCCGGATGCCCCGAGGACTTCGCCATCGCCGCAGACCATGGCGCCGACGCCGTTCTGGCCGCATCGGTCTTCCACTACGGAGTGATGACTATTGACGAGGCGAAGAACGTGTTACGGGATGCGGGCCATCCAGTACGTTGAATTGTCTCGCCCAGAGAGTCTGTTATGCTGCCGAGACGATCTGCCGAAATCGGCTTCAATGATCGTTTTTATCACAATTATCACGGAGGTGGAATATGAGCGACATGGGCGCCTACCCCAACGGTTCATACAACCAGCAGCCCGGCGGCTACGGCCCCAATGGCGGCCCCTACAACCAGCAGCCCGCTGGCTATGGTCCCGCCGGCTACGGCCCCGCTGGTTACGGCCCCGCTGGTTACGGTCCCGGCGGCTACGGCCCCAGGCCTGATGAGAAGAACTCGCTGGGCGGCTGGGCTCTTGGATTGGGGATCGCCAGTCTGTTCTGTTGCTCGATCTTCACCGGTATCCCTGCGATTATCCTGGGGGTCCTGGGGATGCAGGCGGCGAACGAGGGGCGTGCCACCAACAAGGGGATGTCCATCGCCGGCATCGTAATGGGGGCGCTCTCGATCGTGTTCCTGATCATCTACTACGCTACCGGCATGCATGAGAGGTTCCTGGAGAGTTGGCAGGTGTCGTAAGGTCTCTTGGAAGTATTGCGCTCGCTCCGTCGTGCAGTTCGTGAGGATTCTCTGTGCGGTGGGGAATCGTGTGGGTGAGGTCGATGGGGTGTTCTCCCCGTGAGGGCGAGATATCGCTTCCTGCGTCTCGATACGTGTGTTCATGTAGTCTGCGTATCGTAATCTGACGTGCTCGGAGGAACGATGAGTGACGTGAGTCCTTACCAGAGCGATCCCTATCTGTCGGCAGGCCCTGACGCTCAGGCTTATCCTCCTGCTCAAGATGGGTACTACGGGGCCGGATATCCTGGCGCTCAGCCGGACCCGTACCCGGTGGCTCCCGGTAATCAGATGATTCCGTATCAGGCTCCGCCCCAGTATCCCTACCCCGCGGCTCCCCATGGATCATATGGGCAGGGCATGTACTGGGCTGGCTTCTACGATCCGCGTCGTACTGAGGCGAATGCACTGGGCGGATGGGCACTCGGGCTCGGTATTGCAAGCATGTTTTTCGGTTGTTATCTTGGTTCTATTTTCGGCATTCCCGCCATCATTGTGGGTGTCAAAGGAATGCGTGCCGCTGATGAGGGGCGTGCCACGAACAAAGGGCTTTCGATCGCCGGGACAGTGTTGGCGAGCGTGGCGACTGTGGTGAACTTAATCTTTATCGCGTTAGTATTTCTGGCACACCTCAATTCATTATAGATTCGGAGGCTACTGGCTGAAACATGGCTAGGATTAGGTATTGCGGTGATCGTCGCGCCGGACTCGGCGGTCGGATCGGCCTGGGAGCCCTCATGGTCTTATCCGCTGTCCCCGGTGGTCTTATCGTTCTGCGGGCCCTGACTCTGCCTCGAGGCTCCCCGGGACTGCCCGACCTCTGTCCGCTTCACCGTTTCACCGGGTTGTGGTGCCCCCTGTGCGGTGGTACTAGGGCGACGCGCGAGCTTTTCCACGGTGACCTGCGCAATGCGCTCGGCTACAACCCGTTCGCCCTCGTCGTGGAGGTGTTGGTAGTCCTCCTGGTGGTGCGCTGGCTGCTTGCCTCCGTTCAAGGTCGGCGCCGGCAGTTCATCTCCGGCCGGGAGGCGATGCTTCTCGGCTCTGCATGCGCGGTGTTCGCCGTGGTGCGCAATCTGCCCGGCATGTGGGTCTACCTCGGGCCGCTGCTCGGACCTCCAGGATGAGGGGGTTGTACGTGGATAATGTGGATAATTCCGTTGTGACTCTCGACCCGACAATCTCCTCACGGCTCAAGCGAAACGTCGACGGCCTGGTGTGCGCCGTCGTCCAGCAGTACGACTCGCGTGAGGTCCTCATGGTGGGCTGGATGGATGATGAGGCGCTCCGGCGCACCCTGAGCGAGGGGCGTGTGACCTTCTGGTCGCGTTCACGCGAAGAGTACTGGCGCAAGGGGGACACCTCCGGGCATGCGCAGTACGTCAAGACTGTCCACCTGGACTGCGATGGGGACGCCTTGCTGATCGAGGTCGATCAGGTGGGAGCCGCCTGTCACACCGGTGAGCGCACTTGCTTCCTCACCGGAGGCGACCTTGGGGCGCAGCCGGGTGAGCGTCCCAGGTGACTCCCACGGTGAACGCTCTTCAGCGATTTGCAACAGATGGCCTCGGCCCGTCACGATGGTGTGGACAGGTGTCCTTCAGGAGTGCCCGTAGGTGACATCGAGGAGGTGTGTGATGACCTCGTTCGAGGCGAAGGTGGCCGATGCCAGGGCGGCCGCGGACCGTCGCGCCGCGCGTGTCCCTCTGACTCGTCTGCGGGAGATCTCGCGCCATGCTCCCGGTGCCATCAGCGCCATGTCCAGCCTGCGTGCCGATGATCGAGCGGTGACGGTCGTCGCGGAGGTCAAGCGCTCCACCGCCACCTTCGCCGATCTCAGCGGTGTCGGAGACCCCGGGGGGCTGGCCTGCTTCTACGCCGCCGGAGGGGCCGCCTGCGTGTCGGTGGTGACCGGTCCGAGCGCAACGCGAGGTTCCCTCAAGGACCTGGATGCCGTCAGGGCCGCGGTGGACCTTCCCATCCTTGCCAATGACCTTGTGGTCACCCCCTACCAGGTTCACGAGGCCCGGGCGCACGGGGCCGACCTGCTCATGCTCGATGCGCGTCTTGAGGCTCTGGTACTCGAAGGGCTCGTCGAGAGGGTCCACTCCCTGGGGATGAGCGCCGTCGTCGAGGCCCGTACCCGGCGTGAGGCGCTGACAGCGGTCGACGCCGGCGCACGCATCGTCGCAATCGACACACGTGACCCCGAGACCCTAGCCGTCGACTGCAGCCTGTTCGACCAGGTCACTGATGTTCTGCCCACTCGGGTCGTGCGCATCGCCGCCGGGGGAGTGAGAGGTCCCCATGACGTCATGAGCTTTGCTCGCTGCGGCGCCGACGTCGTCCTCGTCGGCGAGGCGATCATACGCTCCACCGATCCCCAGCAGTTCGTTGCCGAGCTGGTTGCCGCCGGTGCCCATCCGGCCCTGATCCCCTCCGCTCACCGAGAGGTCCTCTGAGTGCCTGTCACGATGTTCTCCGCCATAATGTCAGCGACTTCAGCAGTGTCGGCCGGTCTGCCGAGCCCTTCAACAGGGGTCTGGCACATCGGTCCCATCCCGATACGGGCCTATGCCTTGTGCATCCTCACCGGCGTCTTCGTGGCCACATGGTGGGCGGACCGCCGCTACCGGGCCAGGGGAGGTCTGCCGGAGATCATCCTGGACGTCGCCATCGTGGCTGTCCCGGCCGGCATCGTCGGAGCCCGCATTTACCACGTCCTGTCCTCGCCCGAGGCCTATTTCGGTCAGAACGGGGACCTGACCCTCATCCCGCAGGTGTGGTTGGGTGGTCTGGGCATCTGGGGCGGCGTTGCCGGAGGTCTTCTGGCCGCAGCGCTTCTCATGCGCCACCGGGGCCTGCGCATCGCCCCACTGGCCGACGCCATCGCCCCTGCGCTGCTGGTGGCCCAGGCGATCGGCCGTTTGGGCAACTGGTTCAACCAGGAACTCTACGGTGCGCCGACGACGCTGCCCTGGGGATTGCAGATCGACGACGCCCACCTGCCGGCCGGCTCCAGCTACCCGCCCGGAACCCTGTTCCACCCGACATTCCTCTACGAGGCCCTGTGGAACCTCGCCGGAGCCGTTCTGCTGGTGTGGATAGGAAGAAGGATGCTGGCCCGCAGTGGAGTCACCGGAGGCAGACTGCTGTGGGTCTACCTCATGGTGTACACCGCCGGCAGGGTGTGGATCGAGATGCTGCGCATCGATGAGGCCGAGACGATTCTCGGTCTAAGACTGAACGTGTGGACGTCCGTCCTCATCTTCCTCGTCGGAGCCATCGGACTCGCCATCACCTCCAAGCGACCCCTCAGCGATGCCATCGAGAGCACCGAGAAGGACCACTCGGGAGGCGAGTCATCCGACGTGGCCTCAGAAGACCCTGCTGAGGGGGACTCGCAGACCGAGGAAGGTGCTGTGGCGTCGACCGCCCACCACGAGGCGGACGCGTAGCGGCTCCACGGGTCTCCGGGCGTGCCACTCGGCCCGGGAGAACGCAGGTGAGGTGAGGAACGTCGCAACCTGAGGAGTGCCGGGATTCGTCCTCGTGTGCGGGGCCCGACGTCCCGTATCCTGGCCTCATGCGTAGAGCCAAGATCGTATGTACCCTCGGACCCGCCACTGATTCCCCCGAGCAGGTGCAAGCGCTTGTGGACGCAGGCATGAACGTCGCGCGTATCAACCGCTCCCACGGCCGCGCTGAGGACCAGGAAGAGGTCATCGTCCGCATCCGTGAGGCGGCAGCGGCCTCCGGGCGCGCCGTCGCCGTCCTGGTGGATCTCCAGGGGCCCAAGATCCGTCTGGGCCGCTTCGTCGATGACCAGAAGGTGATGCTCAACAAGGGCGACGAGTTCACGATCACGATCGACGACGTACTGGGCACCGTCAAGCGGGCATCCACCACCTTCAAGGGGCTGCCCGGGGACTGCCGCCCCGGTGACCGACTCCTCATTGACGACGGCAATGTCGCGGTGCGCGTAGTGGCCGTCACCGATACCGACGTCGTCACCAAGGTTGAGGTGCCCGGGTACGTCTCCAACAACAAGGGCATCAACCTTCCCGGTGTTGCCGTCTCCGTCCCCGCCCTCAGCGAGAAGGACCGCGATGACCTGCGTTGGGCGCTCAAGATCGGAGCCGATCTCATCGCCCTGTCCTTCGTGCGCGACGCCGACGATATCAAGGACGTTCACGAGATCATGGACGAGGTCGGCGTGCGCATCCCGGTCATCGCCAAGATCGAGAAGCCCCAGGCGGTGGAGAACCTCTTCGACATCGTCTCCACCTTCGACGGCATCATGGTCGCCCGTGGCGATCTCGGTGTGGAGATGCCGCTTGAGGCCGTGCCGCTGGTGCAGAAGCGCGCCATCGAGCTGGCCCGTCGCCAGGCCAAGCCGGTCATCGTGGCCACCCAGGTACTGGAGTCCATGATCCAGAACCCGCGTCCCACCCGCGCCGAGGCCTCCGACTGCGCCAATGCGATCCTCGACGGTGCCGACGCCGTCATGCTGTCCGGAGAGACCTCCGTGGGCGCTTATCCGATCGAGGCCGTCCGCACCATGGCCAGCATCATCGAGAACGTCGAGGAGCACGGTGGCGAGCGCATCCCCGGTCTGGGCTCCTACCCGCAGACGCGTGGCGGGGCCCTGACCCGTGCTGCTGCGGAGATGGGTGAGCACCTCGACGTCACCTACCTGGTGACCTTCACCCAGTCCGGTGACACGGCCAGGCGCCTGTCGCGTCTACGCTCCCCGCTGCCTCTACTGGCCTTCACCCCGCTGCATGAGACGCGTAACCAGTTGGCGGTCTCCTGGGGCGTGCAGTCCTACGAGGTCCCCGAGGTTCAGCACACCGATGACATGGTGGCTCAGGTCGACGAGATCCTCCAGGACAAGCACCTGGCGCAGCCGGGCGATACCGTTGTCATCGTGGCGGGAATGCCTCCGGGCACTCCTGGTTCCACCAATTCCATCCGCGTCCACACCGTCGGCGAGACGGTTGACTACAAGGTCTGAGGTCTCCTCGTCCCTGGACGGTGCTTGAGGGGCCTTCCACGTGGTCGTGGAAGGCCCCTCAGCGCATCTCGACACCAGTAGCTGACTCGGCACGGCATATGGCATGCCGAGGACCCAGCAGTCAGCCGGCTACAGCCACCATTGCGGAGTCAGATCATCAAGGGTCACAGTCTTCCCTGTGGTGTAGTCAATCATCACCTCGACAGCGTGGAGCTGCTCCGGCATCAGCTGTGCCACCAGTTCTCGACATGCTCCGCAGGGAGGGCGGGTACGGCCGTCTCGCTCAATCGTCAGAACACGCCGTATCGCATCTTCACCGTCGGTGATCATGGTGAGTATCGCGTTGCGCTCAGCGCAGATTCCCAATGTACAGGCGGTATCTACACAGACGCCGGTGTAGATCCTTCCGGAGAATGACTCGACTGCCGCCGAGACACCGCCTGCCTCGATGTATGGGGAAATATTGCGAGGGTACAGAGCCTTCTCGGCAGCCTTGTACAACGCCACCCACGCCGTATGCATATGAAAGGGCCCTCCATCCCGCCTGGTCGTGACTGGAGTGGGTTCGGGTAAGAGCTTGTTGGTACCCCCACTGGGATTCGAACCCAGGACCTTGTGCTTATCAGGCACGACACGAGGTATAAGCTCGCTGCTCTAACCGCTGAGCTATGGGGGCGCGGCCTTGACGCCGGTGGCGTCGTAGGTGATCGACACTTCCGGTTCCGGCAGGGTCCCGGCAGCGCGGGAATAGGCTACCTCAGATGTAGGCCGCGTTCGTCCCTTTTCCAGTCGGTGTTTCACCCCGGCTCATCTCCGAACTCGTCTTGTAGCCCGGGTACCGGGAATCCTCGGTCTTGCCGCTAGCCTGGTTGTATGAGTCACGCCTCTGCCGCATCTTCTGACGATGGACGTCAGTCCTCACGGAACAACCCGGACAACCCTCTGAGCGTCGGTGACGTCGTCGCCCTCGTGGAATCCGCCGCACCTCCAGGTCTGGCCGCATCCTGGGACTCCAATGGACTCATCTGTGGCGACCCCACGGACCCGGTACGCAGCATCCTGCTGGCCGTCGACCCCGTGACAGCCGTCATCGATGAGGCCATCGACTCCGGCGTCGACATGATCATCACCCACCACCCGCTCTACCTGCGCGGGACCGACCACGTCGCGGCCACCGACGCCAAGGGACGCTGCGTCCACCGGCTCATCCGTGCCGGCATCGCTCTGCTCAACGCCCACACCAGTCTCGATGCCGCTTGGGGCGGGGTCGCCGATGCCCTTGCCGATCGCGTGGGTCTGACCGACACCGTCCCCCTCGAGCCCGCCCCCGCCATCCCGGATCAAGGGATCGGCCGCATCGGTAGGCTCCCGCAGCCCGTCACGCTGCGCCGGTTCGCCGCTGACGTCGCCGCTGCCCTCCCCGACTCGGCTCCCGGCCTGCTTGTGGGAGGAGACCTTGACGCCGTCGTCGAGCGGATCGCCGTCTCAGGTGGGGCCGGCGACTCACTCCTGCAACGGGCTCGGCAGGCCGGTGCCGACGTGTTTCTCACGGCTGATCTGCGTCACCACCCCGCCTCTGAGCACCTGGAGGAAGGTCGCCCCTACCTGCTGTGCGGGACGCACTGGGCCACCGAGTGGGTCGGCCTGGAGCCCTTGGCCCGGCGCCTCCAGGAGAGCGCCCGTTCTCGAGGCTCGTCGCTGACCGCCCGGGTATCCCGCATCGTCACCGATCCCTGGGCGTTGCACCTGCCCACCGGATCGGATCAGGCGTGAGAGGATCATGAGAGGATTCGCATAACCGACCTGTACGTACCTGAAGGAGCACAGCCGTGACAAGCGCCCCCATCGCCCAGCAGCGCCTTCTCATCGACCTCCAGGACCTTGACTCCCGTCTGGCACGGTTGCGTCACGAGCGCAAGCACCTTCCGGTTCTCAGTCGCATCGAGTCGGTTGTTGAACGTCTTAAGACGAATAAACGGGCGGCGGTTCGAGCCGACGCCGCTGTCAGCGAGGCCAGGACGCAGGCGACCCGCAGTGAGGACGAGGTCGGCCAGGTCGTCCACCGCGCCGCGGTGCTGCGTGAACGTCTTCACTCCGGTAACAGCGCCGCCCGCGACCTGTCAGCCATTCAGGGAGAGATCGATCAGCTCGGGCAGCGTCAGGCGGCCCTGGAGGAAGTGCAGATCGCTGCCATGGAGGCTCTGGAGACTGCCCGCGAAGAGGTGGAGCGCCTCAGCCGGGAGGAGTCCGACATCCGTATCGCTGGACGCGAGCTCACCGCCGAACGCGACTCCGAGTTCGCCCGCCTCGATCAGGAGATCGACTCCCTGGAGAGCCGGCGGGCGGACTTGGCCGGATCCATTGAGGCGGCCCTCCTGGCCGACTATGAAGCGGTGCGCAGTTCCACCGGGGGGCTTGGCGCAGTTGCGCTCAGGGGGCGGAGCATTGAAGGCGGATCCCTTCAGATCAGCCCCCAGGAGCTGGCGCGCATCTCCGCCGCCCCCAAGGATGAGGTCATCCACGCCGAGGAGAACGACGTCATCGTCGTACGGATGGATGTCTGAGGGCGGCTGCGCTTCGGAACCGGGACAACCTGCTCCGCCGTCTCGCTCCGGAGGCGATTAGCCGACGCCGTCATCGTTGTTGTCGAGTCACCAGAGTGAGGACCCGCCGCCCCTGCCGGTCCGCCTCGGAGATCTCGACGTCGTCGACGCCGTTCAACCGCGCGGCGAGAGCGGCGACGTCGTCCGCGCACGCCTCGGCAGACAGGGTCTGGTCGGACACGGCACTGAGAAGAGCTCCAGTGAGCAGCCCGCGAGCCCGCTTGGCCATGTGTGAGACGACCCTACGGGTGCCATCGCCGTCAACCCGTTCCACACGTACTGTCACAACCTCGACGCCGTCACGGGAAGAGGGCTTCCACGCGGCCGCATAGTCCGCCGAGCGGCAGTCGATCGTCAGTCCCCGCGTCGCCGGCTCGATCAATGACGTGGCGAGGTGCGGTTTCCAGAACGCCGACAGTCGCCCTGGGCCGGGTAGCGATGTTCCCATTGACAGCCGGTGGTCCGGCACCGGGTCGGTGGGGGACAGGACGCCCCACAGTCCCGAGAAGATGATGCAGTGACGTTCCAGGACACGGCGTCCGGCCTCCTCCTCGGCGATCGAGTCAAGCCTCGCGGCCTCGTACAGGACCCCGGTGAACAGCTGATGGGCGGGGGCGCAGGGTGAGGTCTCCAGCGACAGGTTCACCTTCGCCAGCCCCGCCCCGCGTGGTCCCAGCCCCAGGATGGCCGGGCCGTCCGGACGCCGACTCACGGCGTCCAGCGCCGACATCAACTCACGGCGTGGTGAGGTCAGCCGCTCGGCATCCAGCAGCGAGGCAAGATCCAGCGGCGGGCCCTCGACCGGAGCGGTCTTCCCCTCGGAGGGGGGTAGCAGGATCAGCACCCCCACATGATAAGCCTCGCGTGATCCCTGAAGGAGAGGGCGTCGCCGTGGGCCGTATGCCTCAACGACGCACCGTGCCGCTATGCTGGTCCTCGCGGACGAGCCGACCGGGCGGCCGCGGTACCCTGGACCGCCACTGAGGCGGCCAAGGGCTGAGGAACGTCCGGGCTCCACAGAGCAGGGCGGTGGCTAACGGCCACCCGGGGTGACCCGCGGGACAGTGCCACAGAGAGCAGACCGCCCATCGGAAACCGGTGGGTAAGGGTGAAAGGGTGGGGTAAGAGCCCACCAGCGCGGCGGGTGACCGTCGCGGCTCGGTAAACCCCGCCCGGAGCAAGACCGCACAGCTGGCGCGCGAAGGCTGCTCGCCCGAGTCAGCGGGTAGGTCGCACGAGGCCACTGGTAACAGTGGTCCAAGATGAATGGTCGCCACCGCCCGGGCCGGTAACGGTGGGCGGCAACAGAACCCGGCGTACAGGTCGGCTCGTCCGCTTTCTCCATGATTACCATGGGCTGTTGAACCACTGAGGGGCCAACAGGAATGGGGCCGATCAGAGAATCTGACCGACCCCATTCCTGAAAGGAACTGTGGCGTGGCGAGCCGCTCACTGAGCCTTCACAAACACCTCTTCGCCACCGGAGTAACCCAGGCTGAGGACGAAAACGGCATTGCCGTCATTCTGAGTGGCGGAGTCGACAATGAACACGAGGTAGCCGGATGCTGTGCCGCCATCACGAGGCATTGACTGGGCCTGCAACGCGTTCTTGTCGAACATGTTGCTCGCCTCTTCCGAGGTGGTCCCATTGTAGGAGTAAACGACTTTCAGGTCGGTACTGCCCATTTGGCCATTACCGTGGTAGGTGATGTCAACAGGCACACGAATATAAGTCTTGCCAGCGGGAGGCTCCTTATAGATGGATGTCCGATCGCCGTCCTTAACGGTTTCAGTGGAGACATCCCACTCGACCGGTTTGAAGGTGACGTCAACCGAGGCATTGGGGTCAGAGCCGTACTTGCCGGCCTTCACCTGAACCGCCCCGGTGGTCGGGTCGAAAGGATTGTCCTTGGTTCCAGGGCCGTTCGCGGATGAAGGAGCAGCTGAGCCGTCCGGGCTCTTGCCCGTTCCGCCGGTCTTCTCAGTCTTGGGGTCCTTCTGACCGCCGCCACCGGGCTTACCGGTGTTCTTCGGCTGAGAGGTTGTTGTGCCGGTGGCTACGGGGTCGCCTTTGTCGGATCCGTTTCTGAACAGGAAGATGCCGCCGACGACCAGGATGACCACAAGGGCTGCGGCACCGGTCCAGAACCACCACTGTTGAGTGACCGGCTTGGAGCCACTGCCAGGAGCCGCCTGTCCGCTGAAACCAGCGGGTTGCCACCCACCTACCGGAGGCTGAGGACCGCCCGGGGCGCCCTGGCCCTGGAACGGCGTGGGGGACTGCGCGTAATCCATGTTGGCCGTATATGGGCTGGCTCCACCGACCGGGGCCTGACCGGCGTAGTCACCGGAAGGGGCCGACGCGGACATGCCTGTGGGGTCGGCGACCGGAGCGCTGGGCCCCGTCGGGGCGGTTGACACGGCCTGGGTCGGCGCCCATGCCGGGTCGGCCCCTGTGGCGGCGCCCGCAGCCGAGGCAGCTGATCCGCTGGAGGGGGCGGAGTCGTCAATCCAGATCTGCCAGCCCTCGGGTGCCGGTCCCCAGGCGGGGTCGGGCTGCCAGCCCGCAGGCGGCTCGAAGCCCTCTGGTGGTGCGGGCCAGTTCGGCGGTGGATTGAAGCGCAAAGCCATGTGAACCTCCGGAAGGGAAGAAAATGGGACAAAGCCCGATGTGTTTTTCGGGCAGAATCTACACGTCCGCTGCTACGAGGACGATACGTTGTCAGCACGCCTTCAGGCAACGCGAACGGCTGCTGACGGGCGCGGACGGGGAGTCCTCCCCGGGGCCTTGGGCCGTCTCAGGGAAGCGTGAGGACCTCGGCGCCGTTGTCGGTCACCACCATCGTGTGCTCGAACTGCGCGGTACGGGAGCGGTCCTTGGTGACCACCGTCCAGCCGTCGTCCCACCGCTCCCACTCGATGCCGCCGAGCGTGAGCATCGGCTCGATCGTGAACACCATCCCCACCTCGATGACGTCGTCGTGGAGGGGAGCGGCGTCGTAGTGGGGGATGATGAGACCGGAGTGGAAGGCCTCACCGACACCGTGTCCGGTGTAGTCACGCACCACGCCGTAGTGGAAGCGCTTGGCGTAGGCCTCAATGACCCGGCCGATGACGTTGACCTCCCGTCCCGGCTTGACCGCCTTGATCCCCCGTTCCATCGCGGTGCGGGTGCGCTCGATGAGCAGCTCCGTCTCAGGATCGACCTCGCCGACGGCGTAGGTGGCGTTCGTGTCGCCGTGGACGCCTCCGATGTAGGCGGTGACATCGAGGTTGACGAGGTCCCCTTCATTCAGACGGGTCGAGTCAGGGATCCCATGGCAGATGACCTCGTTGACCGAGGTGCAGATCGACTTGGGGAAGCCCATGTACCCCAGGCAGGAGGGGTAGGCGCCGTGGTCGCACAGGTACTCGTGAGCGATCCGGTCCAGCTCGTCCGTGGTCACCCCTGGGGCGATCGCCTTGGCGGCCTCGGTCAGGGCGCGGGCGGCCAGTCGACTCGCCACCCGGATCCGCTCGATCGTCTCGGCGTCCTTGACCTCGGAGGCGGTCACGCGCTCGGGGCCGTCATGGAACATGTACTCGGGACGCTCGATGGATGTAGGAACATGCCGTTCAGGACTGAGGGTTCCGGGAGTGAGCGTGCCACGTGGTGCGCGGTCGGCCAGGGAGGCTGAGGATGCGGGGGAAGCCGAAGAACTCATGACGTCAGCATAGGAGTGGGCGTTCGCTTCGGGGTGCCTTCCTTCGACCTGAGCGTGGAGCCTCCCCCATTGCGTTATGAGAATTATCACTTTTGCGTCTCGCCCTTGGAGCCTCTGGAGGTGATCTGGAGGTGAGTCGCATGAGCCTGTCTCAGGCGCAGGCCGGAGCCTGTCTGACGTGCTGGATCGGCTGCGTCGTCGGCGGTCTGCTCAGCCGGGGCGGAGCGACGTTCTCCCCGGACGTCCGTCACTGACGTCCGGCTGCTGCTCCGGGACCTGGTTTCAGTCGGTCAGGCGCCGAACCAGTGCTCCTCAGCCGGGAAGCTCCGTTCACGCACCGCGTTGCCGTAGTCGGCGGCGGCCTGGCGCAGTGCCTGGCCGACCTGACCGAACTGGTGGGCGAAGCGCGGCGACCAGCCCGTCATCCCGGCCATGTCCGTCCACACGAGGACCTGGCCGTCGCAGCGGGCTCCCGCGCCAATGCCGATCGTCGGGATGGTGAGGGACTCGGTGACGCGTGCGGCCAGGGGTTCGGGCACCATCTCCAGGACGAGGGCGATCGCGCCGGCCTCGGCCAGTACCTGCGCGTCGGCCAGGAGCTCCTCGGCCGCCTGACCGCGCCCCTGGACCCGGAAGCCCCCGAGCATGTTGATGCTCTGCGGGGTGAATCCCAGGTGCCCCACCACCGGGATGCCCGCCTGGATCAGCGCGCGCACGCTCTCCGCCCGGGGTCTGCCGCCCTCGAGCTTGACGGCATTGGCCCCCGCTTTCATGAGGCGCACCGCACTGGCCAATGCCTGCTCCGGGCCGGCCTCGTAGGTGCCGAAGGGGAGGTCGGCCACCACGAGCGCGCGCGTCGTCGCCCGGGCCACCGAGCGCGTGGCCACCACCATCTCGTCCAGCTCCACCGGCAGCGTCGAGTCGTGCCCGAGCATGACGTTGCCGATCGAGTCGCCCACCAGCAGCAGATCGGTTCCGGCAGCGTCCAGGACGCTGGCAGTAACGGCGTCGTAGGCGGTGAGCATGACGAGTTTGATGCCATCGTTCTTCGCCGCGGCGAGATGATGAACGCGTACGGGCTTGCCGCCTCCGACGGCGACGGAGGATCCGTGAGGGGACTCGGGGGTAGCCATGGGCCGAGGCTACCCGAGATCAAGGAGCGGCCCGGTGCGTACCTCTCCCCGTGGGCCTCCTTCACCGGGGTGATTCTCGAAACCTGCTCGACGCACCCGCGCACTAGGCTGGTTCCGGCAAGAACGTCTCAGGCGGACGGACGAACGGCCGGTCGGTCACGCCGTCGGTCCACCGCCGCACCCCACGCTGAGGAGGCACCATGGACAAGCAGCAGGAGTACGTGCTCAGAGCCATTGAAGAGCGCGACATCAGCTTCATCCGCCTGTGGTTCACTGACGTCTCCGGGCAGCTCAAGTCCGTGGCGATCGCACCGGCCGAGGTCGAGAGCGCCTTCGAGGAGGGCATCGGCTTCGATGGCTCGGCCATCGAGGGTCTGACCCGTGTCTTCGAGTCCGACATGCTGCTTGCACCCGACCCCTCCACCTTCCAGATGCTGCCATGGCGCGACGGTGCCAACGGCGTGGCCCGCATGTTCTGCGACGTGCTCACGCCTGACGGCGAGCCCGCCCGCACCGACCCACGCTCCGTGCTCGAGCGCCAGCTCGCCCGGGTCGCCGAGGCCGGCTTCACCTGCTACATCCACCCGGAGATCGAGTTCTACCTGGTCAACCGCGACGCCGACGGGCGTATCCGCCCCACCGACGACGCCGGCTACTTCGACCACGTGCCCGGAGGCACTGCCCACGACTTCCGGCGTCACGCCATCCTCATGCTGGAGCAGATGGGGATCTCGGTGCAGTTCTCTCACCATGAGGGCGGCCCCGGCCAGAACGAGATCGACCTGCGCTTCGCCGACGCCCTGTCCA
>ERZ773042.1007-NODE-1007-length-17418-cov-12.880263_pt1 | contig 17418 bp, 25 predicted proteins | sample MGYA00511664_ERZ773042 | MGnify/ENA primary metagenome ERZ773042 (study PRJEB29015, sample SAMEA2737984) | human oral metagenome | biome: human oral; feature: human-associated habitat; material: dental | place: China | collected 2036 ... | reverse complement strand
CCCCCGCCCCGGCGGGGGGCCTCCCCCTTACCCCGGCCCCCAGCCATCGTGGCCAGCGTCACACCACACCAGGTTGACTACGTACCACGGACGGGGTAGACTATAGGTACAGCGAGGGAGAGAAGCTCCCGAGCGAAACCCCCGAAAGGAATGGAAATGAGGATCTACGAAGGCTCCAAGTGGATCGACTGGGAGACCAAGGATGCGGCGTGCTGGCTCGCCGCGAAGACCGGCCTGACCCGGGAGGCCGCCAAGCACGCGATCATCGCCAACCTCGATCCTACCTGGGACGGCGACTACGACGATGCGGCTCTTGAGGATCTTGCCCTGATCATCCTCGATACCGAAGACTGACAACCCCGTCCCGGCCCCTCCGGGGGCCGGGGCCCAACCGGAAAGGATACCCCTGGACATGCCTGAATACCATCCCGAGCTTACGCCGGGCGCCTACGATCGGATCGCCCGAGACGTCCGCCACGCAGCCTCCCAGGGCTACGAGGGCACTTGCTACTACGACCGCGAGGGCTACCTGGTAGGCACCCGCGAAGCCGCCGCCTACAGCGTGGACCTGCACCACGGAGGCCGGCACACCGCGATCCGGCACCTGCCCGGCGGCCACGTCGCCACCGTCCGGGGCCTCGCCTGGCCCATCTGGCCCCGCCCCCAGTACTACCGCACAGCCACCGAAAGGACACAATAATGGAATACTCCGAACGTATCGCGATCCGGGACTTCGTCCTGGACTACCTGATCGAGGACGGCGGCGTCATCGAAGCCGAAGCCGACCGCGTCCAAGAGGCGCTTGAGGCCGGCTTGGAGGGGGACTCCGCATGGTGGGATCCCGAAGATCCATTCGCGATGATCGATGCTTTCACCGGCGCCCCGATCCCCCAGGGCGGCCCGGACACCCGCCTCTTGTCCTTGCTTCTCGGCGTCTTCGACCCTATCGCCCACTGCGAGTACACGTGCGACCTGACGCTCTGGTACGAACACCTCGTGAAAGAAGCGTGATGTTCAAGATAAACAAACCTTGTGATCGCACGGCCGGCGAGATATTCGCCGCCCACTGCGTCTCCTACATCCACCACCTGGAACGCGAGCTCGGGCACCGGCACATCTCCATCGGCGCCGCCGACGGGACACCGATCGCGCTCTACTCCTCGGCGCAGCTGACCGCCGCCGGAGGCGCCCAGCACGTGCCCGGCGCCCGGTTCGTCTGCGACCTGCGCTACCTCGCCGAGAACCTGCCCCCCCGCGGGGCGGCCGGGTTCTTCGACGCCTGCACCGCCATCTACGACCTGACACTGGAAAGGTACATCAAATGACTAAGAAAATCCTCCACGGCGCATCGCTCCGCGACTGGGACACGCCCGAGATGAAGGCCGTCTACTGGTCCGGCGCCTGCTACGCCCTCATAGCGGCCACCGACCTGTACGGCTGCAAAAGAGGGGCCATCCGCGACACCGTCGTGAAAGCCCACACGGAGGCCTACGATCGTCTCTACGCCGACGGCCGCCGAGCCGGCGCCAGCCTGGATTGCGACTGGAATCGGCTCTCTCCCGAGCAGCGCGCCTGGTATTCGATGGGCGCCGCCGACGCCCTGACCGACGTCCTTGACGCCCTCCCGGACCCCGGGATCGACCACTGCCCCACCGGCCTCCGGACCCTGCGGAGGGCCCGCCAGGCCTGGATCGACAAAAACCAGCGGATCGCGGGCGACTTCGCACGAAAGGCAGGACTGCTGAGATGACCACCAAACCATCTCCGACGCCGGCGATGGTGGCGCTCCTCGGCCTGGCATGGATCGCGCTCATCGCCGTCGCCGTCACCACCGCCTCCACGCCGTGGAGGATCGTCCTGACCATCACCGCGAGCATCTACGGATACGCCTACGGCTGGACCCTCCGGGACTCCGAGACCGACGGGTGGCGGTGACATGGCATCCGAGCACGTAGAACAGCTACAGACCTGCGTCCGCGCCCTCAACGCAATGGGCCTGACCTACGCCGACATCTCCGAGATAGAGGGCGTCTCCCGAGACACCATCAACACCTGGGGCAAGGGCACGTCCCGCGCCCACGGGGCGGCCCCGATCACGAAGATCGGCAGGACGGCCAGGGTCGTGCACCGGATGACGGTCACCCTCGCCGACATCGGCCGCCGCCACGCCCGTGGCGGAGCCGCGAGGGTGACGGTCCGGAGAGTATGCACCACGCCCGCCTGGGCGCTCCGGCTGACCCTCGCCGCCGGCCAGAGCTGGATTGTCCGGGCGGCGCTGATGCCGCCGGCCGACGGGGAGTACTACCAGGGCCTCCATCCGACGCCGACGATCGAAACCAGGCCGGCCGGCACCTACCCGGGAAGCCTCATCGCCTACCAGTCGAAACGCGGCGTGTGGCCCGTCGGCGCGGACTTCAAAATGTCCCCTCAGCTGAGGCTCCCGAGCGGCTACAGGCACATAGTGGTAGACGTGCCCAACCTGCTCCTGTGGGCGAAGTTCAGCAACAACTTGCCGCCGGGGGACTACCCGTGGCGGCCCGACACCACCGGAGAATGATAGGAGGTGAGACCATGAGTTGGAGCTATCTCGGATGGCTTCTCGGCGGAATGTTCCGCTGCCACATGGATGACGGCTGGCCCTGCTAGAAGCCGATAGGCGCCCTGGGGCCCCGGACCGTGCGAGTCCGGGGCCCCTCTTCGTTTTGACGCCGCCATCCGGAACGGTGTACACTGTGCATATGGAAATCTATGACCATGGCGTCGCCCAGATGGACGCCTACAGAAAACCCTCCCTCATCGTCTCCCCCGACCAGCTGGTCGCCTACCGGTATATGGCGGCGACGGCGTGGGAGAGACTCCGCCAGGAAGGCCGCCACCAGGGCCTGGTGTGGTTCGACCCGGAGTACCGGGTTGTCCCCGACGCCCACCGGCGCCACGGCCCGTACAGCGCCCAGCTGACCACCGTCGCCACCGGCGTCGTCCACGATAGCTCCTACACCTACAACGGCTGGCGGGTAGAACACGTCGCTGACGGCCGTATGCAGGTCTCCGTCCAGGTCCCGAAGGGGCCGGGCGGGTTTCCGGCCCTGTGGATATCGGACTTCGACGCCGCCACAGGGCCCTCCGAGAATGACCCCTACCACTGCGAGGCTGTAGACTGGCACAGTCCGATCAGGAAAGGAACAAGAAAATGAGTAAACCGAAGTCGCCGAGGCGCCATGAGGGCATGAATGCCCGGGCGCCCCTGACGTCCCTTACCCGCTCCCACGCCCAGCGCGGCTGGGGGGGGTTCGATCGGTGCATGACCTACGCGATGCAGGGTCTGGCCGTCTGCCTGCCCTCGAAATCTGCGGAGGGCCGCACCACCGCCTACCAGGTCGCGATGGCCTCCCATATCACCGACCGGTGGGCCAGGGAGGGCCTCAAGCGGCTCGAAAAGGCCGGTTTGATCGCCTGGGAGCGCGGCGGGATCGGCCCGGACGGCTGCCCCCGCCCCTCGTGGATCCGCGTAGACAAGAAGGCTTATCTGGCGTGGATCAATCTCCGCGAGTGGGTCAAGCGTAAGAAAGCCGCCGCCGTCGCCCGCTACCGGGCCTACAGGGAGCGCGTCTCCAAGATCGAGCACGCCCCCCAGCCGCCCGAGCGCCCGGAGACGCCGCAGGAAGCTCCCGTGGCTCCGTCTCCGGCGCCGAGCGCGCCGTTCGTGCCGCCAGCGCAGAAGGTCGCGAGGCCGTGCGACATGGTCTACACGCCGACGGAGGTAGCCGAGATGAAAGACCGGATCCTCAGCCGGGGCTACGAAGCCGACCGAGCATCGCGGATGATGGAGCGGCCCGTCCCCGGCTGGTGCGGCTGGGTGCTGGCCAGCGAGTTCGACGCCGAGTACCCCGACGCCGACTGCCAGGAAATCCGGGATCCCGAAGGGCGCCTGCTCAAACGCTTCGCTCAATGACAGCCTGACCTTCCGTCCGGGCGTCCGCAGCCGCCCAGCCCCATAACCGAATACCGTCACGCAAGCCCCCGCCAGGTGGTAGGGGGCATTAGTCGTGCCCGGAGTAGAATCATGGCATGGAATCACCATCACCGAGCGGCCGCCCGGACTCCGAGCTGGCCGCGCTACGCATCATCTCCCATCTCCACACGGCCGCGTGGGGCGTCGTGGACCTACGCCGCTCCATCGCCCGAGCCCTGCCCGACGATGAGGACCTGGCGGCGGCGTGCGAGGCCCTCTTGGACGTGCTGGACCAGGCCGATGCGGAGGCCAGCCACGCCTACAACCACGCCGTATTTGGCCAGTGTCCGCAAGGATTCCAGGCCACTCTCATGCGGAACGATGATCCTCACGGAATGCCGTTCCGCATGGACGGGCTGGAAGACCCACGGCCCGAGCATCCCGAGGCGCCGGATGAGCCCCGGGATGACGCCGATATGCTCTTCTGACCATGCGGAACGCTCTCTCCACTGCACCATGTTCGGGACTGCGGCACAGTGTTCCGCATGGACGGGCTGGGGGTTTGCCCCGAGCCGGCGGCCCAGACTGGGAGGTGTCCATGCGGAACTGTGTGCTAGCCATATCATCTCCCTAAGGGAGAGAGTCTCCATAAGGGAGACTCTCTCTCCCTTAGATGAACCCTCTATCTTTAGAGAGAAAGCGAAAGGGGAGGGCGATCGGGCGGGGCCGCCCGCCGCGATGCGGCGGCCCCGCCGCCCGCCCCCTTGTGGAGACGGGGCTATCGCCTTCGTGGGTGGTCCGGGTTCCCGGACCAGACCGGATTGTGCGAGACGGGGGGTCCTCGGACCCGGGTGGTCTGCGCCGGGGGGCGTTTGCGGGGGGTTGCTCGGATGTGGTATACTCAGGGGCATGAGCGGAGGACGACGCTGGCGAGGCAGGAACCAGACGCAGCTGCGGCGACTGGTCACCGACACCTACGGCTGGCGCTGTTCCATCTGCCACACGATGATCAGCCCCGACGCGACGCGACTGCGAGACCGACTGAGTATCGACCATGTGCTGCCCGTCAGCCGCGGCGGCACAGACACGATCGAGAACCTGAGACCGGCGCACTACGGCTGCAATGCCGCTCGTGGCGACGGATCTCGCACCGTCCGGCGCCGTCCGACCGAAATCGGAATCGCATTTTTTCCAACGGGCCCCGGCCGGGAGCCCGCCCCCACTTTCCATTTCCCCCCAAATCGTTTAAAATTCGGAAAAAACGGCGAAACGGAGTGAAAATGCCATTATTCGACCTTGAGGTTCGAGACGAATCCCCGATCCATGACGCCGTCAAGGACCTGATCGACGATCTTGAGCGGGAGGACCTGCTCGATTACCGGACGAAGCTGCTCACCGTGGTGATGCTGTCCACGGCGAAGGCATTGGACCGTGGTCTCTGCGCCGCGAAAGTGTCTGTAGCCACGACCCAGCTCGCCAGGCAGCTCCTGGACGGCATTGAGATGCTGCCGAAGCCTCCGGCGAAAACCGGGAGCGTGTTCGACACGCTGCAGACCGTCATCGAAGCCGTCACGGCCCGATCGATGGGGCTCTGACGGTGTCCGTCCAGCTGCCCGACGGCCTGACCGCCGCCTACGCCACTCTCCGGGACCCGGCCCGGCCCAGCCTCGGGCCCGTGGTCGCCGAAGTCTCCGAGCGTGTCCGCGGCCGCCGGCTCATGCCGTGGCAGCGGTACGTCGCCGACGTCGCCTGCGAGCTGGATCCCGAGCATCCCGGCGAGTGGTGGTACCACACGGTGATGGTCTCCGTGCCCCGCCAGGCCGGCAAGTCCGACCTGGTCGGCGCCATCCACCTCCACCGCATGTTGGCTTTCGCCGATCACCGTGCCGTGATGACGGCGCAGACCGGGAAAGACGCCGGGAAACGCTGGCGGTCCTACGTTGACGATATCCCGGCCGTGGAGGACTCCGGCGTCGAAGTCCTGCGGGGCAAAGGCGCCGAGCGGCTCACCTACGCGCCGACTGGCGCCTATCTTGAGCCTTACCCGCCGACGGACTCCGCGATCCACGGCGACGCGATCGACCTGGAATCCGCCGACGAATGCTGGGCGTATACGCCCGAGCAGGGCACCGCGATCGAAGCCGCCGTCAAGCCCGCTCAGGCCACTCGGCGGCTCGCCCAGTCCTGGCGGCTGTCCACCCGCGGATCGGAGGCGACGTCGGGCGGATGGTGGGATGAGAAGCTCGCCCATGGCCGGGCCGCCACCAAGGATCCCGGCGCCAGGGTGGCGTTCTTCGAGTTCTCCGCCGACCCGGAGCTGGCGGACCGGGACCCGTACGGCGACGCCACCCTCGCCTACCATCCCGCCATCGGCTACACCCAGTCGCTGCGGCGTCTCCGGGCGCTCGGCGACGGACTCCCCCTCGCCGAGTGGCGGCGGGCTTTCCTCAACCTGCCGACTGTCGGGGACGACAAGGCAGCCTTCGACGTCGCCATGTGGACGGCCCGGGCGATCCCCGAGGACGATCCCGCCGCCCAGCACCGGCGCCCCGGCGACACCGTCATCGCCTACGACGCCTCCCGAGACGGGACCGGCGCCACCATCGCCGCGGCCTGGCTGGACGACGACGGGGATCCCGTCACCGTCATCGCCTGGTCCGGCAACGATGTCCGAGAACTCGAACCCCGACTGCGCTACCTGTGGGCGGACGGCTACCGGAGGATCGTCGCCGACCCGACCGGCCCCACCCGGCTCATCGCCGAGACCCTCGCCGCCGACGGCATCGGCCAGGCCGGCGCCTACAGCGACTACCAGGACGCCTGCCAGGCCCTGATCGACCGGTCCCGGGACGGCACCGTCTCCCACGTCCAGGCCGGCTGCGTCGTCTCCGCGATCGACGTCGCCCGTCTGCGCACCACCAACCGGGGCGTGGATTTCGACGCCGCCAAATCCGACGGGCCGATCGACGCCCTCCGCGCCACCGCGCTCGCCGTGTGGGCCGCCGGCAAGTATCTGTCCAAACCCGTCCTGCAGATATGGTAGGGTGATCCACGTGGCACGAAACCCATTCACGTCCCTCGCCCGGGCGGTGACCGGCCGGCAGGCGCCGCCCCGGCTGCAGCGCGTCGAAAACGGGGTCACCATCCGCCGCGACGCCGGCGACGACCCCCGAGTGCTGGACTCCGTCTACCGGGCCCTCGCCATCCTCGAAGGCTCCATCTCTCAGCTCACCCTGGACCGCTACTCCCGCACCCTCGGACGCCCCCGCGGCTCCGCCACGGGCATGATCCAGCGGATCCTGCTGCCCGGCCAGACCCTCCCGGGATTCCTCGGGGAAATCACCCAGTCCCTCGCCCAGACCGGCAACGCGTGGCTCCGCGTCCCCGACGGCCCCGGCCCGGTCCGGGTCCTGGACCCGACCCGGTGCTCCGCCCGGATCGACGTCGCCACCGGCGTCAAAACCATCACCTACGATTCCCTCACCGTCACGGACGTTCGGCAGCTGCAACTCACCCACGTGCCCGGCGAGCCGCTCGGCCAGGGCCCGATCCAGGCGTGGGCCGACGGACTCCGCGGCGCCATAGACGCCCACCAATACGCCGCCCAGTGGACTCGCCGCGGCGGCCGCCCCACCGGGATCCTCACCACCGACCAGACACTCTCCGCCGACATGGCGAAAGAATGGAAGACCGCAGCGAACGCCACGATGACTCCCGAGGGCGGCGTCGCCGTGCTCGGCTCCGGCCTCACCTACAAACAATGCTATCTAACCCCGGCCGAGCTACAGCTCCTGGACGTCCGCAAAGTCAACGTCATCTCTGTAGCGCGAATCTTCGGGATCCCGGCCCGGCTCATGCTCACCTCCGGCGACGGCGACTCCAAAACCTACGCCAACATGGAGCAAGAGAGCATCCTGTTCGTCAGGCACACGCTGATGCCGTACATGCGGGAAATCGAAGCCGCCCTGAGCGAGCTACTCCCCGACGACGTGAGATTCAACGTAGATGGATTCCTGCGGCCCGACACGACCACCCGGTACGCCGCCCACAAAGTCGCGATCGAGGCAGGCTTCCTCACGATCGACGAAGTACGGGCCATCGAAGGCCTCAACCCACTACCCAAAGAAGACGAAGAAGGAAAGGAAGGTGACGCCGATGGCGAAGACCGAGCATCCGGCAGCGACCCTGAACCAGATCCGGAAGCGTAGCGGCCCCCTCACCAGCCGGCTCGCCGACGCCGGGACCGGCGTCGGCTGGGAGATAACAGCCCGGGCGGTCCCCCTGGACACGCCCACCGAGATAGCGCCAGGCTTCGTGGAAACCATCCACTCCGGCGCCCTCGTCCCGCGGGAAGGCGGCGTCAAGCTCTTCTCCGAGCACCGCGACGTCATCGGCGTCATCACCGACACCCGCGAGGAAGACGGCGCCCTCATGATCGACGCCCGCATCTCCGACACCCAGCTCGGCAGGGACGTCCGCCAGCTCATCGCCGACGGCGCCCTCACCCAAATGTCGATCGGGTTCCTGCCCGCCGATGACGGGCAGACCGTCACCCGCACCGAGACCGGGATCGACGTCGCCGTCACCCGAGCAATCCTCTACGAAGTCTCCGTGGTCCCGTTCCCGGCCTACGAAGACACCGCTATCACCGACCAACGCTCCAACAACACCGCTATCGAAGAAATGAAGGTGAATGCTATGGCAGAGACCGCCATCGACAGACTGGACGACGCGATCGGCGGCATCTCCGCCGACGTCCGCGCCCTCCGCGACCGGATCGACCGAGTGGAGACCGCCCAGGTCACCGAGCCGCACCCCCTCGCCCAGTACCGGTCCTACGGGGACTACATCAAGAACGCCCCGAACGGTCTGGATTTCCGGGACGTCACCGTCACCAAGGTCGGGCAGTCCGCCCAGCCGCCCGCCTGGCTCGGACGCCTCCAAGCCAAAATGGAAGCCAAAAAGCGCGTCACAAACGCCCTGGCCTACACGCACGACGTCCCGATGCAGGGCCAGACCGTCCAGTACAGCGTCTACAAGGAAGATTCTCTGACGGTCGCCGAGTACACGGAAGGCACCCAGGTGGCCACCGGTAGCCTCACCGACGAACTCAAGACCGCGAAAGTCACGTCGTTCGCGGGCGGCACGTCCCTCACCCGAGCCACCATCAACAGAGCCGATCCGGCGTTCCTGGACGATATTGGGCAGCGACTCGCCATCAAACACGCCAAGGCGTTCGAGGCGTGGAACGTGCAGTTCGTCCGTGAACAGATCGTCGCCGCGGCCGCCAAGCACTCCGTCGGCGGCACTACCAAGGCCAGCGAAATCACGGCGACCTCGCTGCGTAACGTTATCATCGATGCACAGAAAGCATACGACGATTCCGACCAGTATTCGATCGACGGATTGTTCCTCACGTGGGACCTGATCAAAGTGGTCGCGGCGCTCGGCGAGGAAAAGAGGCTGCTCCGCTGGGTCGGATCCGACACGGCCGTCGCCAACGAGGGCAAAATCGACCCGACCAAGCCCATCTCGCTGAACCTGTACGGTGTGCCCGTCGTCCCGATCCCCGGCGAGACCCTCGCGTGCTTCTACGACAAGCGCGCGATCGTCGTCCGCGACGACGGGGAGGCGCCGCTCCGGCTGCAGCAAGACCAGGTACTGGACCTGCGCCGCGACACCGCGATCTACAGCGAATGCGTCCACTACTGCCCGTTCCCCGGCGCCCTCCTGCCCTGGACGTTCAAGCAAGGCTGATCAGTGGCTTTCACCGTCGATCTTGAGAAACTCCGGCTGGTCCTCACCCGCGAACTGCACCTCGCGGGTGGGGCCTCCACCCTGGAACCCACGGATATCGCGGAGATGATCGACACCGCCATCCAGATGGTCCGGTCCTACGTCGGCGCCTCCGAGCTGCCCGACAAGATCGCCCACAGGGCCGTCCTCGAAGTCGCCCGCGAACTCAACACGCGCATGTTGTCTCCGGGCGGCGTGTTCTCTGCTTTCGCGGACGCCGGCAGCCCGGTGCGGCTCGCCAGGGATCCGCTCCGGGCCGTCTACCCCATGCTTGCTCCCTACGTCAGGCCAGGACTCGCATGACCGAGCTACCCACCATCGCGGACTGCCGCGCCGAAATCCAAGAGGGACTGGTCGGCATCCTCGGCAACGCGTTCGGGACCGAGCTGAACGACGTCCGCTCCTACCTGCCGCAGACCCCGCCGCCCGCCACCGCCTGGATCGAGCTCATGGGCGTCGAAGCCGGCGACAACCAAAACCTGCCCTACGCCCAAGCCCGGGCCACGTGGCGGGTCACCGTAACCGCCCGGCCCGGCATGGCCGTCGCCGACGCCACCGCCTGGCTGGACCGGGTCGCCCAGGTCATGCTCTCCCTGGACGTCGGCGGCATCAGCATCAGCGAGTACGTCGCCATCTCCGGCGACGCCCTCGCCTCCCCGCTGCCCGCCGTCCGCATCACCATCAAAACCATCATCACACGAAAGGCCAAGTAAATCATGGCTATACAGCGCCTCCGGGGATCCAAGCTGGTCCTCAAAATCGACAACGTTGACTACGCCGCAGAAATCTCCGAGTGGAAGTTCCCGAAAGAAGAGACCAAAGATGCGGGTACGAAGACGTTCGGCGACGTCATGAAAGGCTCCGTTGGAAAAGCCACTCTTGAAGTGACGATCGTCCAGTCCACTTCCGCCGAAGCCCTCCTCATGAAAGTCTTCGACAACCCCGGCAAAGATAACGTGCCTTTCGTGCTCGCCCCGCACGCCAACGATACCCCGACGCCGGATGAACCCCACTGGGTCGGGACGTTGGCGTTCCCGAAGCTGCGCCCGGCGATCGGCATCAAAGCCGGCGACGATGACAGTACGACCGAAATCGAATTCACGGTCCGCACCCGCGAGAAGAAAACCCAAGCGTAATCAGGGGGCCTTGTGATGCATGACGGCGTCTACTCCGTGGGCGACGGAGTCACCATGCGCATCCAGGGGGCAGACAAGGCGATGCGGGCCCTCGCCCGGGCCGGCGCCGAGACGAGCGACATGAAAGAGCTCATGCACTCGCTCGGCGAGCTCGTGGTCCGCACCGCCAAACCCCTCGCCCCGCACAAGACGGGCAGGCTCGCGGGATCGATCCGCGCCGGCCGCGGCAAAACCAAGAGCGTGGTCTACGCCGGCCGGAAGAGCATACCCTATGCCGGCGTCCAACACTACGGCTGGCCACGCCACCATATCCATCCGCATCCTTTCCTGGTGCAGGCCCTCGAAGCCAGAAATCAGGACATCGTCAAGCATCTACTCAAGGGCCTGGGCGAGATATGCGACAAGCTCGGCCTGGACAACAACATCGGAGGAACCCTCTAATGGAACCCAACACTGACGCACAGTCGGAGGCTTTCTCGGCCTTCGCCGAGTCCCTCACCATCGGGGAGCAGGTCATGTACACGACCATCACCGGCGCCGGCCTGGACGCCGACCCCGACCCCGGCCTCATGATGCGCGCCCTCGCCACCATCGCCCTGCAGCGCCTCGCCCAGCCCGGAGACCCCGCCATCACCCCGTCCGTCGCCGACGGCCTCACCATGGCCGACGCCCTAGACGTCATCGAAGCCGCCTCCCACACGGAGCCGCCCCGCGACGCCGCCCTCACCGGGATCCTCGCCAGGATCCGCCCCCACGCCGACACACACGCCGCGGCGATCGAGGCGACGGCGCCGTTTCGTGAAACAGATGGCGGCCATGGTCGCGGCGGGCATCATCACGTCTCCCTGTGAGTACTGGGGCCTGACGCGGATGGAGACCGCGGCGCTCATCCGCGAATGGAACCGCCGCCAGAAAGCATGAAAGTGCCCCCCGGGCCTGAGGGAGAGAGAGCGAAGAACAAACTCAGGCCCGGGGGGCTTCCCCCGATGTCAGGATCGAATCAACCGACGGGAAGGAGTCTATCAAGGTGGCAGGCAAGCAGTCAATCAAAATCAGTGTGACGGCCGACACGAAGCGGTTCCGGTCGGAGATGGGGAAGATCGGGCAAGCCGAGGGCGGCGTCGGCAAGCTCAAGCAATCGATGTCCACGCTCGGCATCGGCATGAAAGGCCTCGCGGCGGGCGCCATAGGCTTCGGCGCCACCGCTGCCTTCGCTCTCGGCAAGCAGGCCGTCGGCGCCGCCTCCAACCTACAGCAATCCATGGGCGCCGTAGACGACGTCTTCAAGTCGTCCGCCAAACAGGTCCACGCCTACGCACAAAAAGCCGCCGACGCCGTCGGACTCTCCCGAAACCAATACAATGAAATGGCGACGCTCATCGGCACCCAGCTGAAAAACGGCGGCACCGCAGCCAACCAGCTCGCCGACCAGGCCAACAAAGTCATCAAAATAGGTGCAGACCTATCCGCACAGTTCGGCGGCAACACAAAAGACGCCGTAGACGCCCTCTCCGCAGCCCTGAAGGGCGAGCGTGATCCAATCGAGAAATACGGCATCTCCCTCACTCAGAACGCAATCGACGCCGAAGCCGCAGCCCTCGGCTACAAAAAGGTCAACGGACAGCTCACCACACAGGCGACCCAGGCGGCCACGCTCTCCCTCATCCAAAAGCAATCCGCGGATTCGACCGGTAAATTCGCCCGCGAGACCGACACCCTTGCCCACAAACAACAAGTTCTGTCGGCGAAGTGGGAGGACGCCAAAGCCAAGCTCGGCAACATGCTCCTGCCCATCGTCACCAAGGTGACGGGGTTCATCGCCGACCATATCGTCCCGCTCATCGGCAAGCTCCCCGGCCTCCTCGCCGGCCTCGGCCGCGTCATCGGCGGCGTCTTCGTCGGCGCCTGGCGGCTACTCGTAGGCGTCGTCAAGACCGCGGCGGGCGCCCTGAAAATCGCGTGGGAGGCCATCAAATTGGCCTTCCAGCTCGGCGTCACCGCCGTCTCCGCCGTCATGTCCGGACTCGCCACCGTCGTAGGCCTGGCGTGGGACGGCGTCAAGCTGATCTTCACGGGCGCCGTCGCCATCGTCAAAGCCGCCTGGGAGGGCCTCATCGCCCTCCTGCGCGGCGGGGCCGCAGTCATCGGCGCCGTCTTCACCGGCATCGCGACCGTCGCCGGCTGGGTGTGGACGGGGATCAAGTCCGTCATCTCCGGCGCCGGCGCCGTCATCCAAGGAGTCTGGAACAGCCTCAAGGTCGCCGCCGGCTGGCTCGGCTCCGCCTTCCAGGGCCTCCTCGGCGTCGTCAAATCCATCTGGAACGGCATCAAATCCGTCATCGGCGCCGCCGCACACCAAATCAAAATCACATTCCAAACCATCATCGGATCGATAAGGATGGTTATCGGATGGTTCGGCAAGCTACTCTCCAAAGTCTGGGGCGTGATAGGCCAAATAGCATCCTCCGTTTGGAACGGCATCACCAAAGTCGTAGGCTGGGTCGCCGAAATCCCCGGCAAGATAGTGAAGGCTTTCGGCAACGCCGGCAAAATCCTGTTGAACGTCGGCAAGAAAATCATCGGAGGCCTATGGGACGGCATCAAATCAGGCTTCGGCGCTATCAAAGACGGCTTCAAATGGCTGACCAACAAGCTCACATCCTGGAAGGGCCCGGAGTCCGTGGACCGCACCCTCCTGCGCGGCGCCGGCCAGCTCATCATCCAAGGCCTCGTAGACGGGATGGCATCCCGGTACGGCGCCGTCCGATCCTCCCTCCAAGGCCTCACCCGAGGGATGCCGGGCATGATCGACGGGCAGGCCCTCGCCGGCGTCCCCGCCGGCATGCCCCTCCCCGCCGTCGCAGCGGGCGTTTCACGGGAAACCAGGCCCGTCAACATCACCGTCCAGACCCTCACCGCCGACGCCCGCTCCGGCCAGGCCGTCGTAGACGCCATCCGCGACTACGAGCGCACCACCGGCCGCCACCTGATAGGATAGGAGGCACCATGCACGTCTACCCGCCTGTCTCGCGCTTTGACTTCGCGCCCAAGCACTGGCGCCAGCGCTCCGGCGACCAGTGGAGCCAAGACCGCGTGAGGATCTTCGTCCCCGACAACGAACGGCACAACCCCCGGGGGAACTTCACGTTCAAAGCAGACTCCCGCGACCTGATCACGATCAACCTGCCGCCCATCCCCGCATCCTGGGAACCCGCTGTCGCCGTCACCATCAAATGCCCCACAGTCACCGGCGCCACCGCCAGGATCGGGATCCAGGGCGCCATCCGCACCCAGACCATGGACGGCACCGACCGCACCTGGCTCTCCTACAGCCCCCGCTACCTGCAGCGGCTCACCATAGAGACACCCGAAGTCTGCGACGGGCAGGAATGCGAGCTGCACGTAGAGCACGAGCTCGAAATACCGGGCGGCGCCATGGCCGCGACGGGCCCGGAGGCCTACGCGCTCATGGCCCAGCTCCCCGACCCCGCCTCCGCAGACCAGCGTCTCGGCAAAATCATCCTCGGCGCCACGACGCTCCCCGACCCGAATAGAAAGGTCGGCGACTGGAACACGCTCGGCTCCATCAAGCTGGGCGAGTATACGTTCGCGCCCTCCGACGCCGACCTGATATGGGTCAACATGCTCGAAAACGGCACCACGGTCACGACCGAGCGCGGCCTGGACTACGACGGGATCACGTCCGCCTACAAGATCGGCACCATGAAAGCCGTCTACAAAGACACCTACGACCCACGTGTCGCCAAGATCCACCGCGGCCGCCGGACCATCCTCGTCCACTGCCCGTCCGCGACGCCGATCTTCACCGGCACCGTCGATACGGTCGTCTCCCACTATCAGCCCGACGGCACCTACACCACCGAGATAACCTCTGTGGACTCCACCGCCAAACTCGCCGCCAAGACCAGCATCGGGCCGCTGTCGGAGGGGTGGGTGTGGACGGCGAACGGGATCGGCGAAGTCACCGGCCCCAACGGCATCTCATGGCATACCACCCTCAAATCCGACAACGGATGGTCCAGGCTCGGCGTCCACCGCGCCCCCTACACGGAGCGGTCCCTAGCGCAATGGCTGGATATCATCACCGCCACCGGCTGCAGGCCTTGGTTTATCGACTCGCGCGGCTGGTTGGCGTTCGCCTGGTCCCCGCCCGACAACCTGCCCTCCGGGTACCTGATCGACGCCGGCGGCGTCACCGAATACAAATCGGGGACGGTCTATCCGCAGGTCACGGAGGCTTCGATCGACTACGATGCGTCCTCCGCCATCTCACGGCTCGATATCACCACCGACCACGTAGACCAGGAATGGGACTCGAATCAGAAGAAATGGAAAGACAAAGGTACCCTGAGCCAGCAAAAGACTACCGTGTATGAGCGGACGATCGAATCCGAGTTCGGAGAACGCAAAAAGAGCGTGAATATCTCGGTCAACACGTTTGAATTCCTGCACAACCAAAACACCTGGGCGGCCCGGACCGTCGGAACATTGACCAAGAAGCTCTACTACAACTACCCGTCCGCGTGGGTCTCATCCGTCACCCTGCCGGCCTGGCACGAAGCCGACCCCACCGTCGCCCACCCCTACCGGGTCCACGGCGACGCCATGACCACCGTCGGACGCACCGCCCAGCTGGACCTGACCGACATAGTCATGGTCTCCACTATTCAGGACACCTACCCCTGCCACATCAAGGGCATCAAATGGACCCTGGACACCACGAGCATCAAAACGACGCTCGAACTACAGAAACCCATTCCATACGAATACGTGCCGGCATGGCTAGAAGCCATCCGGTGGAAAGGAAGAGACTGAGGTGTATAATTTCACCGACGGCGAGCTTTTGACGGCGAAAAAGCTGAACGACACGCTGCTCGAATGCCGTACCGAAGCCATAGATAATAGCTTGGTGGCGTCGCATACCAACGGCACCTCCATCTCGGGTACCGCGGCTGCGGCCTACTGGAAGAAGTGCCGGATCGTCACGGGGATTGTCTTCGCTTATCCGACGTCGATCCAGGATGGTTTCACCTACATGCCCGAGGCGGGCTTCCCTGTGACTTTCCAGGAAGGCGTGTGCTCGATCACGTGCACTCCGCTGTCTGGGATCAATAATGCCCAGTTCCAGTGCCAGCCGCCTCCCGGGCCCCTCGAAATCGACTCCCTGAGCACCGAGAAGTTCAGGGCGCGCTTCCGCGGCAGCGGAGGCAACGTGCCGTACGCTTTCATGTGGACGGCAATAGGATACTAGAGAAAGGCACCGAATATGGCTTGGTATCCCGGGGCCAACCACTGGCCCCTCAACGCCGAAACGTCGGACCGGTCCCACACCCCGGTGCGGATGACCCTGCACACCGCCGTCTCCGGCGCCCAAAACCTCTACCGATACGGCCCCTACAAGGGCACGTATTCGACGTTCTACGTCAACGGCGTCGGGGAGGTGTACCAGTACGCCTCCACGTCGCAGGCCACTCGGGCGTCCGGCGCCGGGAATTTCGGCGATATCTCGGTGGAGACGTGGGACGGCGCCTCCGAGCGGGCCCTCACAGCCTCGCAGGTGACATCGCTCGGGCAGCTGCTCGCCTGGATATGGGACACGCACCCGCACGTCCCCCGGAGGATCGCCACGCCCGGCGACCTGCGGGGCCTCGCATGGCACCGTCTCGGCTGCGCCGGGGATTTCGGGCGTTTCGACCCGAACGACAGGAAAACCTGGTCTAGGGCGCAGACCGGCGCCCGCTGGTCCACCGCCTACGGGAAAAACTGCCCGTATGACGCCAAGATAGACCAGTTGGACGATATCTACCATGCCGCGCTCGGCGACAGCCGAGACGATCCAGAGCCAATCAAACTACCGCTAGGAGAAACTATGATTATTGTGTGGCGTGTAGGCGACAACGTAGCCTACCTGGTCACCGGCTGCAGCATGCGCCGGATCAGCTGGGAGGAATACCAGGCGATCAAGGTCGCCAACCCGGATATCCCCGAGCACAGCGCCTATCCGGAGACGGTCCAGACCCTCATGGAGGCCGTCCACGCCCAGGCCAAGAGCTTGCTCGATGACCTGCGGGCGCTGGGGGCGAGCATCTGATGAGTATCCTCCTGACCGTCCCGGCCATCGTCGCCCTCACCAACCTCGCCAAACGCACCGGACTCCCACCCCGGTGGGCGCCGCTCGTCTCCGTGCTCGCCGGCGTCGCCGTCGCCTCGGGGGCGCCCGCGGACAAGGTGGAGGTCCACTACCAGGGCGTCGACACGGCCTTCTGGACGCCCGGGGACCCCTCCCGCAGGGCCGACGCGGAGCCCACGGTCCTCTTCGTGGGCGCCCTCACTGCGCTCAAGGGTGTGATGGACCTGGTCGAGGTGTCGGCGGCGCTCGTGGAGCGCTTCCCGCACCGCCTCGTCGTCGTCGGCGAGGGCCCGCTGGAGGAGCGGGTGCGCGCGGCCGCCGGCCCCCACGTCCGCATGACCGGCGCCCTGCCGCGCGAGTGGGTGCGCGACCTCGTGCGGTCC
>ERZ773042.1004-NODE-1004-length-17433-cov-4.530153_pt1 | contig 17433 bp, 32 predicted proteins | sample MGYA00511664_ERZ773042 | MGnify/ENA primary metagenome ERZ773042 (study PRJEB29015, sample SAMEA2737984) | human oral metagenome | biome: human oral; feature: human-associated habitat; material: dental | place: China | collected 2036 ... | reverse complement strand
GAGATAGGGAGGATGGTTTCTCATACTTGCTTGGGTCTGCGGTGCGGTCTGACGTACCAAGAGAATAATAGACGGTCTCTTGCGGATATGGACCGCCATAAGAATCGAACTTAGATACTGCCAATAACACCCAACCATCATCGAGCATTTTGTTTACGATTTCCAAATCACGTGTTTCTGTAACCTTTTTAATGTCATGCAGCTTCAAAACGAACACATCCTTTCCATGTCCATTGTATCACGGGGGAGAGGTGGCAACAAGAATGAGAAGGAGAAGTCGGCTTGAGAGGGGGAGAGTGGATGCACGTAGATGTCGACCTTTTGCGGAGAACGCTGAAGTATCGCGGACTTACGAACGAGGATGCAGGGAAAATTCTCAGCGTATCACGAGATGCTTTTCAGCGAAGGCTTCGCGAAAAGTCGTTTCGCATTGATGAGATTCATACACTCATGCAGGCAATACCGCTCAGCAAAGACGAGGTGTGGCAGATATTTTTCAGCGAATGAAAGCCGAAACGCCCGCAAGGGCGTCCGCGGGAGATTGCCTACCCGCGCTGATGATGGCAGGCAAGCATCCCGCCTCGATGCACGAGGCGAATCATGGTAGAAACGCAAACGAACAGGCGGGGCGCATTCCTGCATAAGGGGGTGGAAGCATGGCAAAGAGAGCCGTCGACGAGGCGGCAACGCAGCTTGTTGCGACGCTTCTTGAGGGCATCGCGAAAATCGCCGAGGAGCAGGTCAAGGCTCGCACGGACGAGCTGGCGGCAGAGATTTTGGCAAAGCTGCCGGAAGTGGTGGCGTTGCCGCCGCTGCCCGCAGAGGCGCCGCAGGAGCGGCTGCTGTCGACTGCGGACGTGGCTGAGATGCTGAACTGCTCTGTAGATACCGCCAAAAAGCGTATGGACGCGGGCGACCTCGCCTACATTGTGGAGCGAGGCAGCGACCGCAGGCGAATCCCATACAGCTGGGTGGTGGAGTACATCCACAAGCACAAGCGGTATACGGGACCGCTTGGGAAGAGACGGGAGGCAACATCATGAAGAGCAAGAGAATCCGCCGCATGGTCGGCTGGCGGCACGGCAATATCGCGGTGCTGCATGTGCAGTATACGGATGGTACGGTGGAGGATCACATTTTTGAAGGAGGCGAACCGTATGAGAACAGTATGGAACCCCTGGCGCTGGATTAGCGTCTGGGGATGGGGCTGGATCGGCGCGAGCCTGTGCTTGCTCTTGGCGGCGATGGCGCTCGCGGGGTGAGTGATGTGGGATAAAGCGGAGGGCGTGAAATGACAAAAGAGGAGTTTGAAACTTTCACAAGAGAGCTAGATGGCTGCAAAGATTTTATTTGCGTCGCCAAGTTTGGCGACAGCGTAGAGACAAGAGCGTATGGTTCTTTCATTGGGATTGCCCATCTTATCATACAAGGAACAATTGCCATAACACGGCAATTTGGAGATGGCGATGCCGAGCGGCAACAACATTATCTCAATGTTATTGCCGCTACATTAACCACATTGGCGCGTGAGGGCGAGGCAAAAAGAAAAAGCGCCCAGGCGGCGGCAGCCGCTCTGAGCGCGAAAGGTAAATGATTCTGACGTGATTGTATCACGAGAACGGAGAGAATGCAAATGAAGTACGTTGTTGAATTTGAAATCAACGGTACGATCGAGGTCACTGCGGAGAGCGAGGATGAGGCAACAGACATCGTGGAAGCGATGAACCTCCACGAAATCATCGAGGATGCGGATGGTGTACTGATTGATGCATGCGCGCAGGAAGTTGACGAGGAGGAGTAGATATGAAGATTCCGAAGCGGCTGCCCAAGAAGCTGCAAGAGCTTGTGGATTTGGAGAATGCGTTTCATAACTTGACGCTCATCGCCGCTGAGATGCGGCGGTGGCAGGGGCGTGTTTCCATCCAGCTGACCTACTTCGAGGAGTCCATTCTGGGCGATGCGTTCGTGACGCTGGATTCCGATCTCTTCTATGACAAGCGCAAGAAGGAAATCCGTGAGTCCGCAAGCTCGCAGACGCGGCGTGCGGACATTTACAGAAAGGCGGTGCTCGCATCATGAGTGCAGAGATGGAGAAGAAGCCGTTTGCAGTGACGGACGAGGCAAGTGCGGAGTGGGTGCTGGAAAAGCTCGAAGAGAACGCCAAGGCGCGTGCTCTCATCGATGAGCAGTACCAGCGCATGATTGCGCGTCATGAAAAGTGGCGCGAGGAGGCGCTGAAAGAGTTGGAGGATAACGACGCGTTCCTTCAGTCGCTCCTGCGTCCATGGGCGGAAGCGAAGCTCGCAGGCGGGAAGAAGAAGTCGGTGAAGCTGCCGTCGGGAACGGTGGGCTTCCGTGCAGGGAGTGGGACATACAAGTTCGGCGACGAGAAGGTGACGGCGACGAGCGCGAAACTTCTTGCATTCGTCAAGAACGACGACGCATCTTTCATCAAGGTGGAGGAAAGTGTGCGCTGGGGCGACTACAAGGCGACGCTGCATGTAATGGACGATGGGAAAGTCGTGAGCGCCAATGGGGAGGTCATCCCTGACATGACGTATACGGAGGGCGAACCGTCCTTCTATGTGAAGGTGACGGGGGTGTGATGCTATGGCAACGGGAATCCTCATCATCGGCGAATCGGGAAGCGGCAAGACGACATCTTGCCGCAACCTTGACCCGAAAACGACCTACTATTGCGACCTCGACGGAAAAGGATTGTCGTGGCGTGGTTGGCGCTCGCAGTACAATATTGAGCACAAAAACTACACGAGGAACGGCGATGCGAAGGCGCTGATGAAGCTCTTGCAAGGCATCAGTGATACGCGTCCCAATATCAAGGTGGTTGTGCTCGACACGCTGAATGCCATCATGCTGGCAATGGAGATGGAGCAACGCAAGACCAACACGTATTCCCAGTGGATGGACTTGGCTGTAAACATCTATGGGATTCTGGATATGATCGGGCGCTTGCGCGACGACCTCACGGTTGTCTGCATCGCGCACAGTCAGACCGAGCAGAACGACATGGGGTATTGCCTCACACGCATGAAAACGTCGGGGCGCAAGCTCGACAAGATTGTTCCCGAGAGCAAGTTCACGACAGTGTTCTTGGCAAAGGGAAACGAAGGAAAATACATCTTTGAGACGCGGGCGAATAAGTCTACAGCAAAAACGCCGATGGGGCTTTTCGACGAACCCGAGATTGACAATGATCTCGTTCCGATCATTGCGCGGCTGCGTGAGTTTGAACAGGGGTAAGACAGGAGGAGAAGCAAAATGATGAAACCGGATGGATTTGATTCGGCGATGGCAATCAAGGGCGGGGGCTTCCCACAGCTGCCGCCGGGCGGATATATCTGCCGCATCGTCGAGGCGAAAGAGCAACAGTCGAGGAGCGGGCGCAACATGCTCGTGCTCGGCCTCGACATTGCCGAGGGAGAGTACAAGGACTTCTACCTCAAGCAGTTCCGGCGCCGCCATGAGGAAAACCCGGATGCGAAGTGGCCGTGCCTCTACTACCAGCTGACGGACGGCGACAGCGTAGGGCGGCTCAAGGGGCTGCTCATGGCGCTGGAGGAGTCGAACGAGGGGTTTAGCCTCGCCTCGTGGGACTGGGACGAGAAGAAGCTGAAGAAGCTCCTCTGCTGCGGCGTGTTCCGCGAGGAAGAGTATTTGAACCAAGAGGGCAAGGTGCGCACGAGCGTCAAGTGCATCTCCATCTTGCCGAAGGCTGACTTGCCGACGGTGAAAGTGCCCGAGAAGAAGACGCTTGAGCCGCAGCAGCAGAACAATGGGGGCTGGGGGAACATCCCTGACGAGGACATTCCTTTCTGATGCTGACGACAGGAACGCTCGCGAAGGAGACGGAGAAGGGCTTCTGGCTCTTCGTCCCCGTCTCTTCTGAGCGGGAGAGGGCAGAAATTCGGCGGGCGGCGAGAGTCGCTGCGGTGGAGTTCTCCGACGCGCGGACGATCACGGCAGAGCAGCGGAAAAAAGCCTATGTGCTGATCCGCTGTATCGCTGAGTGGTGGAGCGACACGCCCGCCGAGTGTATGAAGGAGCTGTCAAAGCTCATGTTCCGCGAGGTGGAGCCGAGTCTTGAGCGGGAGCCGTTCAGTCTCTCGGATTGCGACAGGACGACGGCAAGGCTATACATCACGTATCTCATTGAGTTCTGCTTGCTGAACGACGTGCCGTGCGGCGAGCCGATGTACAAGCTCGCCGAGGACTTGCCCAAGTACACATGGGCGTGTTTGATGAAAAAGCGGTGCGTCGTCTGTGGCAGGAAAGCGGAGCTGCACCATGTCGACCATGTGCAGATAGACCGCAAGAAGATCAGTCATATCGGCCTGAGGGCGCTGCCGCTCTGTCGCAAGCACCACAACGAGGTGCACGGCATGGGCGAAAAGGATTTTTTGAAGAAGTACATCCTTGAGCCTGTGAAAATTGACGAGCAGATTGCGGATGTCTACAGGCTGAGAAAGAAAGCGAGGTGAAGGATATGTTGACACTGATTGACCGATTCAGAATGTTTGCGAGGGCTGCATTGGCGGACGACAGAATCGGCTCCAATGAAATAGCGGTTTATACCATGTTGTTGAGCATTGACAACGACCTGCTGTTTCAGGAGTGGTTCGGGTGCTCCGATCGCCGCTTGCAAGAGATGATCCAAGTCGGAAGTGTGCATACCATCACGAAAGCAAAGAACAGGCTGAAGCAACTCGGATGGATTGATTTCAAGGCGGCTGGGAAAAAGACCACCTTGTATAAACTGACCGTTCCCGTTGGTGCTACAGACACTGCTACAGAGTGTGGTGCAGAGTGTGCTACAGAGTGTGGTGCAGAGAATACCCAAAGTGCTACAAAGCGTGCTACAGACACTGCTACAAAGCGTGCTACAGACACTGCTACAGAGTGTGGTGCAGAGTGTGGTGCATTAAGAAGACAGACAAGACAAGATAGACAAGACAAGACAGAGAGAGAAGACGACGACGCGCATGTGCGTGTGCAGGCGTGCGTGCGCGAGCAAGGGCTTCCGAAAATTCCCACGGAGGTGAAGTCTGCCTTCGAGGGGGCGTTCCGCCCGCTGGCGGGACTCAAGGACATGGAGCGGCTGTCCTGCCTCTTGGAGGAGTTCGGCAGAAGGGGCGTGCTCTCAGCCATTGCGCAAGCCAAAGAGAGGCCGCAAGGTTTGGAGCGCATCCGTGACCCGTTCAGCTGGATGCGCACGGTTTTGCTGACGGAGCCTTCTCCCTCTTCACGCGCCGAAGGCGCAGGACGAGCCGCAAGGCAGGCTGCGGAAGCTCCGCAAAGGCCGCGCCTGAGGGACTTCACGTACGTCGATCCGAAGGCGTACGCCGAGGAGTTGGCGCAGAAGAACAAGGAGCTGTACGAGCGGTCTGGAGGAGACATCTATGGCATTTTTGGCGGATCTGGGGCAGCTCGCGAGTCCTGAAGTCGAGGCGGAAGTGCTGGGCGCGATCCTCACGAAGCCGGACAAGATTTACGAGCTTTCGGGCGTCCTCCGTCCGCGCGACTTCTACCGCGAGACGCACCGCGTCGTCTACCGCACGATGCTCGCCATGGCGGAAAAGCGCCAACCCGTCGAGCTGACGAGCCTCGTCGAGGAGCTGAAAGCGCGGGGAGAACTCGCGAAGATCGGCGGCATCCCGTTCGTGGCGGGGTTGGGCAATTCGGCGTTCACTGCGGCATACTTGCCGCAGCATGTCGAAAAGCTCAAGGAGTACGCGCAGCGGCGGGCGCTCATCGGCATCGCTGAGGAGGTGGCGGCAGCTGCGCAGAACCTTGGCGAACCGGTCGACATCGCGGGCATCCAGTCGCGCGTCGCCGACGCCGCGATGGGCAAGGAGCAGGGGATCACGACGATGACGGACGACTTGCTCGCCTTTTCCGAGTGGATGTTTCAGCAGCAGGAAAAGGGCGACCAAGGCGTGCTGTCGGGGCTGTCGACGCTCGACGTCATGACGCATGGATGGCAGCCGGGCGACCTCGTGATCCTCGCCGCGCGTCCGTCGATGGGAAAATCCGCGCTCGCCCTCTCGTTCGCACTGGCGGCCGCATTGACGCACAAGAAGCACGTCGCGTACTTCTCGCTGGAGATGAGCAAGAGTCAGCTCCTCTCGCGCATGATTGCGAACATCTCCGGCATCGACTCGCGGCGCATCTCGCATCCGAGCGGCCTCAGGGAGGAGGAGCACGAGAGAGTCTTTCAGGCGAGCGACATCCTCTCCGAGGCGACGCTCTACCTCCAGACGGACGACGCGGACACGCCGCTCAAGGTCTACAGCAAGGCGCGGCAGATTCAGGGGCGCTACGGCCTCGACATGATCGTGATCGACCACATGCACCTCATGTCGGGCGGCCGCAAGGGCGACGAAGGAAACCGCGTGCAGGAGATGAGCTGCATCTCGCGTCAGCTCAAGCTCATGGCGATGGAGTTCTCCGTTCCCGTCGTAGCGTTGGCGCAGCTCTCGCGGGCGGTGGAGAGCCGGCAGGACAAGCGGCCGCAGCTCTCCGACCTCCGCGACAGCGGCAGCATCGAGCAAGACGCGGATCTCGTGCTCATGATGTACCGCGAGGCGTATTACAACGAGCAAGTCAAAGACGACCTCGTGGAGCTGGCGGTCAAAAAGTTTCGCAACGGCGCATTAGGCACGGTCAACCTGGAATTTTGCAAGGAGATGTCGCGGTTTACGGTCGTGCCGTTCGGCGGGCGGCACGTGGACGAGAAAGACTTGCCCATCTAGGGGGTGGCGGAAATGGAATGGCTGAGACGACTGCCGAAGAGCGAGAGGCGAAAGGCGCGGCTCTGGCTCGCGCTCAGATGCAAGGCGGTCGAGATGCGCTTTTCGGGCGCGATGGACAGGGCGACAGCGAGGCGCATGGTGGCGGAAATCAACCGCAAGGTCGAGCGCCTTGCCGAGGAGGGAGCGTCATGAACGAGTATATCCCATGCAAGAGGCGCGACCCGACGGCATGGGAAGCCATCGGGCGGGTGCGGCGCGAGGAGAAGGAGCGCAGGAAGCGCGAGACGCAAAAGAAAGAGCGCGAAGCTGACGAGGAGAGGAGCAAGGAAGATGCGGGAGTATAAGGCCGTCGTCCTCGGCGAACCCGTGGCGCAGGGCAGGCCGCGCTTTAGTCGGCAGGGCGGTTTTGTCAAGGCGTACGACCCTGCCAAGAGCCGCGACTACAAGCAGTACGTCCGACTCATCGCCGCACAAGACGCGCCTGCTGTGCCCGTGACGGGAGCGGTGGTACTGTCGCTCAGGATTTATCGGGCGGTGCCCAAGTCGATGAGCAAGAAGAAGCGCGAGGCGGCGCTCGCAGGGCGGCTGCGACCGACGACGAAGCCGGACGTGTCCAACGTGCTCAAAGGCGTGGAGGACGCGCTCAAGGGCGTGTGGTATGCGGATGATAGCCAGATTGTGGGCTACGGCGTACTGGGCAAGTGGTATGCGGAGAGGCCGCGCATTGAGATTGCGATGCAGGAAATTCCGAAATGGGAGAAAATGGAATAACTCCCTAGGAAGCACGTAGAGCGTCTGTTTTTACGCAGGATATAGCGATGTATGGACATGGGCATAAAAATCGCACAGGAGCGAATCTAGGGCGAATGAGGGGGCATGTACGTATGGCAGAGAATGTGAAATATCCGCAGGACGAGGAGAAGAACGAGTACCGATACATTGATTTCGCTTGGCTCGACGAAATCGCCATGGGCTTGACGGCGGGCGCGAAGAAGCATCCGGGCGAGACATGGCGCAAGATACCCGCAAAAGAGCATGTGGCGCGTGCGATCCGGCACCTGTCGATGCACCGGACGGGCGACTCGTCCGAGCCGCATCTCATCAATGCTTCGATGCGCTGCATGATGGCGTTTGCGACGGCGACGGGTCGGGCGACAATGGCAGAGCGCACGGAAAAGGCTGCGCCGCAGGTCGCCATTACGGCAGAGGAAATGGCGATGCTGACGGGCGGGACGGAAGCGCGGAGGGAGCGAAAAGCGAAACTTGTCAAGAAGGTCTGCGCCGTGTGCGGCAAATCGTTTGAGACAGATTGCGGGGCGAGGAAGTACTGCTCTCACGAGTGCCGCAAGGAAGCGGAGTGCAGACAATACGAGGAGCGCTATGCGCGAAAGATTGCAAAAAAGGAGCCGAAGCCCGAGAAGGAAGCGTCAAGGACGAAAGCGGAGGCTTTGGCGAAAGAGGCGGAAGAAGCGCGGCGCAGGGAGTCGATGACGCGTCTCGCCGAAAACGGCAGGGCGGCGCGAGAGGCGGGGTTGAGCTACGGGCAGTACATGGCAAAGAAGCGCATGGCGAAAGGAGAAGACGCATGAGACACGGAGGACAGCGAAGCCGCCGATTCGAGCGGCGGCAGAGAGAACGCATGGCGCAGAAGCGGCTCGTCGCCAAAGGCAGGGAGGCGGCACGGAAGATGCAGCGGCAGAAGCATGGCATCGAGCTGACGCAGGAAGGGCGGCTCGCGCTGGTGTACGCTTTCCGCTACGCACTCAAGCAGCGTGTGCCGGGGATGGACAACGTGCAGAAAGCGATGAGGCCGCACATTGCCGAGTTTCGGACGGGAGTGCTTGAGCACATGGTGACGGACATTGACGTGCATTGGGTGGTCACAGCGCACGAGCCGGCAAGGTACGCGCTCACGCGCAAGGAACAGGAGAACTTTCGGGCGATGCTGGTGCGCGAGATTGAGAGGAGGAAGCGCGATGGACAGGGAAGCGATCGAGGACATGCTTGAGACTATGTTGATTGGAGATAGTGATCAAAGGAAATTGCGGCGGTTGCTGGTCGATTATGAGCGGGAAATGCAGCGGCTGAGGAAAGAGAACGAGTGGCTGAAGATGGTGCTCAAAGATTGCGAGGGCAAGCGCGTCGAGGGCAAGCGCGTCGTCGATATGACGCGCCCGCAGCCGTGCGTGAGGTATTTGAAGCAGCATTTTAACAAGGACAAGAGCTTGTACCTTGTTGGGCGCTGCCTCGCACAAGTCGACCGAGAGCGAAAGGAATGCCTTGAGGCTCTAGTGACTTGCTTTGCGGATAGGGGAGACGAGGCGAAAGAGCATCTTGCGGAGGAATTGACGGACGTAAAGACGGCAGCGACGACGGCGCTCCATGTACTTGGTTACGATGAGGTGGCGCGCGGGAAGTTGCAAGAGCGTGTGAACGAGAAGAACAAGGCGCGGGGGTACTGGGGATGACGCTCGGCAGTCTGTTTGACGGGATCGGTGCATCGGGAGGGAATCACGGCGGAGGCAGTGAGAATCTGGCGCTGTGCGTCGGAAATGGGCAGATGAATCAATCCCATTTACAGGAAAATGCAGGTGCGCTCAACTGCATGCACGATCAGCAGATTATCCTCGCCGAAACCACAGTGCGCCGCCTTACGCCGACGGAATGCGAGCGACTGCAAGGCTTGCCCGATGGTTATACGGCGGGCGGCAGCGATGCGGCGCGCTACAAGGCGCTCGGCAACGGCATGGCGCAGCCGTGCGCCGACTATGTGATAAGGCGAATCGTGGGATGTGCGGAGGAGGTGCTGTGATGAAATATTGCAGATACTGCGCGAACTGTATCACGAGCGGCGACTGCTATTATTGCGATGAGCGGGAAATAGTCCTGTCCCATGCGCAGATACGCCGCCCGACATCATGCTCGGCTTTTTCGCCGTCATGCATGGGGGATGTGGACACGGGGCGACAATATCGACCGAAAAAAAAGCAAGTTGTAAGCGATGTTTTGGTTCCGCTGTTCTAGGGATGTGTGGAGGTGACGGCAGATGCAAAAAGTAAAAGTTGAACTGTATCATGACAATTTCCAGAACTACAAGCGGTATGGAATCCCGTCGAAGGCGCAGCTGGTGATTGCGGACATCCCGTACAACATCGGCGAGGATGCATACGGGTCAAATCCGATGTGGTACAAGGGCGGCGACAATGCAAACGGCGAGAGCAAATTTGCGAAGAAGGCATTTTTCCGCACGGACAGCAATTTCAACATCGCGGAGTATTTCCATTTCTGTTCAAGGCTTCTCAAGAAAGAGCCGAAGGAGCGGAACCAAGCGCCGGCGATGATCGTGTTCTGCTCGTATCAGCAAATCCCCTTGGTCGTGGAGTACGGGAAGCGGCACGGATTCATGAAGTCGTACCCGCTGTACTTCATCAAGAACTATTCGGCGCAGGTGCTCAAGGCGAACATGCGCATCGTCGGAGCGACGGAGACGGCGATCGTATTGTTTCGCGACAAGCTGCCGAAGTTCCGCAACGTGGATGCTGCAGAGAATAAGCGCATGGTGTTCAACCATTTTGAATGGAAGCGCGACAGCACGAAAGTCTATCCGAAGATTCACCCGACGCAGAAGCCCGTGAATCTGCTCAAGCAGCTCATCGGGATTTTCACGGACGAGGGCGACGTGGTGATCGATCCCGTCGCGGGCAGCGGTGCGACGCTTCGAGCTTGCATGGAACTTGGGCGGACGTGCTATGGATTTGAGATCGACAAGAACTTTTATCGGCAGGCGACGGAGAAAATGCTTGTCCTACCGGATGCGACGCAGGGGAAATTGTTTGCTATGTGAGCACAAAAAAGAGCGGCAGAAACGCCGCTCTTTCGGTGCGTGTATAGATAGGAGGAGGAATCCGCATGGAGCATGGCGACTGCATCAAGGAGACGAAGCGCATACTGGGGCAGTACAACAAGATAAAGGTCGCCGTGCAGAATCTTGCGGAAGAAATCGAGGCGCGGACTACTGCGCTCCAAGGCGAATCTGTCGCCATCGCCCGCTATGGAAATGAGCCGACGGGCGGCACGGCGGAGCTGACGGCGACGGAGGCGGCAGCGGCGAGACGAATGAGGGCGGCGGCAGACATCGAGGAGATGCAAGAGCGCAAGCAGGACATGGAGCGGACACTGCGGGCGGTGGATCGTGCGCTTGCGTGCCTTGCAACAGAAGACGAAAGACTTGTGCGCGGGCGATACATCGACGGTTATGCTTGGTGGCAGGTGGCGCGAGAGGCTGGGTATACGGAAAAGTGGGCGCGCGACAAGGGCGGCAGAGCTCTTCGTGATGTGGCGCTGATGGTGTTTGGGGTATCGGTGAGACCTGTTCAGTTGAAATTTGCGATTTTCCCATAAAACTGCCAGTTTACTTGCGATTTTATGGAAAATATGTTATATTACTTTCGTAAGTACTTATGAAAGTGAGGGACTTTGTGGTTAGCAAAGACAGTATTCAGCAACGATTCAAACAAGCATTTCCAACAGAACGTATTCATGCGATACGTGCTTTAATCGATTTCGCTTATGAGAGTGCGGATGCACTGTATCAATATCAACCAAATGAAGGAATGTATAATCTTCTTCAAGAAACGAAAGTGGGAAAAGGAATCTGGGCAGATATATTACGTGCTAGTATCGCATGTGCGGCGAAAATGTTCTGCAAGAAAGGTGTATTGCCGTATATTTTTAAGACACCGATGAATTGTGCACGTAATTGTCACCATGTTAAGCTTTGCGATGAGAATATACAACTATATTTTGCACGAACACAATACCAAAAGGATATGCCTCGAAAGGCTCTTTATAGAGCATCGGATATGTTTCAGCAGAATCTCTTTTACGAAACATTTGATATAAGGAAAATATCGACTTTTGCTGCAACATATGGTGATGGTGGGGAGCATGTGTTTCAGTATGGTCGCATAGGAATTCCAGGCGAAAAGGCATGGATTTATTCAGAACCTTTAAAAGTCGGGGCGTATCAATATCCGACGAAACAAGAAAAGACGGAAATCCTTGTTCAACTGAACGCAGAATTCAGGAAGCGATTGAGAAGGGATGAAAAGAACAATGGAGGCATTGAATAAGACAGAATATTGCATCCCGCAAAGACTTCGTGATGCGAGAATTGCAACAGGAAAAACGATAAAAGAAGTTGCAGAAGTGCTCGGAATTAGTGCGCAGGCTTTATCTATGTTTGAACTGGGACGCTGTAAAATACCCGTCGAAATGTTCTTTCGGCTGAGAAACATGTATGATATGATCAATAGCTTTTATGTAACACAGTATATCGATCATGCAAATCGCGGTACGGTTTTTTTTCGTAAGTTTAGTGCGGCCACGAAAAGGAAGAGGGAGGTTGCGCTAAAGCAGGCAGAGTTTATCAGCTGTAATGTTGTAAGTTTTTTTAAAGAAAAGGCGAGCTTTCCAGAGGTTGATGAATTATTCAAGGAGTTTAAGACATCGGTAAATATTGAGAAAAAAAGAGATCCTGAGTTATGGGCAAAATTGATTCGCAGAAAATGGAATATGGGCGTAGAACCTATATCGAATTTAGTCCGTGAGTTGGAACGAAGAGGTATCATCATTGTTGTCATGCCAATGGACAATGATGTAGATGGTTTTTCCTATTGGCAAGATGGGAGACCATTTATTTTTGTGAATAAGGGGAATACAGCAGTTCGGCTTCGTATGAGTGTTGCACACGAGCTTTGCCATTTATTCTTTCATGAGGAAGAAGATGTTGAAAAAGAACTAAAAGCCTTAGAAAATGAAGCTAAAGCATTTGCTGGAGCTTTTTTATTGCCTGAGATAGCATTGCAGAATGAGTTGTATATGGGATCCTTGGAACAGTTTCGCTATTTAAAGTCCAAGTGGAAGGTATCGATTCAAGGCATTATTATGCGGGCAAAACAACTCCATTTGATTGATGATAGTAAATATACGTATCTACAAACACAAATATCAAGGAAGCGGTGGAGAAAGCGGGAGCCTGAAGATGATGTTATAGAACAAGAGCAGCCGGTTCTCCTTAATCAAGCCATTCGGTTGTTTGTTGATAATGGCATAATGACGAGGGATGAAGTTGTTAATGGCATAGGATTGAGTGGTAATTTCATGGAAGCATTTTGCTCGTTGCCGGATCGTTACTTCGGGCATATGAACAATAATTTGGTGCATATGGATTTTAAGAGAAGGGAGAAAATATGAAAGAGTTAAGCAACAATGCGCGCAAGCTTTTGCTTGCAGTAGGAGAATGCGATAAAAGGGATATAGGAGCGCATGAATTATGTATGACACATGATGAATTTATTGATGCAAGCGATGAACTCAGAAGAGAGTTGTTACTTGCTCATTGGAAGTTGAGTGAGGTTGGCGTAGCAGACAACATGGGGGCAAAATTGGAAAGACCAAGTCTAACAAAACAGGGCGAGACTCTGTTTAAACTGTTGCAGAATTAAACCTTGTGGATAACTAAAATCGCGTTCCAACGTACATTTTAACAGGCTTTTTGTTCCCTTTTACTTCCTTGTTTTCGCCGGAATCACATGCTATACTGATATCATCGAAAATTGCACACAGGCACAGGGGCGTCGCGTAGGCGGCGTCCTTTTTGTATGCGCGGAAAGGGGCGAGTGTATGGGCTACAACGTGAAAAGCGTGCGTGATAGTTTCAAGAAAAGCGGCATCTTTTACACGCCTCGCCCGTTGGCTGAATATATGCGGTCATTCCTGCCGGAGAAAATCACGGAAGTTTATGACCCGACATGCGGACATGGCTCGCTTCTTGAAATCTTTCCCGATACCGTGAAGAAGTACGGACAAGACATCAATCCTGAGGCGGCAGAGGCAGCGAGAGAGACACCAAACAGTGAGATCGTTTGCGATGATACGCTTCTTTCTCCTGCTTTCGTCGGCAAGAAGTTCCGCGCGATTATTGCCAATCCGCCCTTTTCCGTGAAATGGTCGCCCGACCTGCTGAAAGACGATGCGCGATTCACGTCTGCGCCATGCTTTGCGCCGCCGTCTAAGGCGGACTTTGCTTTTCTGCTGCACATTCTCCATTATCTGACGGATGACGGCACGGCGGTCGTGCTGAACTTCCCCGGCATCGGCTATCGCGGACAGCGGGAAGGGAAGATTCGCCAGTGGCTGATTGAGCAGAACGTCGTCGATGTTGCCATCCATATCCCGGGAGAGCAGTTCGTCGATACGTCCGTGGCGCAGCTGGCGCTCGTCTTGAAGAAACACAGGAAAGGCACGGGCATCCGTTTCATTGATCGAGAAAACGAAATGGAGCGCGTCGTGCCGCTGGAAGAGGTGCGCGAGAACGGATTCTCTCTGAGCGTGTCGACTTATTTGCAGCAGGAGACGCAGCGCGAGGAAATCGACATCAAGGAAGAGGAGCGCAAGGCGAGAGACGCCCTGTGCAAGCATCTGCGTGCAAGCCTTGAGTTTTCTTATCTGGCGCAGACGATGATGGACGGCGAGAGCATTGCCCCGCTGCTGGATGCTTTGCAGGAGGTTTTGGATGAGTATCGGAGGAAACTTGCAAATGACGCAGGTGCGGCGCATGAGGCTCAAGGATGTCGGCGATATCAAGAGCGGGAAAGCGCATAGCGCGTACAGCGCAGGGAGCGTGCCTGTATACATGTCGGGCGGCGTCGTCGCCCATATTGACACGGCGATGGATGAAGGACCCGCTGTGATCGTGTCGATTCGCGGCTCGATTGAGAAGCAGTATTTCGTTCCGGCAAGTGTGCCGTTTTTCTGCGGCTCGACCTGCGTTTATATCAAATGCAGGAAAGACGTGTTGGACGCACGTTTTTTGTTTCACCTGTTGCAATCGGAGCGTTTAGAACGGTTCAACGCAAGCAGCACTGTTCCGTCGTTGCCGAGAGAGAAGCTGGCGAATATGCTGGTCTTCGTGCCGCCGCTCGCGTATCAAAGGGGAGCAGTGCGAACTCTGGACAGTATGCTGAGAACGATCGAGGGTATCGAGGAGACACTTCAGCGTATCGGCGGCATCGGGCAGTGCGAGCGGGAAGAGGTGTTCAAGCTGCTGGATAGAGGGCGTGAACCTGCGAGACGGCAGGTGGGCGCAGCGCAGATGTTGTTGTTGTTGTTGTTGTAACGGCGTGATTTTTCCATTTTTGCAGTATTTTATAAACGTGCCTTTATTATTTTTATAAAATTGGCGGGTTTTATAAAAATATTCCTTGACTTTTGCGCGTGCATAAGTTATACTATAAATACAGCAAGGGAAACCAAGCGAGTAGGCGGGCAAGCGCAGAAGGGAGGATAACATGGACACTATGGGCATGACAGATACGCAATTTAAGGGATTCGTCAGTTTCCTTCTCGATGATGTCGAGGAAGTCTACGAGAGACTGGAAAAGGAAACACTCCAAGACCAAGAGGTTAAGGAGAAAGTCAAAAAGATTGCGGATAAACTCGAACGCATCATGAAGGATTGAATAAGTGAAAAGGGAAGCAGGGCGGACTTGCCGCCGCCCTGCAATAGCCCTGATATACGGCAAGAGGAAAGGCGGTGCGGCGTATCGAGAAAAAGAAGATGGGCAGACCGACGACGAACCCGCGCACGGGGCAGATCAACGTGAGATTATCTGACAAGGAGCTTGCGTTGCTGAACGAGTGCGCCGAGCGTATGGGGACGACGCGGGCGAATGTCATAGCGCGTGGAATCGAGAAGGTGCATCGCGAGTTAGAAGAAGCAGAATAAGGAAAAGGCAGTTGTTCGGTATTTTCGAGCAGCTGCCTTTTTGTGTACACGAAAATAAGCAAGGACGGTGGTGAGCATGTAGCATGGCGAACGAGGAGAATTTGAATCCGCTAAATCAACGAACAAAGAGCGAACAAAGAGAAATTACACAAAAAGGCGGCATTGCGAGCGGCAAATCTCGCCGTCGAAAGAAAGCGCTCAGAACCGCGCTCAAAGAGGCGATGGCGATGCAGCTCAAGGAACTGCACCCCGACATGCAGGCTGCGATCATGAAGGCGGCTAAACTCGGCGATGCGGAAATCACCGTGGGCGATGCTGTCTGGGGAAGCCTTATCCGCAGTGCGTGCGGCGGCAATTCGCAGATGATGAAAATCTTGCTCGACGTGTCGAACGAGTCGCCCGACGTGCGGCTCAAGGAGCGTGAGCTGAAGATGAAGGAGCGGGCGCTGAAAGAGGACAAGGGCGGCGATGCCGCGCTGATGCGGTTTGTTTTTGAACGAGGTGAGGGAGAATGAGCAGCGCAGAAGAGAAAGTCGTGAATATCGCAAGCCTCATTGCGCCGAGCTTTGACGGCATCTTCTTTGATGTGCAGCGGCACAAATATACGCATTACTGGCTGGCAGGCGGACGCGGCTCTACGAAGTCGAGCTTTGCATCGCTCAATGTCCCGCTCGGCATCCTGCAAAATCCCGACTGTCACGCGGTCGTACTCAGAAAGGTTGGCAACACGCTCCGAAACAGCGTCTACAATCAAGTGGAGTGGGCGATTCATGTGCTGGGGTTGGCGGATGCGTTTGACGCTCGCATTAGTCCGCTCTCGTTCACCTATAAGCGCACGGGGCAGAAAATCCTCTTTCTCGGCGTGGATGACAAAGAAAAAGTCAAGTCGCTAAAACTGCCTTTCGGCTATGTCGGCGTCGTCTGGATCGAAGAGCTTGACCAGTTTACAGGCATGGAAGAGGTGCGAAGTCTCCTGCAGTCGCTCTTGCGCGGCGGTGAACGGTACTGGGTCTTCTGCTCGTTCAACCCTCCCAAAAGCCGCAACAACTGGGTCAATGAAGAGGCGCGTTTCGACCGAGCGGATCGTATCGTGCATCAATCGACGTATCTTGACGTGCCGCGCCGCTGGCTTGGCGAGCAGCATTCTCGCCCATTCTGAACACGCGCACTTTGCCGTCGGGACAGCGATAAGCCTTCAATCCTTCGAAGGCTTCTTGCCCGTAGTGTAGGCATGTTGCTGCCATGTGTAGCTTTAAATACTCGTCAGAACAGGTCTCTATCTCGCCCCATTTCCCATCGCGGTAATAACACCGCACGTTGTAGTCGGTTGGAATATAGCCAAAATTCAAACCTGCCCAATCTAAATTCTTCATGTTTCTAATTTCCTTTTCGCCACCCCGCCTGTTGCCGTTCCACGATTAAAGGCATTGGGAGAGGGCATCGATTTTTCGTTTCGTGAAGTACAAAGGTAATCAATTAACAGCACCCACACAACCGTTGGCCGTTGTTTTTTGTAACTAGCCGACATACATCAAGGCAAAATTCCAGCCCACGAAGACATGCAGGAAGCAGGCAAACACAACATGCTTGCCCGCTGCATGGCGACAGGCAACTCCCCTAAAAGGCTTGTTCAAACAGTTTGCAAGTGCCCAACAAAAATGTTTCTAACAACATCATTCATTACCTTGTATCACCGTTTTGTGCCATATACCTCTAATTTCTATATTCATTTTTCTGTCTTTTGCGGGTGTTAGTTCTATACGTTTGCAACGAACATCGGTCAAACCATCCACACTTGCCGAACTATTTATCACCATGAGGTTTACCAATCCCTTATTGCCTGAAGTTTTAAGTTAAGTGATAAAGAGCTGCGTG
>ERZ773042.1003-NODE-1003-length-17433-cov-6.757509_pt1 | contig 17433 bp, 17 predicted proteins | sample MGYA00511664_ERZ773042 | MGnify/ENA primary metagenome ERZ773042 (study PRJEB29015, sample SAMEA2737984) | human oral metagenome | biome: human oral; feature: human-associated habitat; material: dental | place: China | collected 2036 ... | reverse complement strand
CACCAAGGTTTTTGAGTGCTGGACCACCGAACTGCATGATCGCGGCAACGATGGCACCCACGCCCAAGACGCCGAGAATCACAGCGATAATGCCTCGCACACCGGAATCTGTACTGGAGCCCTGGTCACTCCTATCAGGAGCTCCTTTGATAGCTGCCCCTAAATTATTGCGAAAACCAACAGATGCGATGTCAATGTTATCTTTTAGCTCTTGTAATTCTTCCAATCCCAGTGTGGGGAGCTTTTGTTTCATCAGCTCAGCATTCGCCTTGGACATTCGCGCGAGGCGGACATAGTTTTTTAGGCTATCGGTTTGTTCTTTCTTTTCCGCGATAGCAAGCGTTTCATCAATTTCTTTCAGAAACGCATCGATTGCCTGAGAGGTTTCCTGCCGAACCTTCACCACATCCGCTTCGGAGGCACCAACGTTGCTAGCTTTCCGCTTTACGTCAACAGCAGCTTCTTTCAACACCCTAGCCCGAAATTCCAATGCCCTAAGGACATCCTTATCATGAGTCATCGCAGCAGTCTCTCTAAGATCAACTGCTTGTTGTTTGATCTTTGCTGCATCATAACTTTCATTGCCAAGGTCTTTTGCCTGGGCAATGGCGATTGCTTCATCGGCAATCTTAATGGTCTCATCCAAGAGAGCAATAATACGTTCTTGCTGCTCGCTCATGACACCATTACCAGAGGCATCTTGTTGGTTCATGTTTTGATTCTCATTGGTGAGATTTTCCTGCTCATCAGCAATAACATCAGCAAGTTGCGTATTAACATCCAGATCTTCGGCAACTGCCAAACCCGCATGGGCTGCCATCGCACTAGTAACTGCAAGAGAAGTAACAATCATCCTCGCGGAATAACGAGATGGAAACACTATAAATAACCTCCGATAAAAGCAACAGATATGCAGCAAATAACATTTTGCTTAAGTGCTACATTGATTCATCTTAGTAAAAGTAAAAGTTTGTTGAGGTAGATATCATAAGATATCACCCCATAGCAATACTTCACCTGCAATTATGCCCGTATTATAATGTAAAAATTACCCCAATATGTTCTATAGAAAAATTACTATGTTCGAATCTCCGTGCCGGTAAACAATCCAAGTATGGCAAGCAAGGCTGATCCACACCTGATGCAATCAGATTGCATTCCCTCGAAAATCAAAGAAAGTCTTTAGGGCGTCGACAAGCAAGCAAAGGTCCCCGGCGGGATAGACCGGAGGCTCATTGATTATCGGTTTATAGCCCAGGCAGGTTAATGCCAAAGGCCTTCAGCGCTGGACCGGCGAATTGCACGATGGCGGCGGCAATAGCGCCCAAGCCCAAGACGCCGAGGAGCACAGCAATGATGGTCTTCACCTTCGAATTGCCAGAAGACTTGTTTTGAGCATTGGGAACCGTGTCAATGGTTGCACGAACCTTACGGAATTCATCCCGTGCACCCTTGAGATACTTTGTAAGATCGTTCAAGGCGGTCGTGGAGGTAATCCCCGGAATGGCCTTCTTAGCTTTTTCGGCATCGGCCTTGGCGGATTCGGCTTGTGCAACAAGTTCTTTCAGGGTATCGGTTTGCTGCTTCTTCTTGGCAACCTTCAACGCTTCATCAATGTCTCGGATGAACGCATCAGCAGCGTCATTTGCGGCTTTCCTCGCCTTCGCCAGGTCTTCTGGGCTGGTTACTTTCTCGATATCCGCTTTTGCGCTCTCAGCCTGGTATTTCGCGGCATCAGCCCGATTCATGAGCTCCATCAGGCCCGGCTCATCGTTGGTTGTTGGCAGCGCCTTTTTGATTGCTTCAGCCTCGGCTTTGGCTTTTTCAGCACTCTTGACAAAGTCTTTGACGAGCTCTGGATCCTTAGCTTTAGCTGCAGCGATCGCTTCATCGGCTGTTTTGATCGCGCTGTCAGCAAGAGCCGTGATGGTTTCTTTCACATTCTCATAGTTGTTTTTATCTTTGGTGTCGGGGGAACCGTTATTATTACCGGTGGTCGGATTTCCCTGGTCCTCCTTGGTGATTTCAGCAGCCTGTTCAACAGCCGCGGGAGGGGTTTGGGCTTCTTCGGCGGTGGCGACAGTCATGCCGGAAACGGTCAGAGAGGTGGCAATAGTCAGCGCAGCGAGACGGGATATACGTTTCATTAGAAAACTCCAAAATATAGCAAAGTTGACTCTTAAAGAAAAGGAAATTTTGGTTAAACTTCCTTGCTAAATAAAACTACCCATATGCTCCGTTAAGTATCCCCATTTAATTAAAATCACCCCCTCAAACAGGGTCTACCTGGGCCTTTGTCACATAAGAATTGTAAGAAACTACCCCCTAGTTTTGAGTAGCATAGTTTCTGTCGATAGGTGTCGTGAGTAAGCACAACAAACCCCCGACCAAAATCCGGCCGGGGGCTGTTGATCCAAGATCGCGGTTTTTAGAACTTAGGCAGTTGAATCCCCAGGTTCTTGAGTGCAGGTCCTGCGAACTGGAAGATGGCTGCCACGATTGCACCCACGCCCAGCACGCCGAGGACTACGGCAAGTGCGGTGCGTACGTTCTTGTTTTCCGAGCTGATGTTGCTCGATCCCTTCTTGTCGGCAACCTTGTCAATTACTTGTTTTTGCTCTGCCACCGTAGCTTTGGCCTTCTCAGCCTTGTCTTTCTGGGCATTCAGAGCAGCAACAGTCTTGGCCTCGGAAATCTCTTTCTTCAGGGCCTCAAGATTGGTCTTGAGCGTCTCAAGTTCCTTGACTGCAGCCTTCAGCGAATCGGTTTGTTCCTTCTTCTTGGCTGTGGCAAGTGCTTCGTCAGCTGCCTTGATGGCCTCGTCGACTGCCTTGTTGGCAACGTCCTTAGCTGCGGCGATGTCTTTGTCGCTATCAGCTTTCTTATCCGGAAGTTTAGCGATTGCATCCTTAGCGGCCTGAGCCTCAGTCTTGGCCTTCTCTACCGCTGCCTGCTGGGTCTTGACTTCATCAGCAGTCTTAGCAGCCTCGATCTTCGGCTTTGCCTCCTGCGCAGCCTTCTTAGCGGCATTGGCCTTCTCAACATGATCCTTAGCAGCAGCAGCGTCCTTCTTAGCAGCAGCGGCAACCGCATCATCAGCGAAAGAGATGGCCTCATCCGCAGTCTTGGTGGCAGCCTTCTTAGCCGCAGTCAGATCCTCGGCGGCCTTGTTTGCGGCTTTCTCAATCACGGTCTTTAGCGGGGTGAGCTCGGTCTTTTTCGCTTCAATCTGAGTCTTGATTTCTGTCACACCAGCAACATCAGTTTTCGCTTCGATCTGCCCCTTTAATTGCTCGACAGCAGATCGGATAGGTTCAATTTTTCCAACTGCGTCCTTTACTTCAGCAGTTTGTTCCTTGGTCTTCGCAAGATCAATCAGTTCTTTAGCCGAGGCAAGAACAGCGTCAGCAGCTTCGGTAGCAGCCTGTTTAGCATCCTTCAGTGCATCATTTGCGGGAGCAGCCGGGGGGTTTTGAGCATTGTTGGCAGGAACAGGATCAGCTTGATTGCCACTGGCGGCAAAAGCGTTGGGGGCGGTCAAACCACCGAAGGTCAACGAGGCGATGACAGCGAGCGCGGAGAGGCGAGATGCGCGTTTCATAAGAAAAATCCAATCGAAAATTGGGAAGATATATAGGGAAAAAGTAGCTTTAGTTAAGCTCCTCATGAACTGAATTTACTCAGGAATCCCAATATGTTCTAGCATCAACTTCACTTTACCCCCATAGACCGTCATTTACCTGGCGCTTTGAGTTATTAAGAAGCGCTAAGCATTACCCCCGATACTTTTGGATAGCATAGTTTCTATCTATTAAAGATTCTCTTAGAATCTGCTACCCACGTGCAAAATCCCGCCTCCTGTATGCACAAGAAAGCGGGATTTTAATGTGTTACTTCATCTAGGCCACAAACTTCACCCATTGTTGTGGGCATACAAACTCATATGCCCACGGGAGAACGTCGAAAAGCTTGGCCGGCTTCAAAACTTTTAAAATTGCTGGCACATATATGGGCCACTGGCTGCGTCCATTACCGGTCGAACCAGGGTGCATCCCACGTATTCAGAAAGTGCAATGGGAGCAAACGCAGACAAGGCAGCAACGGCAAGCGACCCAAAAAACGCTTGATTCTCCAAATCTTGTGCTGATGCTGCGGAAGCTGGGGATACTGACGTGACGGCTAATGCAGTGCAAACAGCAACAACCGCAACCTTAGTGCGACGCTTCATAATGGAAAACATAATGACTCCTTAAATCATCAAAACTACATAACTGCACGCGTGCAGAAATCCGGACCACTGGTTGCCGCAACGAGCGGTTTAGCATAGGCGCATGCCAACAATGTGGCAGTCATAACCGGGAATGCTGCAGACATAAGAGCAGACCCATAAACCGTATCCTCCACATCTTTACTGAGGCTTGCTGCAGATGCTGGGGATACTGACGTGACGGCTAATGCAGTGCAAACAGTAATAACTGCAACCTTGGTACGACGCTTCATAGTGGAAAACATAATGACTCCCCATAATATTGGATAGCAAACATCCTGCCGATATGAGCGATGATACCTATTGAATTTATTGCCAGTCATGTAATTTGTCATTTACGACCACAATTACCCCCATATGGAAATGGCCAATATTTATGTGTTTTACCATAAAATATAGATTGAATAGGGAATACTCCTCACCGGCTAATCGAACTTTGAAAACCAATCTCGATCGACCGTCGAAAAACAGCACTGGACTTATGAGTCGCGGCACAAGCAAAGAACTGGTCTTTGGGCTGTCGTATCTCAAAGCTCCACTTCCGATCAAGCCTCTTGCCATTCTTCTTTACCTAGATCGGAAGTGGAGCTTTCGAATTTTCGGCCAAGGCCAATCTTCCACAAATGGGTACCAGAAACCCTGGCAAAACAAGTTTTATTGTTGACAGCAAGCACCAGAGTCTCCGTGAGACATGCTGAAAGCTCCCCTTCCGCACCTAGGTATAACAAGAATGGAAAATACCCAGGTTCATCCCGAAAAGAGGAGCTTTAATTCGATTGCACTAACGCGACCGTTTTCGAGCAGCTATTCCATAGCTATATGCCGCTGTAAGAACGATACCGGAGAGCGCAATGGCAAGGTACACCCACATATTCTCACCGCTGGTCTGCTCCGTCTTCGGAGGCAATGGGGTATTTTCCGCGGTCAAGACGCTCTTGGTGTCACGACCGCTAGTAACGTCGTTCACCCAGTCGACGGTACCCGCCAGCGTAGTAATTGCCGCGCTCGGCGAAGGCAAATCTGGGTCGCCATTAGCAGTTCCCGCGGTGGCGAGACCAGCAAGCTTACCGTTCACGAAGAATGGGCCGCCAGAATCGCCACCCTGCATGCCGGCACCGGAAAGCGAATGCGCATCAAGGATAGTACTCGCCATCGACATCATGGCGGCGTCAGCGGGCACATTCTCACCCTCAGCCGACACTGCAGGAGTACCAGGGACAGCTACACTCTCACCGCCGGCAGCTGCTGGGGGGATCACTGCGTTCTCACCATCGACGGATGGCATAGCAGGAGCGGTGATGCTTTCGCCATCCGTAGGTGCAGCAGGGGCAGTGGGCACAGTAGGTGCAGTGGGTCCACCAGTAGGAGCGCCACCAAGGCGTTCTTTCACCTCCATTTTTGCCATCGGCAATTGTCCCCGACGAGCCATGGAAGAACTACTACTCCAGCCATAAAGGGTGCCTACCTGACCTACCTGGGGTTCTTCCTGCGCAAGGGTGGCTGGCTGGATGGAAGTAACTTTACGGGTGAGGTGGAGCAAGCCTGCGTCAGAATGCGGGGAAAGTGCCCAGGAATCTACGTCATATACTTCCTGGCCTAGCCGAACCTGGGTTCCTTTGTTGTTGACGGATTCAAGGCAATGACGTGCCGTGAGCACCCACTGGTCCGAAACCAAGGTACCGGTGCAGTCACCAAAGTTACCCACACGACCAATCTTGAGTGAAGCCACAGTGCGACTTTCTGGGGTATCAGGGGCAAGTTCTCCATGCTCAAGGGCATTCGCTGGAGTTGCGGACAAGGCGATGATTCCGGTGGCGAGGATAGCTGCGCCTAGTTTCTTGAATTTCATTTTTAAGCCTTCTTTCCTTCGGCTGGCACAATGACTTTAATGGCTTTAGAAACAAGCAACTCAAAAGGTCCTCGCCCCACAAACTTCTTCCAGAGGCTGGCAATAATGAAGAAGAAAATTACGAATCCTAATGCCCACATAGTGGAATGCAACGCTACATTCTGCTGCCAATAGTAGGCAGTGAGCACATGCAAAATATAAATGGTAAGCGACATTGAACCCAGGGCAGCGAATGGGTAAGCCAACGTCGGAATACGCTTGCCGACGATTAAACACACGTGGAGAACAACTGCAGCAACCGCAACCGAGAGGATAATTTCGCCCGCAACACCGGTATGTCCGGTAAAGCGCAACCAACCTGGTACATTTGGATCAAAACGGAAGTACAGGCCAACCGCAGCAATGACGAGGCTCACGCCTGTCACAACCCAATGCATGATATTGGCGCGATGATGGGTGTTGCTCAAATAAATTTCGTAGAGAAGCATCCCACCAATGAAGTAAGCGATCCACGCCACCAAGGGGTAAATCTGTGGCAAAGTCTGTGGCGCATACAGTACTGTCGCTGCAACGGTAGCGATAAGGAAAAGCGCAACCTTCCACCAGAAATTGAGCGGGGGAACCCAGGAAACAATCACCATGGTGATGCCCATGGCTACAAGCACGATTTGGATCTCACCACCTACTGGTAACAAGGCAAGACCGAGCAGTATTATTATGCATCCCCGAGCCACTAGCCGCATGAAGGTGGTCAGAGTGTAGTTCCTTCCGATAATCATCAGCGTAATACCAGCGATGATGGCAAATAAAGATGAAGGCAATCCGGAAAGAATGACTTTAGTGCTCCACAGCAACGAGGCCATATGAATGATAATCATGCCAATAATGGCAAGTGAACGGGCTATGTCCAGCCCTACAATGCGCGAAGGTGTAGACGTAGACACCCAGCACTCTCCTTTAAAACTCGATTGAGAAGAAGGAAGCGCACATACCCACCCACAAGCTTGGCAAGCGAATGTACTTCCTAACTCTAGTTCTTATAGTGTCCTTATTATTCATATCGCGCGAATCTGGCAAAGGACTGAGAGTTTCTAATAGTTACGCTGCATCTTCTCTGTATTTTTACGGATTAACATAAACAAGACTAGACGCCCATTAGTTCGAATCATATTATGCGCTATTCTTGAATGGTTTTTATACTCATTCCAAAGTAAAATATTGCTGGTAGCATGGTAATTTTTTCAGATAACTTGAGGTCAACATTCACCCGATCAGCAATAGAACTAATAGGCTACCAGCGACCCTAAAAACGAAGAGCATGCCTCTGCATTCTTTTGGGTTGTACGAAACTCAGGGTCGCCCTTTGCTACTTGGGGATAGTTTCGTTCTGTGTAGTGTGTGTCTTGGTGCCACCCACAAGTATGTCGCTGGTGGCATAATGGGTGGCTCCATCACTTCCAGGCCGGTTTCCCGGCACCTGGGTAATGAGCGATTGTTGGAAGGATGCCCCATGTCGTTTCTCGGAAACCCCGATCATGCACACGCCCTGCAAGATTTGATTGCTGCACACCATGATGGTGGATACATCATCCACGTCGGCGATATACAACAATTCGATGAGAAACATACAAGGGTTATCTCCCATATCGGCTATGACCCAGCAGATCATGACATGGTGTTCTGGGAAAAAGACATCCCCAGTGACAGCATTGTGGTAGCAACCCAACCCACCTACCGAGATGACTTCCCAACCACCTACGTTGGCACCCATGATCAGACCGAATCCGCCATTGCAGCGTGCATGAGCATCAAAGACATCAAAGAAGGACGACGCTGGCTTATCCGACAAGCCACCAACACCCATAACAGCCTGCAGCAACGAGCAGACTATGCGCGCACCATTATTAGCACGGATAACATCCTGAAGCTGCGAACCCCGAAAAAGATCACTGCTCTTGCCCAACTGGTTGGGCAGTGATCGCGCTACTTTGTTAGCAAGCCGCCACTTACAAGGAACGACGCAATCAACGCGAACCCGGCAATGCTCCACGCAATGTCTTCCGCACCGATCACATTGGTGGATAACACCACAGACAACAAAATTCCATCTACAACGCAGATACTGCCATGATCGCCCCCGTAACCATCACATCACCCGGGTGCAATCTCTGGCCTTCTTCGGTAAAGAAAGCATGATCATAGCAAGCCGCTAAAACATGTCTCTGATTTGTGTTTACCACTTGAAACTTCTAGAAGCTAGGCTACGTTTTCCCATGTTGAATAAACTTCACGGTTGTCTAATGGTTCGCCTGCTGCTGGCCCCATGCCACCGACCACGATGAAAAACGCCGACATGACCGCAAGAACAACACGCCGGACAACATGCGACGAACCCTCACAAGCTAGTACTGCCACATCGTCCACCCCCCATCTAAGGAATGAAGCACCGCAATCCCCTGCACCATACCCGGCATATAGAAAATCCACTCACCATCTTTTGACAGTTTCATCGTGAACCGGTGAATATCATAATGCGGATCATCTTCCGCATAGAACTTTTCCCCATCACCGATCAGTTTGTGCGCATGCTCGACCACCATAAAATCTGGCTTACACGTAATAATCCGCGCCGCTACCGGCGCCAACGTACCAAACCCCGCCTGATAAGGCACATAGCTACTGAAATCTTCAGTCTTTGCTTTTTCCTTCTGTTCGGGCCCGAATTCAACATAATTACGCACAACGGTATCGGTGAATTTTCCGCCACCGTAAAACAGGGTACGGTAATTCCACGCCGCTAACGCCGCCCCGGTCGCATCCGCACTATACCCGGTTGGGATCACACCATTATATTTTGACGGGCCGGCCGTTTTCGACCACATGATCTCCGCCTCAGCGTTCTCACCCATGGTTTGGATAGTCAGTTCCGGGGAGATATCACACCGATTCTTACTCTCAACCGGCTTTGTTGTCAGCGGCTTCGGATTCCCCGCAGCCGGCGTAATAATCCGCCGACCATTCGGATCAACAGAAATCTGGTCTTCCCCACCACTATCTGGCGACTCGGCCACGGCCGATTCCGACCCGCCACCACTATCCAGGCTAGAAGCAGCATCCGACGACGCTACCGCACCCGTTACTGCCTTATCCGGGGTCGAACGGAAAAGGAAAAACGCTACCACAGCCACAATCATGATGACGGCAATAACACCAATAGTTTTTACTGTTTTACTCATGGAGTAAACCTCACAAACGTGTCTAGGTCCGTATCGGATATTTCACTAAGATCAGGCTCTGACCCTTGAGGTGGGATCACCACCCGCCACCCACCGGTCAGTGACGACAACTGGACCGGGTAGGCCGTGAGCATTCCATCCGCCCACCGGGCGGCTAGGAGCACTACGGCTTTGTCTGCTGTATAACTGGTGAATTTGAATGCGATAAACTCCGCCGGGTTTTTCACCGTCCCTTTCACGCTCACCAGTGCCCTGGCCTGCGCCCACTGGTCCCGGCCAAGGCCTGGTTCTAGTAAATATTCAGCAACTTCAGGCCACGTGTCATCATCAGCACCCGCCATCCATACCTGCGCGGTTATCGCCGCGAGCACCGCCCCCTGCGGGGTGGCGGCAAACGTGTGCGGCACCGGCGCCATATCATGCGGGCCTGCTTCTTTACTGATGGGCATTTTGAGTCCCGCCGGACCAGGCTGGAATGACAATCCCGCAGGGGGCACAGATGTTGCTGGTGACGCAGATGGCGGAGCCGGATCAGGCGCCGGCGGGTCGCTACTGCATGCTGCCAACATCATTGCCATCACCAGGATCGACCAGGTTTTTTTCAACATCAACATTCACCTACTTCACTGTCTGTTATGCGAAATATGCGGCTAACGATCCAGCTGCGGAAATAATCATGACGCCCAGGGCAATCCGGATCGCCGTCACATACGGCGCCGACCCCGAGACCGGTTCGGTCCGGTCCCGATCGAGAATGATCATCGTGGCGAAAATCATGACGGAAACAACCGATATCGCAAGCGCCGTATACATCACATACCCCAGCCATGTCATGATTTCGTTCGTCACTGACGGTGGTGGGGTGTACGGCGATCCCGGTGGATCAATCACCGGAATCGGAACCCGTGAGGGTTTCGGCACCCCAGAAGTCGCCGGCACCGCAGACGTTGAGGGCACCCCAGAAGTGGTGGGCGCCTCAGAGGTTGCTGGTGCGGCAGCTGTCGATGATGCCGCGAAAATCCAGACCGCCATACATCTGCCGCCTTACAGGAACGCGCCCACAATAGAGGTAGCGCCACCTAAAATCATGGCGCCGAACCCAATCCGCATGGCCATTGCGGTAGCTTCCTCACTAGAGCCTTCTCGACGAGACAGCAGCAAGGTAATCCCGGCCACCATCACTCCCACAATGGCCATAGCAATCCCGATATAAAACGCGAAATTCAGGCCCTGTTCAATCTTCGCCCCGAACCCCGCCGGCGCCTGGGGCTGCATGTTCTGCCCAGGCATTTGCGCGAGTATTTGAGATGCTACATACAACAGCATGGTTATTCCTTTTCTTGCTTGTGTTTTTGTGTATCCACCACATGAGCTGCGGCGTGGAAAATATCGTGCCCTACCTGCGCAATATGCGCGGGAGGCCGCTCAGTAAGGGGTATTTTCTTCCCCCGGCGGGTGGTGTCAATATCGTCGCCAGGGCCCCATGCCGCAAGATCAGCCATGGGGGTTATCCGTAAAGCGGGAAAGTATTCTATGTGCCACAACGGCACCAGGGATTCTAAAACCTCCAGCTTGTGGGCAATCGGTGCCGGATTCTTCCCAGGAATATCCGCGACAACCGCAATGCCTAACACCGTGACCGGCTTAATCTCCCGGATGCCCTGTAAAACCACATGGTGCGCGCGTTCCAAACCCGCCATCGTGGACCTGGCGACCACCACACACAACGGGTAGGCGTCATCAACTGGCCACATACATCCCGCATCCCCGGCAGGGGCCATCATGGCCGCCAGCGTTGACCCGCCGGCAAACCCATGGGCCCCAACAAACCAGAAAGCAGGTGGAAACGATGCGGTATCATCTGCAACCGGCTCAATCTCCCATAACGGAGCTGACGCCTCCGGCAGCAGGAAAGCATCATTGAGCTTAATTGACCGTGGTAAATGCACCTGATGGTTGTGATCAGTCACCTTGTCATCTTTCTTCCCTACCATGGTCTTTTTCGTTACTACCAGCGTCATGACTCCACCTGCTTCCTCACATGGTTACCGTGAATCTGCAACCGTTGATGCCGGCGACGTTGTCCGCAACGATTCCGTAGCTGACCGTGATGCCGCCCGGTCATACGTTGCCCCACGATTTGATTGCGTTTTCGCAGCCGCAGTCACAAGTTCTGCCGGCGCTTCAGCACCTAATTCGTCTGCTGCCATAGCCGATAACCATCGCGTGGTTGCCGCCGCCGGTGCTTGACCGGAATCTGTCACCGCCTGATTTTTATACGCGGTTTGGCCCACAGATTCGGATACCACCGTGGTCACGGCAGCCTCAGCAACCTCAGGCACTTCCACACCTGATGCTGTGGCTTCATCAAGGAGCCGAGTCGCCCCGGTTGTTGCGGTTTCTGGTGTAAACAGGTCCGTGGACGCCTCAATGATCTTCACGCCGGCAACCGTGGCCCCAGCAGCCGGGTCTAGTGTGGCTGCTGCCGCGATCTGGGCGATATTTGATGGGGTGAGTACTTTCTTCGCCACGGTAATGCCAGCTGCTAACGCCATTCCCCCTAATTGTTGACCAGAAACAACCAGGCGGCGTTCCACATCTGTTTGCTTGTTATCGGCTTCCGTGTTTTCGGCGATACGACCAATCAAGGTTTCATCAGATGATTGTGCACGCTTGAAAGTGAAACCGTTCGACCCAAAATCTAGGTCTTTCGCTAACGACTCCACACCAGCGAGGGCTACCGCCGGCCCAAGCACGTCAGCAACATAGCGCACGCTGCCTTGCGGGTCGCGTTGAAAATCCATGTTCTTGTTCGATGCTTCCACTAACCGGGTAAGTGGGGCGGCTTTTTTCACGCCGCAACGGACATCACCATCAACACACCACGATACGGTTCGGTCAGAGAGCTTCCCGTACCCGCTAGGGGTTGTGTTTTCCGCCACGGTAGCCACTCCCGCGCCCTGAGCTGGATGCGCATTCATGGAATCAAGTTTGCTGGTGTGTGTTCCTGCGGTTCCCGGGGAAGCAGCCGGAGTGTCAGCACCGGATGCGACCGTGGGTTGGTTTTCGCCACGAGTGGGGTCAGCAAAGGCCGCCACACCACTTACCCGGTCCGCGGGAATTTCGCCTTTGCCGGCGCCAATATCACGGGCGATATCAGATACCACCGCGGCGCCTTCATCTTGGCCGATGAACGCAACCTTCGTCGTGGGGCACTGGGAAAGAATGTTCTTGGCAACCGCATTGACTTTGGTTTTATTGCCGTCGAGTTTTTCCCGCCATGATTGGTCAGTTTCGGAATGCACCCCAGGGATAAACGCCCCGGAACGAACCCCATCAATATTGACGTAGGTGCGACCAATCGATGGGGTGTCGGATTCCGCCGAGGCTGCCCCAGATTGCGCCGCAGCCGACGCTGACGCTGTTGGGCTAGCAGCCGCCGGGGCGCTAGTCACCGGCGCTGACGTAGGTGCCGCAGCCGACGAAGTGGGGGTTGACCCCCACACCTTAGGTTTCCACGAATCCGCCGACGGGCTTGGCGCTAATGATGTAGTAGCAGGGGCAGACGGAGATGCCGCATCAGTGGTGGCTACCTGGGAAAATCCCGCTGACTTGTCAACTTTTTTCCCAGTGTTCGCAGCATCAACAACCGGGGACACTACTTCCCCTAAAAATCCCTGGTCAGCGTTGGTATCGGTTGTAGAATCCTGGGCGGATCGGACCACAACGAATTGCATTTTAGGGCACTTAGGTGATTGCTCCGCCGCGGTTGCAGGTAACGCCACCACCGATGACACAGCCAGTACCATAACTGCTATCATTCCTGTAAGCTTCATTACATAACCTTCATTTTATATTTTTTGCAAAATTATTTATGTTTCTGTGGGTGCGGGTTTATCTTCGATACTCGAAATTTTGTATGTTTTTCCTTCCTTGATCGTGCGAATTGATTGGATGAACAGCAGTTCTTCTCCTTTAGGGGTGCGAACCGTGGTGTTGGCTTCGACCACGTTGTTTTCTACGGTGGATATCTTGACGCAGAAATCAGACCCCACAACATCACCGGTTAATGTGGGCCAGTCGACGGTTGCGAGATAACTAGTTGGGTCAATCACCTTGATGAGATCTTCGGTGTTACCTGCGAAATAGGCTTTTTGGAACGCGACGACTGCCCCTTGCGGGGTTGTGGGCGTGGCCTTGGGCTGGTCCGGGCATCGTTGTGGCGGCGCCGATGAAGTGGAAGCTGATTGAGACGTCGTTGTTGGTGGTGATGTGGTGGAAACAGCGACCGCCGAAGGAGATGGCGGCACAGGTGGTGGCGTTGCGACGGCATTCGTGGGGGAATCGTGTTGTATGGCGGTATAAATCCCCACAGATACCACTGCTAATGCCACCACTACCAGGGTTTTTATCATCCACAACGGTAGAGGAGAACCCCCACTATGGGTATGCCACCGCATCCGTCGAGGGGTTGTTCCTTCAGGCTCTGGTTCCGAAGGTGAGGCGTCCTCGACGGGGGTTGCTTCATCAACTGCCGGCGGCACATCAAGATCGTCCGGGGTAGCTGATGATGCGTAGTGGTCAAACCAGTTCGTAGTCACGAGTAGGGGTCCTTACATGACGTTAAGCCGCAAATGGTGTCGTCGGCAGGCCGAATGCTGGGGCTGGTTGCGCCATTGAGCTCACGGTGGGCCACTGAGGGAGCTGACCGGCTGGGACAGAAACGGGAATGTTCTGCGGGATGCTTGACGTAGCTGCTACGGGCACGGTGGGCAGTTCTGGGGTAGGAAGTACCGGGGTGGTTGCGGCAGCCGCCTGCGGGCCGCTAGGCATGGAATCGCCGGGTTTTTGTCCGGCTAGGGGTTCGGCGCCTTGGGCGACTCGGGCTTGGGATTCCAAATCCCAGGTGGTGTCAGCAACGGTACGGTCGAATGCTGCCCGGCCGCCGGGAACCGCGCTAGCGCCAGCTTGGGCACCAAGGAACGCCCCGGTGGGTGCTCCCGCTAACGCCCCAGCGGTAGCCCCCACGGTGCCGACAATGGCAGGACCAACAATGGCGGGGCCGGCAGCCCAGCAGCCTGCGGCGAGTGGGGCAGCGGGTGGGGCGGCAACCGCCCCTGCCGTTGTCAGGCCGCAGATAGCAACACCAGCTCCGGCACCAGCGGCCGCCCCGGCAGCGGCACCACCTGCAGCCCCTACCGCGGTGCCGGCGATACCACCAGCGACAGCGCCGCCGGCAGCGGCACCACCTGCGGACTCTAAAGTGCCGCGGTCTTCGGAACGGATGTTGCGTTCAAACGTTTGGGCAACATTGACCGGGTTTAACACCCGCGACCCGCCGGGAGACACCATTGCCAAACCCGGGGATGTTTCGTAAACGACTTTCTTCGTGATGACGTTTTTCACGACCACGGGCTGAACCGCCTGGGAAACCCCAGGAACATATCGCACAACTTCTACTCGCTGCACCGGGGTGGCAATCTGCTGTGCTGCAGGTGCCTGGTATGCCGGAGTTTGGTCTGCAACTGGTGCCGTGGCTGCTTGCTGCTGCTGGGTGCCTGGCTGTGAGACCACCTTTGGGGCGGCATGAGCAGCAGTCATCCCACCGACCAGTATCGCCACCGCGCTTAACATGCCCACGGCGATTCGTGCTGTGCGATTACGAGTTCGCATTGATTTCTCCTTAAAAACAATCTTGTTCAACAAGTGATGAAGTTTTCCTGTGGTTGCCGGTGGCTTGTGAATGACTTTTGAGCTACCGGCAGGCTCTCATGCAGGTGGTTTGACGTATGCCTGCAACATACGGTGGTGTTTTCCGGCGGCGTGAGTGGGATTTTTCTGGCGCTGCCGTTTTTGGGGTTGAATAAATACCCACCCCAGACCCCGCTGGGGGCTGCTTCCTGGCGGGCCACCGCCAAACAGTCCCGCTTGAGCGGGCACGTAGCGCAGACCGCCGCGGCCTCGGCTTGCCGACGATGCCGCTCGGAAAACGACTCGCCAGGAATGTGTAAATCCCACGTTGTGGCAGGCAAAAGCATATTGCCGCTGCACGGTGCCCCCTGGAAACTCGGCAGGGACGGCAGCACCGTCCACCCAGGCACCAGCGAGAGAGCCCTGGTAGGGGCCAGGTCACAGACTCGGTTCATGGCCATCCTCCCCGCCTAGGAGCTTCAAACATGCTTCCCTCAACGATGAATCGAGCAAATATTCCGTGGCTCCCACCGCTTCCAAGAAGTCAAACTTGTTCCCGTAAGCACGCGGATCACCGGCATCTTGCGCCGTGAGGTAGTCGATGCTTACGCGCCCCATGTCCAGGTCTCTCACCGTCACCGAATGCCCGTTCGGCAGCGTCCAACGCCAACGCCGTGACTGCTGCACCGGCATCGCCGGCATCGAAGACGCTGGTGCCGCAAGTGCTGCCGGGTCACGTTCCACGATGACAGGTGGCGGGTAGCTCAGTGGGAGATCATCACGGAAACGTGCCATGACCAGCCTGGTTAGGTCGATGATGTGACTGGGTAGAGCACGCGATCCCAACACACGCGTGATCTGTTCTCGCTGCCAGCCGGCATCAAGGCGTTGCCGAATCGCATTCGCTACCTGGGAGTGGCTTCGAGTTGGAATTGCCTGCATATTCGCAGGTAGTACCTCGGCGACCAATGTGGAATCTTCCACCTGGGTGGCCTTGGCCACCGCCACTGGCCGGGTTTTCACGGCCACCCCGCCAGCAGGTTCGTCTGCTGGCGCACCTGCCATCGGGCCGGCAAGGCCCGTGGCATCAGACAATATGTTTTCGGGAGAGAAATTATCTTCCCTGGTTCCGCCGACAGGTGGAACCCCTGACGGCGAAGCCGGCCCCTCCTCCCCACGCGGTGCCGGTGGCGGCGCCGAAGGAACTTGGGGGGTTTGGGGGGAAGGATGGTTGTTATCATTTACCCGTAGGGTATTGGGACTACGTCCTGCGCTGGCTGACCGTGTGCCGGTTTTCCGGCGCACGGTGCGAACTGCGGGTTTGTGATTATCCAGCGGTTTTGCATCACCGCCAAAACCGGGTTCGGATTTCGCCTGGTCACACCGGGTACGGGTTTCCGGCGCACGGTGCGACCTGCGGATTTGCCGGCCAGATCCTTCCACCTTCGGCCGGACAGGAGGCGGCAGTTTCGGGTCATCATAATCAGTCTCGATTGAGAAGACGTAATGCCCTTTAGGGAGCTGAATCTCTTTCAAAACGTCCCTGCTTTTCATCGACACGTCCGTGACGACAGTGATGGTTTTGAGGATGCCTGTTGCGGTACGGACTTTGTATTGGTGCCGGAAACCAGCCGCACTCAGTTCCTTAAAGCCGTTTAGGATCCTGTCTCTTCCCATTCCCCGATTCAGGGCGCTGCGATACCCTAAAGGGGTTCCTGGGGGCAGCGACAACTGAAAAAGCAGTAAAAATACCGCATCGGACGAAAGACCGGATTGGATCACTTTGTTTTGCAACGATGTAGAACCACGCTTGACAAGATAATATTCATTGCCACTCATGATGGCTTCCTCATTCCATAACCGAAACGAAACAGGCTATATGACTTGACTCCCTGAGACACTCGTGCGACAATAAAGAAGTCTTTTTTATTGTTTTCGAATCCGCCCCTTAGTCGTTTGGGGGCGGTTTCGTTTTGTGTGGTGTGTGGTTTGGTACCGCCCATAGGAGCGGCGCTGGTGGCATAATGGGTAGCTCCATCACTTCCAGGCCGGTTTCCCACCACCTGGGTAATAAGCGTTTGTTGGAAGGATGCCCCATGTCGTTTCTCGGAAACCCCGATCACGCACACGCCCTGCAGGATTTGATTACTGCACACCATAATGGCGGATACATCATCCACGTCGATAACGCATACGTCAACGACGAAAATTACACAAGAACCGTTGCCCATATAGGTGATGATCCAGCAGATCATGACATGGTGTTCTGGGAAAAAGACATCCCCAGTAACAGCATTGTGGTAGCAACCCAACCCACCTACCGAGATAACTTCCCAACCACCTACGTTGGCGACCCCGATCAAACCGAATCCGCCGTTGCAGCGTGTATG